>JADHED010001483.1_pt1 | contig 19658 bp, 17 predicted proteins | sample 8952041 | NCBI WGS metagenome assembly JADHED01 (sample SAMN16124423, study PRJNA663239) | bioreactor sludge metagenome | isolation source: sludge (control) | place: India:Bengaluru | collected 2018-09-08
TCGACCGGAAATGCACGCGCCGTTCTCACGGCAAGAGTATACCGTGGTTTCTCAAGAAATTGCCTGTCCCCAAAATGCCCTGTCTCAAGATCTTGCGGAAGACCTCTTTTTCGGGATCTTTCATGATGAACCGCCGGTCGACGACGCGGGAGAGGCAGTGGAAGAAGCCCACATGGGATCCCTCGACCGGAAATGCACGCGCCGTTCTCACGGCAAGAGTATACCGTGGTTTCTCAAAAAATTGCCTGTCCCCAAAATGCCAAAATGCCAAATGCCCAAGAATCCAGGACGAGAGACGCGCCTCAGAGGTTCTTCAGGGCTTCCTTGACAGCCTCAAACGAGCGAGCGATCTCCTCGAGCTTCTTCTCACCGTCATCAACAGAGCCTTCCTTGGCCTGGGTCTCCAGGCTCTGGCAGAGGGTGGAAAGCTCCCTGGCGCCGAAGTTCGCCGCGTTGGACTTGAGCGTGTGAAAAACCCTGCGCAAGGCCGGCATGTCGTTGATCGAAAGGGCTTTTCGCGCATCTTCTTGCAGACGGCCGGCGTCCTTGACGAACTGAGCGGCGAGAACCGGAAGCATCGCCGGTGCTTTTTTCCCCAGTGTGGTCCGAAGCCTGGCGAGTGCCGCCGAATCCAGAGTCTCGCTTGGAGGATCAGGGGCGGGGGCATCTTTTATCTTCTGCCGCGGCGCTTCTGGCAAGACCACGGCTCCGCCCGCGCCAAGCGGCCGAGTCTCGGCCAGAATCGCCGTCAGGTGCTTGACGTCAAAAGGTTTGCTGATGAATCCGTCCATCCCGGCGGCATGGCACTCTTCCCGGTCACTCGCCATCGCGTTTGCGGTCATGGCGATGATGCGCGGCTGCCGCGAGGCGGGAAGCTCTGCCCTCAGCCGCCGCGTCGCCGTCAGGCCGTCCATTCCGGGCATCTGGACGTCCATGAGGACCAAGTCATAAGGACGTCTCTCGAGCGCCTCGATGGCCTCGACCCCGTTTTTCGCCACATCCGCCTGGTAGCCGAGGCGTTCCAGGACGAGAAGGGCCAATTGCTGATTCACCTCATTGTCCTCGGCAAGGAGAATTCTGAGTGGATTCCGCTCGCCGAGACCGGCAACAAATTCCGCTTTCGCAGAAGGCGGCTCCACGGAGGTGATGGCCGCGCCCTCAGCAGCCGGCAAACTGGCCGTGAACCAGAACGTCGAACCGCTCGATGGTTCGCTCTCCACCCATATTCGGCCCCCCATCAACGAAATCAGGCGCTTGCTAATGGCCAGGCCAAGGCCCGTCCCGCCAAATCTGCGGGCCGTTGACGAATCGACCTGGCTGAAGGACTGAAACAATTTGTCCTGACGGTCCGCTGGGATGCCGATTCCCGTGTCCTTGACAGCAAAGAGAAGACGCGGCTTCAAACCCGCCTCCTCCTTCGAGACTCCTGCCGAAACAGTGACTTCCCCTCGCTGCGTAAACTTGATCGCATTCCCGATAAGGTTCAACAAAACCTGGCGCAGTCGCACGGAATCCCCCGCGACAATCCGGGGGACATCCCCGTCAACCAGGCTCGAGATACGGAGACCTTTCTCTTCCGCGCGTGGAGTGACGAGATGGACAACGTTCTCGACGAGTCGCCTCAGATCGAACGGGTGAGACTCGAGATCCATCCTTCCCGCCTCGATCTTCGAGAAATCCAGGATGTCGTTGATGATGGCAAGCAGCGCGTCTCCGCTCGAGCGAATCGTGTTCACGAAGGACCGCTGCTTTTCGGTGAGCGGGGTGTCGAGAAGGAGATTGGTCATTCCCAGAACGCCATTCATGGGTGTCCTGATCTCGTGACTCATCGTTGCAAGGAAGGCACTCTTGGCCTGGCTGGCCTGCTCGGCGGCTTCCTTGGCCGTTTTGAGAGCCTCTGCCGCAAGCTTTTCCTCCGTGACGTCACGGAAGATCTCGATGGCCCCTGCGATCCCTCCTTTAGAGTTGCGAAGCACCGCTGCCTTTGCCGCGACCCAGGCTCCGGCTCCCCCCCTCAGACGGGGCACGAAGCTCTGCGCGGAAAGCACGTCGCCCCGGCGCTGCGGCTCGACATAACGAGACTCGACGCCGGGATCCCCGCAAAGCACGAGATCCAGGAGAATCGGACGGCGTTCGCCGTAAAGCACGAGCCCGTGTTCGTAGTTGCCGTGCCCCAAAAGAGCCGCATCCGAGATACCGGAGATTTCCTGGAGGGCGCGATTCCAGGCGATCACCTTTCCCTCCTGATCGATGACGAGCGTGGCGTCCGGCAGAAACTCGATGATGTCTGCCAGGCGGCGTTGCGACTCGAGCAAGGCGTCCCGGCTGCGTTCCAGTTCTTCCTTTGCCACCTGCAACTCGCGGGTTCGCTCTTTGACCCGGCTCTCGAGAGTCTGATACAGGAGGGCGCTCTCCAGGGCACTGGCGATCTGGCTGGCGGCCGTCTGAAGAAGAGACTCCACACCGCTGGGAAGTGTCCGGCCTGACAGCGCGTTATCGACCGCCAGGATTCCGATGACCTGTCCCTTCGCAATCAGCGGAACCACGAGAACTTCCTCTGACCCCACGGAAGCCATGACTTTCCTGAAGATCCGTCCACAGCGTGGATCGGAGGCCCGGACCCGCGCAGGCTGACCCGATTCCAGAATGGGGGCAAGCAGAGGGTCTGGCGCGTGGAGGGGCATGTGGATATGTTCCGCGGCTCCGAGCGCGGCCTCGGACATGCCCTTGACCCTGGCCACACGCATTTCCTTCCTCGATTCATCCGTCACGAGGAAGATCGCCCGGTCGAAACCGAGGTTCGACGTCACGACACGGATGCTCACCTCGAGCAGTTCCGTAATATCAAGGGTTCCCCGGAGAAGAAGCCCCAGATCATGCAGTGTCGTCAGTTCCGAGAGGCGTTCCCGCTGCTCGAGGTTGGCTGTCTGCAGCAGGGCGTTCGCTCGCTGCAGCGCGTCTGATTGCTCCTCGGCCTTCTGCCTGGTTTCGAAAAGCAGCCTCGTCTGTGCGTCCCGCTCGAAAGCCAAGACCCGAATTCTGGCAAGAGCGACGCCCGCGAAAGCGGCCACGACCGCGCCCGGCACGGCCACGGAGGTGAGCGCCGGCAGGAACTGAGCCGCCACAACCAGAGAAAACGCGGCGGCGGCGGGCAGCCAGAATTCCAGTCCGAGCCGGGGTCTCGGGCGCACCCAGTGAACCTCGTATTCGCAGCACTCGTCTCCCCTCACCTGACAGCGTCGCTCCCTCACGTCCGCAAGGGGCAATCCGGCGATTTTCTGTGGGACACTGGCCAGGACGCCTCTCAACCAGGGGCAGGCCTCGGCAAGAAACGCCGGGCGGAGAGACTCTGGAAGCCAGGAAACGTCCTTATCCCCTCTCCAGGCGATGACGGCGGACGAACTCGTGGAGCTGATGAACCGCATGTCCGTATCCGCGAACTTCGTCGCGAATTTCGGTGTCAGCTCGAAGACCCGCCTCAAGGAGAACGGCCGGGCCAGGATGGCAATGGAGGACGGGATGGCCTTGAGCCCCCTCTTGAAATGGAAGCCGTCATCGAGAGAGATCTGCCGGCAGAGATCACTGAGATAGAGATCAAACTCCACCGAGTAGCTGTTGCCGTCATCCAGGAGTGAGTCCCCCGAGACGTGGTACCTGGGGTCCCCGATACACTCATTCAGGCGGCTAACCAGTTCTTCGAGGGCGCGCCGCGTCGCGTCCGCGGCCCGGGCCGTTCGTTCGGCCGAGGAGAGATCCTCGGGGAGAGCCTCGAGGGCCTTTCCCGCAACGCCCTCGAGCATTGTTTGGACCGTCGTCTTGACGATCACACCTTTCGTTCGGTTAAGCGGGCGCCCCTCCGGATCGAAACCAAAAGGCCGGCCCCTCATCTTGGGCGGCAGTTCCGGCCAGCGGAAGGGTACGGCGTCCCCTGGTTTTTCGTTGCCCGTCATCTCCTTCGCCTCTCCGGAACTCCCGGGTATTTTGCTTCAGGAAGGACGCCCGCGCACCCTCTGTGCAAGAACCAGAGATGAAAGAGCGGCATAAGGGGCCAGTTTCCGTCCTGTTCACCGAATCCGGCCCAGAAGCTCCGCCTTTTTCGCCGTGAACTCAGCTTCCGTCACCACCCCTTTTTCGCGAAGGACTCCGAGTCTTTCGAGCTGACCGAGTGGATCGGAGCCGTCGCTCTCACTGCCCGAATCACGCCCACGCGCCTCCCGGCTCATGAGGGCTAAGCGCTTGAACTCGATGGGCTTGTCAAGCAAGTGGTAGGTCACCCCGGCGGTCTCGTTGGCCGTGCTGATGGCGAGATCTCCGTAATTAAAGATGCGCCCGAGCAGGCTCTGTGAAAGAGCCATGTCGTTGATCTTGTCAAGGCTTGCATCCACATGGCTCTTCGAGATCACCCCTTCGACTTTCAGCACGCGGTAGTTGGTGACGAGGTAAATCTTGTTCTTCCAGAAGAGATAGCGAAAGAGAAGCCACGGAGCGGGGAGCACCGGAAGAAACCAGATGAACGGGAGGGCGCCCGGCACGAAGGAACCGCCGGCCGCAACCGCGATCAAGGCGAGGGCGCCGGCTGTCAGTGGCAGAAAGGTTGCTACCACGCTCCTGTGAGCCCGGTAAAGGACAGTTTCATCGGGGACCAGCAGTTTCTCGAGATAACTCATCACGGTGAATTTAGCGCGGATCCTGGCTCCCGGACCGCTACCCCTGAAAGGCGGAACCTCATACGATCCAGAGGGGAGCATTCGAAAGAAGAGAAAGGCTCGAACATGACATCCATTCGCTTTCCGGAGGGCTTCCTGTGGGGAGCCGCGACGTCGGCCTACCAGGTCGAGGGGTCTCCTCTTGCCCACGGCGCGGGGCCCAGCATCTGGCACCGCTTTTCCCACACTCCGGGCCTCGTGAATAACGGCGACACCGGGGATACGGCTTGCGATCACTACAACCGCTTTGCCGAGGACGTCGCCATCATGAAGACTCTGGGGCTGACAGCCTACCGGTTCAGCATTTCGTGGAGCCGCATCCTGCCCGAAGGAACGGGAGCGGTGAATCAGCGCGGGCTCGATTTCTACAGGCGCCTCTGCGGCACATTGCAGGAGGCTGGCATCCAGCCCATGGCGACGCTCTTTCACTGGGATCTGCCCGCGGCCCTCGACGACCGGGGAGGCTGGCTAAACCGTGACAGTGCCTCCTGGTTCGCGGATTACGCACGTGTACTCTTTCGCGCCCTCGACTCGGAAGTGGCCCTCTGGGTGACCCTGAACGAACCATGGGTTGTGACCGACGGCGGTTATCTACATGGAGTCCTGGCTCCCGGCCACCGCAATCTCTTCGAAGCCCCCCTGGCGGCCCACAACCTTCTGAGGGCTCATGCGGAAGCTGTTCGCATCTACCGGACGGAAGGCCGGAAGGAAATTGGCCTCACCGTGAACATTGAGCCGAAATACCCGGCCTCGGCGGAAGAGGCGGACCTTGCGGCCACATCCCGCGCTGACGCTTACATGAACCTCCAGTTCCTCGATCCGGTGTTTCTCGGCTGTTACCCTGATGCCTTACCTGGGATTTTCGGAATCGCCTGGCCCCAGTTTCCATCCGCTGATTTCGACATCATCCGCACACCCTTCGATTTTCTGGGCATCAACTATTACACGCGTAATGTCGTCAGGCACGACCCCTCGGCGCTCCCCCTGCGGGCCTCGAGGGTCCGGCAAGACGGGGCTCTACACACGGACATGGATTGGGAGGTCTACCCAGATGGACTGTTTGATTTGCTCACGCGGTTGAAAGGCCGCTACGGGGACATCCCGCTCTACATCACCGAAAACGGCGCGGCCTTCTCAAGCCCCGCGGCGGCCCCAGCCGCGGGCATCGAGGACTCGCTTCGCATCGCGTACCTGAGAGACCATTTGTTGGCGGTGAACCGGGCGCTGTGTGCTGGGGTTAACCTCTTGGGATATTTCGCCTGGTCGCTCATGGACAACTTCGAGTGGTCGTGCGGATTCTCCAGGCGGTTCGGACTGGTCCACGTCGATTACGAAACACAGCGCCGCACCCCCAAGGCGAGTGCCCGGTTCTTCTCGGACGTCATCCGGACGAACGGCGCGGTTCTTGGCGGACCGTTCGGGCCTGGCCCGGCCACGCCGTAGAGCCTGGAGGCACCATCACCGGCCCGTGTGCCGGAAGAGAGGACCAAATGGAAAAGCGCAAACTGGGAAGTAACCTGGAAGTCTCGGCTCTCGGCCTCGGCTGCATGGGGCTGAGCTTCGGATTGGGTCCGGCCACGGGGAAGAACGAGGCAATCGCCCTCATCCGCGCGGCCGTCGAGAGAGGTGTGACTTTCTTCGATACCGCCGAGATTTATGGCCCCTTCACCAACGAGGAACTCGTGGGCGAGGCCATCGAGCCCTTCCGTCATGAGGTGGTCATCGCCACAAAGTTCGGGTTCAGCCCCGGCCCGGAGGGGAGCGCGAGGTGGACCGGCCTCGACAGCCGGCCCGCGCACATCAAGGAAGTTGCCGAGGCCTCCCTGAAGCGTCTGCGTGTCGAGGCAATCGACATCTTTTACCAGCACCGCGTCGACCCGCAGGTACCAATCGAAGAGGTCGCCTACACCGTCAAGGAGTTGATTCGGGAGGGCAAGGTGAAGCACTTCGGGCTCTCGGAGGCGGGGGTGAAGACGATCCGGCGCGCCCATGCCGTTCAGCCGGTGACCGCGATCCAGAGCGAGTATTCGCTCTGGACAAGGGAACCGGAGGCCGAGATCCTCCCCGCGCTCGAGGAACTCGGAATCGGCTTTGTGCCGTTCAGCCCGCTTGGGAGGGGCTTTCTCACGGGAGCGATCGACGAAACGACCACGTTTGACACGGCCGACATCAGGAATGTCGTCCCGCGGTTCACGCCCGAAGCCCGCAAGGAAAACCTGGCATTTGTCGAGATGCTGCGCCGGATCGCCAGGACGAAGGGAGGGACACCGGCCCAGATCGCTCTCGCCTGGCTTCTTGCCAGAAAACCGTGGATCGTCCCGATCCCTGGCACGACGAAGCTCCACCGGCTCGAGGAGAACCTCGGGGCGGCCAGGCTCACGCTCTCCGCGGATGACATCCAGGAGATCGACGGGGCCTCATCGCGCATCACCGTGCACGGCGCCCGCTACCCGGAGCACCTGCAAAAACTCGTCGACCGCTGAGACGAGAAGATCAGGTGCGCGCCGTTCACGGGAATCCAGCGTGCCCTTCGCGAGCGTGCCCTTCGCGATACTCGGACGCCGTCAAAAGACGCGGCACGGCATCGGCCGTCGTCAGGGGATCGATCTCTGGATAGTCTCCCGCGGCTTCGAGATCGCGGAAGCGCCGTGCGCTGACGAGAACCCTGCTCTCGAGAGAACCCACGGCCCGGTTGTAGGCCGTCACGGCCTCTGCGAGATTCTTTCCAACGCCCGAGAACGCCTTGCTCAAGTCCGAGATCCGTTTGTAGAGTTCCTTGCCAAGGTCGCTGATGGCCCGGGCATTCTCGGCCAGATTCTCGTGCCGCCAGCCGTAGGCCACTGCCTTCAAGAGCGCGATCAAGGTCATGGGATTGGCCAGTATGACCCTGTTCCCCACCGCAAACTCGATCAGTTCGGGATCGTGTTCGAGGGCAGCGCTGAAAAAGCTCTCTCCGGGCAAGAAAAGCACCACGAACTCGGGGGTTGTTTTGAACTGCTCCCAGTACGCTTTCTGGGAGAGTTTCCGGACGTGGTCCCTCACCTGCCGGGCATGGTTCTCCATGCTGTCCTTGTGAGCGCTCTCGCCGGAAGCCTGTACAGCCTGGAGGAAGGCCTCCAGAGGCGCTTTTGAGTCCACAACGACAGACTTCCCGCCGGGAAGCTTGACGATCATGTCAGGGCGAAGGTGGCCATTTCCAGAGGCCACTGACTCCTGTTCCGTGAAATCGCAGTAGGCCGTCATGCCCGCAATCTCGACGACGCGCTTGAGCTGGATCTCTCCCCAGCGGCCACGCACCCTCGGCGTCGTCAGTGCGTTGACGAGCTTGCTGGTCCTGTCGTCCAGCTGGGCGGTGGATGCTGAGAGAGACCGCAACATTTCACTGAGCCCGGCATGGCTCGAAACTCGTTCTTTTTCCAAAGCCGAGATTTGTTCGTTGAGGCGCTGCAGTGACTCCTGAACCGGCTTGACGGACTGTCCGATGACGAGATGGCTTCTTTCGAAATCGGTCTTAGCTGCCGTTTGGATCTTCTCGAAAGAGGCCCTGGCCAGTTCAAAGAACGTCCCCTGGGTGTTTCTGAGGGCCTGAGCCGCGACCGTTTCGAAGGTGTCCTTGAGGCGCTGTTCGGCATCCCGAACGGCCTGGAGTTGCCTCTCCGCGGATTCTCGCTCCTTGACCAGAACGGTCTCCACCTCGGCCTGCTTCGCTTTCAGATTCGCGTTCTCGGTCCTCACCCGCTCGAGACTCTCCTCCAGTTCGGCCACTTTGAGTTCCCGGTCGGCCAGAAGCCGCCCCTGTTCCTCGAAGCGAGCGTGGAGCGCGACCCCCCTTTTCTGCGCCTCGGACGCCTGAACTTCCATGCCGTTCAGCTGGTCTTCTATCTTCTGGCGCTCCCGGATCAGACCGGTGTTTCTCTCTATCTCGTTCGAGACCTTCTCTTCAAGGACAGCCATGCGGATTTCGAGGTCGCGCCCGGCGGCGGCGGCCCGGGAGGCATACCTGACGCGTGCGATGAACCAGCCGAGTCCCGCTCCGGCGGCCGTGCCCGCAAGAGTGATCACCAGTGCGATTGCCAGGTCCATTTGAGCCTCCTGTTCTGACAAAAAGGAGAAGCAGTTTCAATGCCAGGGCAGTCTGGTCATTCTCGAGAGGGTGACGTTGCGGCTGGCACTCTGGGGCCCGGCTTTGGCCATCAACTCACTCCATACTTCTTGAGCCAGTTCGTGAGCGTCTGATAGCTGGGCAGCCCGACCAGACTCGCCGCCTCGGACTTGTTGCCTCTCGTCTCGGCGAGCACGCGGGAAAGGTAGAGATCCTCGCGGAAGCGGCCGGCTTCAATCTCGCCGGTCAAGGTGCGATTCGTCGCGCCAATGATACGAACGTCGACCTTGAGCGGCCTTGTGGCCCCAACCCGCAGAATCTCGCCCTCCTGTATGGCGCGAAGAAGCTTGACCTGAGCTTGCGCCGTAAGTTCCCCAAGCTCGTCGAGGAAGAGCGTCCCTTTGTGCGCAGCCTCGGAATAGCCCTTCTCCATCTCCTTCGCGTCGGTGAACGCTCCCCTTTCGTGACCGAAGAGCGCTGACTCGATGAGGGTCGAAGGGATCGCGCCGCAGTTGACAGGCACAAACGGGCACTCTCGCCTCAGACTCGCTCGATGGATGGCGCGGGCGACCATTTCCTTGCCCGTACCAGACTCCCCCTCGATGAGCACCGGGACGTTTCGAACCGCCACCCGGCGCGCCCGGCCATGGCCGGCGTGCCGGGGCTCAGATGGAACGTCAAGGCCGTCTCGCCCGGGGTTTTGCCCTGAGCCTTGAGAACCCCGCGAATCGCAGCCTCATAGATCTCGCCGAATTGCGTCGGGCCGGTCAACTCTTCCTTGACGAGTTCGATCCGCGTCTTTGTCCGGGAACGCAGCCAATTCAAGTAGGGCACGACGTCGTTCTTGTAGTTTGAAAGCAGGAAAGCCTCGTCGAACTGCCGCGTCTCGAGCGCCTGGCAGACCGGTCCAAGACCCACTTGATAAGGCTCTGCCGGGGCTCTGAGGTCGGTGTTCCCTATCCAGGCAACCAGGACTCTGCGCACGTCAGGGAGGATGCAAGATTCCTTCTTCTGGCGCAAGAACCTTTACGGTATCCAGGCGGCGCAGGGAGCGGCGTGACAGCGTCAAACTGGCCGTGGAGTGGGAGACCTCTTCACGGACGGTCAAGCGTTTTGTCAATCAGATGAGCGATGTGAAGAGGTACAGCGGCCGCGGCGTGAGGCGGAAGAGCGGTTTCCAGAGGAAATCGCCGCAAAGGAAGTCGACTTCGGCCACCCGTGCGGCGCAGGCCCATTCCAAATGGTGCAGGTTTATTAGCTTGGCCACGCCTGGGAAGCCGGCGTGCGTGCCGCCCGCCAGGAGGGTGTAGCGGTCCCGGTAGACAGAGCCCACGTCCACCGCCACCGGGCTGCCGTCCCGCTCGACAACGGTCACGCGCAGCGCCCCCGCGTCCGACAGAAACGCCAGCATCTCCCGAAAGCCATCCCGGAAACGGGGATCCGCGAAGTACGAAGTACTCGCGAAGCGGTCGATGTTCAACTGGACAAGCTTCTCATAGTCAGTCAGCCCGCCCGGGCGGACGGAGAGCCCCTGTCCCAAAAGTGCGGCCACCTCGCGCCGTAATGCCTTGGCGTGTCTCGGCTTGAAACCTGCCCACCACGTGGCCATGTCGTATCTACAGGCGGGAGGGTGGAAGAGGTAGCCGGTTTCGTCGACGTCGAGCAGGGCTTGCCGGGCCGGGTCAGGCACTAGGTAACGGAGATGGAAATCCCCTCCCAGCGTCCGGCGCAAGCCGTCCCGGTCGAGGCCGCCCACCCGGAGGCGATTCTGTTCCAGCCACGTCTTGTTCGCCCACGTCTCGCCCGGGAACATGCACCAGGCCCCCTTTTCCTCCACCCAGCACAGGGGGAGGAATACAAGGTCTCCACCTGTTTCCTTGTCTGTCAGGAAACGTAAGGGCCGCCGGTAGTGGCGGTGGAACGCCAGCCGCACCTCCCAGGAGTCGAACACCGTTTCGGCCGGCACCTGCCGCCGCCAGAGCACCTCCGCCTGGGTCAGGTCCGCCGTCTCTATCAGCATGTCCGGCATGGCGGCTTCCCTTCCTGTTCATGCTGCGGGACGATAACTCGCCCACCTCGCAGGGGACGGTCCGTCCTGCCACGGTTCAGGCAGACGCGAAACTTGGCCACGAGGTGCTCGGGGCGCCAGGAGCGTTTGGCCTGTCGCAGACCGGGCAGCCCGAGGTCTTGACCGCGGTTGATCCATGCCACGTCCGGGCCGCAAGCGGCCGCCCCCTGCTGCACTAGCAGCGCCGGCAAACCCGGCAGGCCTGAGCTGAACTTTTCGAACTGGGTCACCTGGGTGGTGGCATTCAACCGCTCGGTGACGGCAAACGCCACGACCTGTTCCCGCACGATCAGCACGCTCCCAGTGGTCGGCAGCTCGCGCAAGTGATCCAGGGCGGTGCCTGTGGCCGCGCACTCCGCCAGCAGGCCGGCGTCTGCCTGACCTTGCCGCCGGGCCAGCCATTCCGCAAGAACCTGGCGGCAACCGTCAAGGTGGGCGGGCGCGAGCCGTTCGTGACGGAAATTGTCTCCCCTGCGGAACTGCCGGACCAGCCGGCGCTTGTCCCGCAGGTGGCGGCCGCAGAGCGTGGCGAGACGCCGGCGGTCATAGACGTAGTCGGCGTGTTCAGGCATGGCCTCGACCCGGAAGGCAAGCGCCCCCCACGCGGCCAGCTGGCGTCCGCCGACCCGTTCGATGGCCGGTTCTGCTTCCCCGCCAGCCCGGCCCAGCGAAACCAGCAGCTCGGTTACCAATTCCGGTGGAACGTAAGGCCCAGCCGGCGGCAGCAGGTAGAAGGTGCCGTCCTCCCGGCGCTCCCGAAAGAGGAGCCACTGGTCCAGGCGGCACCAAGCTGTGCGAAACACTTCCCGCCAGCTGAACAGGCTGGTGAAGGTTAACTCCGATGTCTCTGGCTGGCTTTCGGCCAGGCCGTGGACGATCTCGTCGCGGTCACTGAGAGCAATCTCCCGAAACGCCGGAAACGCTGGGGTCACTGTATGATTCATGGTCAAGCCAGGCCGTCCAGGCGCACGATACGGTCAAACCGCCGGGCCACCGCTTCGGAGTGTGTCGCACAGATGATGGTCTGCCGGGCGAAGGCGGGCAGGAGGTCGTCCAGGACCTCCGCCTCGGTCCGGGAATCGAGAGCCGACGTAAATTCGTCCAGCAACAGCACGGCCGGCTCGCGCACCAAAGCCCGGGCCAGGGCCAGGCGCTGCCGCTGGCCGCCAGAGAGGTCAACCCCGCCAATCCCGAGTACGGTTTCATAGCCAGCCGGCAGGCTCCGGATCGCCCCGTGCAAGCGAACGCGCCGGGCGGCGTCCTCGACAACATCCTGCGGGACGCTGTACCAGCCCATGGCGATGTTCTCCCGCACGCTTGCCTGGAAGAGGTAGGGCCGTTGCGACACGTAGCCGAAGTAAAGCAGATAAGCGCCCAGACTGTACTCCTCAATGGGCCGTCCGCCGAAGAGGAGGATTCCCGCGTCCGGCCTGTACTGGCGGACCAAGAGATCGAGCAGCGTGCTCTTCCCGGAACCGCTGGGGCCCATCAGGGCGACCTTCTCGCCCGGTTCTACCGTCAAGGAGAAGGCCTGGATGAGGGCTTTGGCCGGATCGTGGCGGAAGAAGACGCGACGGAATTCGATCCGGGCCGAGTCGGCACTTTCGGCGGCAGAAGCCGGGCCGTGCGACTCCTCGGGGTACTCGAGAAGCTCGGTCAGCCGGGCGACGAGTGGAGCCGCCTGCCCGAGCCTGGTAAGGCCCACGTTGATGACCTCGAGCCCATAGGAAATGTAGGTCAAGAACAAGTTGTAAGCTACCAACGTGCCAACGGTAAGGTCGTCCGTTCCCGCGCAGATCCAGAACCCGCCCAGCATGATCGGCACGAGCGCGACCAGGCGGGAATAGGACTCCATGATGTTGTAGGCCCACTCGCCGGCCTGCACTGACCGGATATTGGCGGCTGTAAAGTCTCCCGCCCGGGTGGCGAAGCGCCGCTCCATCTCGGAGAACTGCTGGAAGAACCGGACGTCCCGGACTCCGGACAGGATGTCGAGAAGGGCTCCGTTCTGGCCCGAAGACGCCTGGCGGGCCGCATGGGCCAGGCGGCCGAGCGGCTTCTGCAAGAGCGACAGCAACAGGATGTAGACGGGCAGGCTGAGGGCCATGTAGAGCCCCAGCCGCCACTCCCAGGCCAGCATCAGGGTCAGAAACACCCCAATCAAAGTCAAGCTGTTCAGCCCGGCAAAGACGTAGTCAAAGACTATTAGCGAGAGGTGTTCGGTTTCGTTGGAAATCCGGGTGATCAGGTCGCCGGTTTCATGCTGGGTGAAGAAGCAGATCGGCTTTCGTAGCACACGGGTTACCAGCCGGACCCGCAGGGCCAGGAAAACCTTCTCAGAAGCGCCGGCCAGAAAGCGAGTCCGTGCGAGCGAGCACAGCAAGAAGACAGCCAGGCAGAGAAGCACTCCACCTGCATACGGCCAGAAGAGCTGGAGATCGCGCCGTGGCAGGGCCCGGTCCAAGAGGCCAGCCAGGAACCAGGGGGCACCGAACGAGGCGCCGATCCCGGCGCAAGAGACCATGTATGCGGCCACCAGAGCGCGGCGCTGCCCGCGCAGGTCGGGCCGAAGCAGGCGCCACAGGTCCAGACAGGGCCGCAAGATGCTCCCGGAGGCCCAGGGCCCGGGCGACTCTCCCTGGGGTGTTCCGGGAAGGCTCATGGAGCGGCCTCCTCAACGAGCACCGGCGGACCGTCCACCGGCACGAAGACGGTGGGGGGCAGCGGCTTGATGAAGCGTTGCCGCAGGCTGTAAGCGTATGCGCCCTGGTGCGGCAGAAGAAGGATGTCGCCCAGCTGGAGGTCCTCGCCGAAAAACGAACGCCCCCAGAGGTCGTCCGGCGTACAGAGCGAGCCCAGAACCAGGTACGGGCGCTCCGTCAACCCGGGGCGGCCCAGGTTGATGAGGGGGAAATAGTTGTTTTCGAAGCGGTCCCATCCCACCAGGTTGGTGCCGCCGTCGGTGATGGCCAGCCGCCCGTCCTTCATGTCCTGGACGGACAGCAGAACATGGACGGCATCGTTGGCGACCCAGCGGCCCGGCTCGGCGTAAATGGCTGGGGCACAATGCGGACGGATATGTGCCTCCAGGGCGGCCCCAATGCGAGTGGCAAATATCGAAAGAGGCGCGGCCGGGACAGTCAAGTAGAAAGGCGGGACCGCTCCCGGCGCCCAGCCTTCCGGCGGCGGCCGGCGCGGCACCCACTTCCCCTGTGGCGGCCAGAAGCCGCCACCAATGTCGAGAAAGTCCAGGTCTTGCCTAAACGCCGGTGGCAGAGTCGCAAGGACATTGCCCAACCGGGAAAGGCACCGCACCTGGGGGACGGGGCCCATGTTCCAGCTCGTGTGGAACTGAAGGCCCCGGATCTCGATGCCGGGGCAACGCCGAGCCTCGTCCAAGAACTCGGCCAAGCTGGACATGGAGACTCCGAACTTGCGCCAGGCCCCATGGTTCTCCACCGAGAGCCGGAGCCCGGCGCGGACGCTTCGCTGGCCGGCCGCCAGATCCGCCAAGCGCCAAAGCTCGGTCAGACTGTCCAGGATCACAGTCACTACGTGCCGGTGGGCCAGTGCCAGAGCCAGTTCGGTTTTCGTTTTGGCCGGCCCGTTGAAGATGACCATCCGGGCTCCGCAATCGAGGGCCAGCCCGAGTTCGCTGCCGCTGGATACCTCAAGGCCCAGGCCGGCGTCCACCATGGTGCGCAGAACTTGCGGGTGGGAATTGGTCTTGACTGGGAAGAACGCTTCCAGTCCCGGCACGGCCCTGCGGAAGGTAGAGAGAAACTCCCCGGCCCGCTCCCGCAGGATGGCCTCCTCGCACACGTAGAGCGGCGTGCCGAATCGCGCCGCCAATTCCAGGTACGCCCCACGGCGTGCCAGCAGCGAGGCTACGGTCCCTTCGACCGTCAGCTCTCCAGGGCCGGCGCCTGCGCGTTTGGGAGGACGTTTCATGGCGGTTCCTCCTCGTCGTAACGGATGCCCAGGAGGTCTTGTAACTCACGGCAATCCGTGGTGATCGTGTCCTCTGTCCTGGGCTGGAAGACCACGCAGCCGAGGACACGGGAGTGGTAGTCCTCCGGCGGCAGAACAACGCGATGCCCAGCCCCATGCCGCGGCTTGAGGTGGATCTCCCGCACTCTCGGGTCGTTCATCAGCGAGCTGGTCTCGATGGCGGTGATGCATCCGGCCGCGGGGGCGAAGAGCCGCAACCCCACCAGGGGCTGACAGGCATCGGGATCTTGCAGGGAGAAGGAGCGGCCTCCCGCCACGTCGAGTTCAAGCCCCAGGATATCCAGCCCGCAGCAGGCCCGGAGCAGCTGGGGAAGGCAGTCACCCCCGGGACGAGGCGCCATTTCCAGGAGGACGAGTCGATCACCGTCGATCAGAAAATCCAGCATGCACAGCGCCCGGTCGATTCCCAGCGCGCTGGCTGCCCTCCGGAGGGTGTCACGGAAGCGGTCCTCTGAAATCGCGTCCGGCAGCCGGGCCGGCGCCTGGTAGGCCAGGGTAATGCCCGGGGCGGGGTCCGGCTTGGGCCATTTCCGGGCGAGCCGGACCAGGCGGACGAGATCGCCCTCGATCACGAAATCGCAGCTGTACTCCTGGCCGGCGCAGTATTCCTCCGCCACGAAGACCTGGCGGGGGTCGGTCCGGTGGCCCTGGGCCTCGAACGCGGCATACATCCGCTCTCCAGCTCTCTCGGCCAGCCCGCGGCGCAGGGCGGTTACCCCTCTCTCGCACGCGGGCCGGTCCAAACAGAGGAAGAGCAGTTCACTGCCAGCGCCGGTCAGGGGTTTGAGCAGGACCGTGCCCCCATGACGGAGGCGGAAGGTCTCTATCTCCTCCACTGTACGGACCTCCTCGGCCGCCGGGCAAGCCAGCCCGGCCCGGCGCCAGCGTTCCTTGGAGATCGATTTACTGCGGCAGGCCAGGACTGCTTCGCATGATGGGTAGGGCAGGCCCAGTTCCCGGGCGATCCTGGAAGACAGGTACATCGACTCGCAATCGAAGCAAGCCACTCCGCTTGCCGTGAAGCCGTGCCGGGCCATGTGGTCCTGGACTGCGGCCAGGACGGCCGGCGGATCAGTCATCGGCGCGAGTAGTTCATCGATCGCCCCGGGTGACGGCTCCGGCCCGCGGGCGCGCTCGGCCGGGTCGGTCACGAAGAGCGTTCGGCCGGGCCAGCGTCGAGCGATGTGGGCGATGTAATCCGTCGAGGTGTCGATAACAAGGACCCGCGTCTTCACCCGTCTCCCCTGAACTGGCTGGCTTGGCGCCCCTGGCCAGGTGCGTCCCTCGGCCCAGAAGGGCCTCCCACTGAAAAGCCGCATGCCATCGGCTTGTTCCGAGTATACTGCATGCCAGACAGTCCACAATGGATGACTATGCAGCACCGATCGCGGACTGGCGAAAAACACACGAGCGGGTATCGCTTGAAATTGGGCTCGGCATCCTGGCCCTTGCTGTTTTCGCCGCAATCGCGGGAGGTCCTGGATGGCTGACAGGCAGACTGCTGGCCGCTGCTGTATGCCGTTAGGCCGAGAAGGGTAGGTTTTCTCGATAAGATTTGAGTAGAGAACGAGATGGGTTCCGGAGCATCATTGTGTTGATCAAACATGGTGGTGCAGGAGGGAACCCATGCCCGTTCCTCGTGAAGTCTACCCTCTGAAAGCTCAAATCGAGAATTTCCTGCCAGAACTTCGTCCCGCTCAGCAGGCCGGACTCGCTCTGTGGGTTTTTGGAACTATCCTGGCCCACAGTGGGTGTCAGACATCGGTCGTTTGTGCCCTTCTCTCTTTCCTCGGCTCTGCTCAGTCTCTGCGGCAGCGGCTTCGGGACTGGCTCCATGACGGCAAAGACAAAGCCACGCCTTGCCAGTCTGAAGTCGACGTTGGAGTTTGCCTTGTTGGTCTTCTCCGCTGGATCGTGAGCTGCTGGAAAGGAGAAGAAATCGCTCTTGCTATCGGCACAACAACTCTCCGCGACCGGATAACGGCGTTGGTTGTGAGCGTTCTTTGTCAAGGTTCTGCGATCCCCGTCGCTTGGAAACTTCTTCCCGGAGCGGGAGAAGGTAAGTGGATGAGAGCCTACCTTCGCCTCCTCAGAAAGCTCAAGGAAGCCGTCCCACCTTCCTTTCGCGTCTTGGTCTTGGCCGATCGTGGACTCTGGAGCCCAAGGTTGTTCTTCTGTGTGGAGAGACTTGAGTGGTTTCCTCTCTTGCGCATTTAGGAATCCATGGTTTTCCAACCCTCCGGCCAGAAGCAGAAAAAACCCATCCTCCAACTGGCTATGGTCGGCAAAGCTCTCGCATATCGGGGCAGCATGTCTTCCTCTCTGCAGATGGTCTGCCATTGTCGGAGGAAACCGTCAGACGCTATTTCGCGGTAGCGAAACAGCTCGCCGGAATCACCCGTCGCCTCCGGTTTCACGACCTTCGCCACACATTCAAGTCCTCTCGACCACTTGTGTGCCGGACTCTGGCTCGAGAGTTCGGCCTCGGGATTACTCTCCGCAGGGCAGGCACGGCACCCGGATCCCAGGCCAGGCTCACTCAGACCTCGGGTGGAACGTCGCCCGGCACGCAAGCCTCGAGGATCTCCCGCGCCCACCCGTTGATCTCCCCGTATCGCTTTACAAACCTACCCTCTGACGTCCGGAAGAGGAGACGAGGGGCCGCACCGTCCACCGAGTTGTCGTAGAGGTACATTCGCTGCACGACGCGCACGGCCAGAACACCATTCCGCAGCGAGCGCGAGTGGCGGCTGACGATCTTGGCTATGGGAACCCTCCATTACTCGCATGGCAACACGTCTGGCATTGATCGAGGGGTCGCCGGTTCCGATGAAGAACAGCCGAATGAAGAAGCCGGCCGCCCGGCCGCGGCGCAGGAAATCCAGCTTGTCGGGCGCCGAAAGAACGGTCTCGAAAGCCAGGCTCCTGCGTTTCCGAAGGCAATCTTCCCGGATCTCTTCGGCCCGGCGGGCCGCGGCGAGGACCGGTCCTTCTGAACTCCAGTCACCAAACTCGTCACGGGCGATCAGGTCCGGGTTGACGTAAACGCAGCCCCCCATCCACTCGTGCATGAGCAGCTGTTCCGTGATCGAGGTCTTCCCTGAACCGTTGGGACCGGCAACCACGATGAGCCGTGGGCTCAGCTCGCTCAACCTGCGGCCCCGGAGCGCCGGGCCTCCGCCATGCTTTCCTGGAGTCTGCGCGCGTACTCCGCATGTGCCGCCTGCGCGCGCCTCCGCGCCTCCGTTGCCACGGCCTCCATCAGAGCACCGAGCTGTTCATCGCTGGGCTCTCGCGAGATGTCATTCAGGTCGAAAGCGAGTGGGTCCTTCCCGCCTGCCCCTGACGCTATACCGTTTTCCTGCTTCATCAGCCCCCCTCGAAAGTTTGTCCTTGAGAGCCCCGTTTCGCCGGCCCCGACCACAAGAGAACCGGGTACCTGCCGGCGAGAGTTACCGACAAATCTAGATGCGGCGAGCCGAGCCGGACGAACGGCGCCTGCCGCTCCGGATTCTGACCTATTTGGGGAACTTCTTCCGCAGGCTTCCGGCTGCTGCGGTTCGGGGCTTTTTCGCTTTGCCAGAGGACGTCTCTACCTGATTCCCAGTCGATGCTGTCCGCAGAGGTTCTACGAATTTGGACTTCTTCTTCGGCTCGAAATCTGAGCTGACGGCTCTAACCTCATTCCCGGAATCTCCAGGTCTTGCCTTCGTTACCTCCGCCACCGACAAGCTACTTTTGTGAAACCTGGGGCCCGCCTTCCGCCTCGACCTCGAGGATTCCTTCTCACCGGAAGCAGCTACCGGGACAGCCGGCGCAGAGGCACCCTCGTTTCCAGCAGGCACCCCGGGAGAGATCAAACGTTCTGGCTCACTCTTTTCCTTCGTCGAGAACGTGGTCCGTTTCACGCCGCGCCCAGGTTGAACTCGTTCGACGGACGAAATTGGACCCTCGGTCCTTCGCACTCGTTCGACGGGCGGCAGCTCTTCCTCGGTTCCTCGCGCTGATCGAACGGTCGCTACGATAGGGGAACGCTGGCTTTCGAGGGTGAGCTTTCCCGGAAGATCGCTTTCGAGCTGAGTTCTAGCTCCTCAAGCGGAATTTCCGACACGGGACGAGGGCGCCCTTCGCTGTCCTGGATCAATCTCAACAGCGAAAGGAGGGCGCGTTCCTCACTCGTTTTCATCGTCCGATTCCTCCCTCTGTCTCTTCTTGGCTATACCGGGGATTCGGACACCCTTTATGGTTTCCTTGCATTCCCCCAATCCTCGAGAACGGCAGCCCCTGCCGCTTCAATGCTACCGAACTTCTCCACCATCGCCTTCCTCACCTTCTCCAGCGCTCTCTTCTTCGCCGACATGAAGGTGTTCTGGCTCATCAGTAGGATCTCGGCGATCTCCGCGTCCGAGTACAAACCGGCATATTCCTGCCAAGCTCTTAGCACGTCGCTTTCTGCTCGGGGCAATCGATCACGTACACTTTCCGTTGCCAGCCATGCGCGGGTTCCGTGCAACCCGCGTGAGGGTGTCGGCTCCCCCCTCTTCTCCATGATGGCCTTTTCCGGATCTGATTGAGGCGCTTGCAGCAGCCCAGCGTCCCGCGCTTCAAGAAGTTTCCTTTTCTCCGTTTTATGCTTCCTCTCGGTGTCGGTTGCAGCATTACGAGCACACATGAAGACGTATGCAGCTTGTTGTCCGGGCGAAGCACCTCTCAGGCCTCTAAGTGGACCATGGAAAAGAATTCGTCTTTCTTCTTCCCTTTCCCCTCTCCC
>JADHED010001485.1_pt1 | contig 19650 bp, 17 predicted proteins | sample 8952041 | NCBI WGS metagenome assembly JADHED01 (sample SAMN16124423, study PRJNA663239) | bioreactor sludge metagenome | isolation source: sludge (control) | place: India:Bengaluru | collected 2018-09-08
CTCCTGATGCGACGCATCGAACATCAGGAGGAAAGATCATGTACGCTTCACTGAATATCGCGCAGGGTTCATTCCAGGCAGATCAGGCAGCTTTGGTTGCCGCACTCGACAAGGCTCATGCCCGGTCCCTTCACAGCTACTTCACCCAATATGTCCTGACCGATGGTGAGGCAGGTTACATCACGGTCGATGAGGGTGATTACGGCGCACTGCCCAAGGCCATGCTGGACCGGGTCATCGACACTGTGCCCGGAAAGCTGAGCGATGAATTCTGATGCCACAAACAAGGAGGAAGTCCGTCAGGGCTTCCTCCTTTCTTTTTGCTCGGGTCCCGTATTGTCGCTCCCGTAGGTATCGCGCGAGCATTCCCTGCAGCATCAGTCCTCGGCGTCCGACGCATCGAATATCTCGAGCCGATCGGGCATGTCGAGTACCTTCATTGCCGCTGCTGAAATGGCTTCTGCTTTCGTCGGAAAGGCTTCTGCCGAACTGATCGACACGCCGCTCGAATAGGTAACAGTTGCCTGGAAACCATTGCCTTTGGGTGTCGCGCTCAGTGTTACGTCCGCCATAGCCATGCTCCCGGTGGGATGCCCGCGACACCATTCTTCCTGCCGGCGGACTCGATCGATCTTTAACACAATCGGCAATCGAGCAGCATGGTATTCATCCCTTGGTTTTGGGACTTCAAAACCGCCGATCCCGTGCTGGTCATGACACTGGAACCTACCCTCTAAGCTGGGGACGGAAGAGCACACCGTACGCGACAAATCGCAGGCGGGAATCAGCACAAAAGATAGTAAAGACAGTGTGTTGATGGGTTCTTGCAAAAATGGCTGCTTCTCAATCAGAAATGAATGGTCGCCAATTCGCCAATCGGATCTGACTGAAGGCAGCCAGAAATGGCGCATTCCTGCGCATCTCGCATGTTCTTGACATGTTCTCAATTCTGATTTAGACAATAGCCGCCTTTCGCAGTGCGTTCCGGGCTCCTGACCACAAGGAGTCCGTGCATGACACGGCCAAAATCTCTTCAGGTACATGTTACTGTCGAGCTCGCTGAGCGGGTTCGTACCGCAGCAAAGCGGCGCGATATAAGCGTCAGCGAATGGATCCGGTCGCTGCTTTCGCAGGCATGCGAAAACGACGATCTTGCATCCAAGCTCGAGACATCGGTGGACCGCGTCAGCCGCCAATCGGTGTTCACAATGGTCGGCGTCGATGCTCTTCTCGCAGGGCATGCCGATCACGGTCTGCGTGAGCGAGCCCATCAAGCCTACGCGCGCAAATGCAAGGAACTGGGGCTCACCGCAAATGCCGGCGAGGGAGGTTCCGATGAAGCGTAACCTCGTCAACTTCACGCGCGGAAGTCAGCTGCTTGGGCACTTCAGCTTCATGTTTGCAGCAGGTCTCAAGGGGCCGCTGATCATCGCCGCCATCGGCATTTCCTGGACTAGCTGGTGGACCATTTCGGCAGGGCTGAGCGATCACGAAGCCTACCTCGTCTGGATGCGAATTTATGCTGCCATCTACGGCTTCATGGAGTTCGATCCGGCCAAACAGGTCGCACTCGAAACGGGGTTTGGAGGAACCGTCCAGCTCCCCATCATCATGCTCGATGCCTATCCGCCGGTGATCAATGCCTGGGATCGTTTGCTCGACTTGCTGGGCGATGCTTTGGTGCGTTCGGCCTTGCTTCTCGTGCCGGCGTTCGTGCTGTTCTACTGGTTCGCAGCGCGCTTCGGCAGCCGTTCAAAAGAGCGCAAACATGAGCGCGGGGCCATGCTCGTGACACTACCCGAACTGGTCGATGAGCTGCGCGGGCACAACCAGCGCGAGCGCGCCCGTGAGCTTTCGAGCGCTATGGGTTGGAAATGGCATCTGTGTTCGCCCAAGGAACTGTCTGCGGCATTTCCATACCGGCCCTCGCATCTTGCGACGGTTGTCTATCCCTGGCGGCTCGAACAGAGCCACGCCATGCTCATCGGGACCACCGGCATGGGCAAGACAGTCGCCATGTCGGACATGATTGCCGAAGCCCGCGCCAAGGGACAGCGCTGCGTCGTGTTCGACCTAACCGGCGCTTTTATCGAACACTTCTACCAGGCCGACCGGGACATCATTCTGAACCCGCTCGACGCGCGCTGTCCGCAATGGAGCCTCTTCGACGAATGCCGCACCGAAGGTGAATTCTGGGCGGCAGCGGAAGCCCTCGTACCCCATGACGGGGGCGGGGAGGCGCAGTTCTGGGTCATCGCGGCGCGTGCGCTGTTCGTCGAATTTTGCCTCAAATTGGTGGCCGAAGGACGGGGCACCAATGCCGCGCTTGCCCGCGAACTGATGACTGCCGATCTGTCGCGGGTCCACGCCATGATGCGAGGCACGATCGCCGATCCCCTGACTGCTCCTGAAGCCGCGCGTATGGCGGAATCGATCCGGGCAGTGTTCAACGTGAACGCCAAGGCGCTTAAGCTCCTGCCCATATCCGGGCACCGCTTTTCGGTCCGCGACTGGATCGAGGAGGGCGCCCATGAAGACGAACGCGCTAACGCCAAGAAAAGTGGCTCGATGGTCTTCATCTCCGCGCGCTACGTGGACATGAGCGTGTGCGGGCAGTTGCTCACGCTGTGGCTCGATACGGCGATGAATACGCTGATGACGATGCCGCGCACCAAAGACCTCAAATGCTGGTTCTTCATCGACGAGCTGGGCGCGCTTCACCGGCTACCCGCTCTCGAGAAAGGCCTGCAGACGGCGCGCAATTTCGGCGGCGCAATCGTCACCGGCATCCATGCCTACGCCAAGCTTAAGGAGGTCTACGGTGAGAACATGGCGATGACGCTTGCATCGCTTGCCCGGACGAAATTGATCCTTGGTACGGCAGACCGCGAGACAGCTACCTGGTGTTCCGACTTCATCGGCCATCGCCAGGTTCGCGACATGGAAGAAGGCTACACCTATGGCTACAACAATGCCCGCGACGCCGTCAGCCTGACGCCGCGCAAGCATATCGAGCCTTTGCTGCTGCCCGACCAGTTGATGAACCTGCCGCGCCTGTCAGGCTTCATCAAATTCCCGGACGGGTTTCCAGCAGCGCCGGTCCGTCTGAAGCCGATAGACCGGGAAAGAATCGCGCATGTCTTCGTCGGTCGGGCCAAGGATCGAGAGCCAATCCGGCAGGTCGAGGGCAAGAGTGAAGGCGACGAGACGGCTGCCAATCCGCCCGCAAGTCAGAGCGAACATCCCTCGTCGAACGATGACGGGGCGGGCAAGCCCGTCGTCCCAAAGCAATGTACTCTTCCACTAGAGTCGGCAGTGGATGTCGATGCCAAGCAATCACGCCAGCGGGTGGCGAAACAGGCCGAAAAGGACGTTCTCGACGACACCAGGAAGGTGTCAGGTAAGTCCAGTCTTCCGCGACGATCGTCGCCCGAAGCGCACAAGGCAACGCCGCGCAATTCCCGTCCGTTGCTGCCAACGAATGCGGCGCTCCGCAAAGGCGATCATCCCGATGAGAAGGATCCATCGAATAGCGTGAAGGAGGGACGCCGAAGCGACTTGCCACGTGCCAATCCGCACTCGGATAAGCCGCAAGCCGTCGATCGGACAGCCCAGCGCCAACGAGATGCGGATGCCCGCAAGCTCATGCTCGAAGACGGCGTTCCCGAGCAGGATCAGCCATCGCACGAGGGGCCCGACCTCGGCGATTTTGAACTGTGACGCACGAGGCAGACGCCGCCTGGCGGAGTGAGACCTGATGCTCTCTGTAGCCAATGTCCGCACTGCTGGCGGCGCTGCCAACTACTTTGCCGCCGACAATTACTATACCCGCGCCGATGCCGAGAGATCTGGTGAATGGCTTGGCAAGGGTGCGGAAACGCTTGGACTGCGAGGCGTTATCCAAGCCTCGCAGTTCGAGGCCGTGCTCAAGGGCGTGCTGCCCGATGGCAGCCGTGTCGGGAGCGATAACAGGGCGCATCGCGCCGGCACCGACCTCACATTTTCGATGCCCAAGAGCTGGTCCATCCTTGCCCTCGTCGGCGGCGACAGACGTATCCTCGATGCCTATGGCGCGGCCGTCCGCGAGACGCTGGCCTGGGCCGAGAAGAATCTCGCCGAAACCCGCATGGAGGTCCGAGGCAAGGAACGGGTGGTCGCGACGCGCAATCTCGTGATCGGGCTTTTCCAGCACGATACGAACCGCAATCAGGAGCCCAACGCGCACTTTCACGCCGTGGTTGCCAATGTAACCCAGGGGCCCGATGGCAAATGGCGAGCGCTGAGAAATGACAAGATTTGGGAGCACAACACGCTGCTCAATGCCATGACCATGGCGCGCTTCCGCTTGGCTGTAGAAAAGCTCGGCTACCAGGTTGGGGAATACGGCAAGCATGGCAATTTCGAAGCGGTGGGCGTTCCCAAACCCGTTCGTGATGCCTTCAGTTCGCGCCGTGCCGAGATCCTCGACAAGCTTTCGACGATGGAAGGCAAGAGCCTCGCGGCGCGCAATGCGGCCAATCTGATGACCCGGGCGGACAAAGGGCCGGTGGCAGACCGCCAGGCTCTCGTGAACCAATGGCGCGAGGCAGCAGGACAGTTTGGCTTTGATCCGAGGCTTGTCATTTCACAGGCCAATGCACGGGCCACCACCGACATTGGCTCCGTCTCCGGAATTGGAAATTCGGTCCGATCGATCGGTCAGCGGGCGCGCCTTTTGGCTGCGACCTTCGCGGAGCATCTGGGGCTACGTCAGGGCGACCCGCTTGTGCCTCGCGACATGGAGCGCCGGACGCCCGAACAGATCGCCGCCGTTCATGCGGTCGCATCGGCAATCCGGCATTTGGGCGAGCGCGAGGCGGCGTTCTCGCGGACTGAGATATATCGCTCAGCGCTAGGCTTTGCCTTGCCCACCACGCTCCCCGACATCGAACACCGCGTCGACCAGTTGCTGCGCCAGGGCCACCTGCAAAAAGGCAAGGGTGCAGATCGCAATCTTGTCACGACCCGCGATGCGATCGGGCTCGAACAGCGCATCATCGCCGCCGTCGAAACCGGACGTGGCCATGGGTCTGCCGTGGTCGAAGCTGATGTGGCCGGAGAGCGGCTACAGGCGCTCTCTCAGCTCAAATATGGCCTGACCTTGAACCCTGGCCAGGAAGGGGCAGGGCGCCTGCTTCTCGCCTCGCACAACCGGATTGTCGCCATTCAGGGTGTGGCGGGCGCCGGCAAGAGTACCGTCCTCAAACCTGTGGCGGACATCTTGCGCGAGGAAGGCAGGTCCGTGCTCGGGCTCGCAGTCCAAAACACGCTCGTGCAGATGCTTGAACGTGACACCGGCATTCCCTCGATGACGGTCGCGCGCTTTCTACGCCAACATCAGGGCCTTCTGGAAGGAGCAGACCAGGCGAGGCTTGCCGAAGCTCGCGCGTCTCTCCGCGGTACCACGGTGCTACTCGACGAAGCCTCGATGGTCGGCAATGCCGACAAGGAAAAGCTGGTGCGCCTCGCCAACCTGCTTCAGCTCGACCGCTTCGCCAGCATAGGGGACAGGAAGCAATTGGGCGCTGTCGATGCGGGCAAACCCTTCGACGTCATGCAGAAGGCAGGCGTCGAAACCGCCACCATGAACAGCAATCTCCGGGCCCGCGATAAGGCGCTGCGCGACGCTCAATATGCAGCGCAGGGCGGAAATATCGACGAGGCCTTGCGACATCTTGGCCCGCATGTTGTCGCGTCGGGCAATACAGCTGCCGTTGACGCCGCGGCGGCCTGGCTATCGCTTTCGCCTGCAGAGCGGGAGGTGACCGCGATTTATGCTTCGGGTCGCAACTTGCGCGGACAGGTGAATGAAGCAGTCCAAATCGGGCTCAAGGCCAATGGCGAATTGGGACCGGGTTCGTTGGGTCTCACTGTGCTGTCGCGCGTCAACCTTACGCGTGAGGAAATGCGCTATTCGCGCAGCTATGCAGCCGGCATGGTGCTCGAAGTCGACCGCCGGCAAAGGGGGCAGGGGCTACAGAAAGGCCGCTATGAAGTGGTCGAAACCGATCCAACCCGCGAACGCGTGATGCTACAGAACGAGCGGGGCAAGCGCTTTGAATTCCGGCCGGGCCAGATGCGACCGCAAGGTGAGCAGGATCCCCTGCGTCTGTTTGAGGTTCGCCCACTAGAAATTCACGATGGTGACCGCATTCGCTGGACGGCGACCGATCATAAGCGCGGCCTGCTCAACGCCGATCAGGCGCGCATCGTGGCGGTTGATCCGAAGGGTGTCACAGTGAAAACGTCGCTTGGCGCCGAACACCTGCTGGGGCTGGGCGACCCCATGCTCGAGCGTCTTGATCTCGCCTACGCGCTCAATGCGCACATGGCGCAGGGTCTGACCTCCGACCGCGGGATCGCCGTTATGGACAGCCGCGAACGCAATCTTGCCAACCAGCAGACATTCCTCGTCACGATAACCCGTCTGCGCGACGGCCTGACCCTGTTTGTCGACAATGCGGGCAAGCTCGAAGCAGCTGTTGAGCGCAATCCGGGAATGAAGCGCTCGGCGCTCGAAACGGTCAATCAGCTGCGCGATGCGGCAGCAACGGGCCAGGCTAAGGGCAAGGCGTCTGATCGTTCGCAAGAACCGGCTCGCGAGCCGCCCGAACTCGATCGCTCGATCACCAAGCCCTTCGAAATCGGGATCTGACGCAGCGTCTATCCGCATGGGTTCATATGGCACCGGTTGACTGTTAGTTCTGTTTTTGTTCTCATGGCGGCCATGTCCCGAATCGCCGATGAAATCCTGTTCACGCATATCGAAGTAGCGATTGCCATCGCGTCCGAAGCAACGCTTGTCGGGCTCGGCGCTGACGACCCGCGAACCCAGCGCAATGCTCGTGTCGATCTCGCGCGCCATCTGGTCGAGCGGATGCAGGGTTTGGAGATCGAAGGCGAGGGGAATGCCAGCAGGAGCTCGCAGCCCACTCTCTTTCCAGGCGATCTCTCGCCGATGGGCTGACCAGCATTGAGATGTGGCTGAGGTGATACTGGCTTATTGCAGGCGCGTCGGGCGATCCTTCCCCATCAGCTCTGCCACGCGTTGGGCGATGGCCTTCCAAGTGGCGATGCCCGCCTCGTCCTCAACCAGTGCGAGCGCGCCGATCTGCTCGGCGACATGAAGGGGTGCATTCTCACCATGGGTCTTCAGGACCTGTTTGGCGCAGGCCCAGAGTTCCCAATCGCTCAGCATCAGCCGAGACGTCCAACAAGGCCGAGGAAGAACGCGATCAAACCGTAGCCCACGACACTACCCGCCAAGAGAAGTTCAATGTTGAATTTGGAGCGAGGAGGGCGGGGTTGTCCTGCTGGCCAGATCTGATCGCAGATGAGCTCGTTGAACCCGGCGCGGCGTCCGCAGACTTCCACTTCGCATCCGAGCAACCGGCGTGCTCCACGCCTGGTGTCGAGCTCCCACATCCCGCCGCCCGAATGCAGTTCAAGTCCGAAGGGGCCTTCGGCAAGACGGCCTGTCAGACAGAGTTCCGGGCCTAGCGGCATGCAGAACCTTTCCAATAGCGATCCCAGCGCAGCACCGTGCGTGTCTGGATCATCGAACAGGAGAGATCGGCTCCGTTCGGCAGTCGGCACCAGGCAGCCGTCCGGTTGCCGCCTGCCGAACCTTCCGACCGGCATGTCAATCTCGGTCCACGAACCACGACGTGCCCTGTCGAGATGGTCCCTCGAGGGCCGCCAAGAAGATCGACGAGCGCGTCGCGCGCTTCGATAGCCGACGCGTCGGGGCAGGGCTGGTTGGTTCGGCATGTTCCGTCCATTTCGCGCGCTGCAATCCCGGCGATGCGGACATGGGGGCCTTCGGCGCACCATATGGGCCCATCGCCATCCCAGACATGCGTGGGTGTGCAGGTAAAGGTCTGGCCGGCAGCGACGATCGAGGCAGCAAGTAGCGCAAGCATGGGTAGGCTACCTAGCGTAGCGCGCGGCCGAACCAAAGCACGCGGCCGACAATATTGATCGTCCGCTTCTCCAGTCCGCGCCAACTGGGATAGGCCGGATTGTCGCTGAGCACCGAGACCCGCTTGCCTTGCGGCTCGATTGCGACCCGCTTGACGCTGAGCATGTCATCCATGCGCAGCACATAAATCCCGTCGCGCAGCCGCGATTGCCCATCATTCAGATCAACCATGACTTCATCGCCGTCATGTAAGGTCGGCTCCATCGAATCCCCGTGCACGGCGATGATCGAAAGGCTCGTCGCCTTGCTTGCGGTCAGACGCCGCAGCCACTTCTCGTCGAACCCGAACTGGGCGCATTTGGATTCCATTTCGGCCAAAGCGCCGTGCCCTGCCGAGGCTTCGACATCGAGAACCGGGACATGGACCAGTTCGACGACCGGGCCGGATCGCCGCTCGGGCGCACCGAGGATCTTCTCGTCTACTCCGAAGAAGCGGGCGAGCACGGAGCGGTCCTGCTCGTCCAGTTGCCGGGGACTGCCGCGGCGGATGTATTGCTGGATGTACGCCGCGTTGCGTCCGAGAAGGCGGGAGATTGAGGAGTAATTACAGCCTCGTTGCTGGATCAGATCATCCAGGGCTTTGCGTGCATCTTCCATCGCTGCGGGTCCTATCGCATCCGTCTAGGAAATTCGATCCTAGACTCTAGGAAGCCTTCCTAATAAGAACATAACAAGAACACAAGCGGAAAGCGAGTCGAAGGCGATGGATCTCCTGGACCAGATTGAGGGCTATTTGGCGCGAAGCGGTACGAAGGCCAGCATGTTTGGTAGGCAGGCCGTTGGGGACCCACGGTTTGTTCAGGATCTTCGCGAAGGCCGCAGGCCAAGGCGCAAGACGTATGACAAAATTCTGGCCTACTTGGCGACAATGAATACGACTATTGACCACTCGCCCGAATGAGATCGAGCGGAGCGTACGCCTCAGTCGCTAGTCCAAGGGTTCAACTTAATCGCTACCAATTACGCGCAAGCGCATGCCCCTGGTTTCCAGCAGATAGGTCTCTACGCCGGCGACAAGATGCAGCCCCTCTTCGGAGATGGCGCTCCGCGAAAGACCGGGCTGAACGATGCGCACGTCGAACTCGTAGCGATAGTCCTGCCAACTCGCCTTGAGCTTTTTGAGGAACGCTGGCGTTCCGAGTTCGAAGCGTGTGCTTTGCCCCTTATCGAGGCGCAGCTTCTCGCGTTTGAGCATATGGGTAAACATGCGATTGGGACGATCCCGCCAGCGTGCGGACTTCTGCGCCTGGCCACAGACTTCGTAGAGATCCTTCACCCGAGCGCCGGGCTGATCGGCACTGGAATACTTGCAGTGGAAGAGTGTGACCTGGACCAGGCCTTCGGTAACGCGCAGCGTAACCACGTCTGCGATCTCACCTGCGCCGTCATCGTCGAACACAAGATCGTAGGCGTCGCTATCAGCGAGCAACGTGTCGATTACGTGCCGTTGGACGGAGTCCGCCCGCTTTTCCAAGCCCTGCGCTTCGGCACGAATGTTGATCTTGGACCAGTCCCAGGCCTCGATCCGGTCCGCAGGATAGGGCTCGACGGAAACACCGTCCGGCAGGGCGTAGAGATGACTGTAGATCAGAAGCGAACCATCACCAAAGTCGATTTGGGGAGAATCGTCGCCGAAGGATTCGGACAATGATTTGACCTTGCCCCCGACCTTGATGCTGGTTTTCGGACCGGACTTTTGCGGATAGCGGGCGCCGCCCTCGCTGAACACAATCTCGAATTCCGCGGTGTGCGCCTCGCTGCGCACGGCAAACCTAAGTGGCCCGGTCCGTTCGTGGTCGAGCAGCTCGATGTCGCATTCCGTGAACAGGACGGGTTCGTCGTCAAAGCTGATCTCGATCCGATCCTCGATCTGGGTCAGCAGCGATTCCGGCCAATGGATCGCCACCGGAGGAACGTCCGGCCGGGTACTGATCTGGCGGGGACGCATCGCGCTTTTGAAAACCCCGTCGGTCGTGATCCCTGGGTCGTTTACGGCCTGGCCAATGTCCGCGCACCATTCGACCCAGTCGGTGAGGTCGCGAACAGGCGTAATGGACCAGAACTTACCCTTCGCAGAGCAGCCGCGGGAGGTTGGCACCCCGCCCAAAAAGCCAGTGGCGAAGACATTGTTCTTGATCCTGGACTGCGATTTGGCGTTATCGAGCCCATCGGCGACGTCGACGCCCATGTACATGGAATAGCGGACGCCGCGCCCCTGATGGTGCGTCAGGCCGAGGTTGCGAAGGATCAGGCGGTTGAAGCCATGAAGACTGCGGAATACTTCCTCGCCCTCGACACGCCGCGTCGTCTCACCACAGACAGCCTTGGCCAGTCTATCGTACGGGCCCTTTGACGAACTGCTGATATAGAGCAGCCCCTTCACGGGATCCCAGTGCATCATATGCAGATCCCAGACCACGTTGATCGCGTGTTGGGCGGTCGTCCAACCGGCCAGCTCCTCCGAACGCGTGACGAAGATGGCGACGCGCTGGTGCGGATTGACCTTCATGCCGAGATAGGCGCCGGCGTTGTAAAGGTCCTCGGCGCGTAGCGGCTCCCAGGAATCGCATGAAGTACGATAGACGACAGCGTTCATCTTGGGTTCGAGTGTCTGCAAGGGAATGTCACTGAGATCGCCGACAAACCCCTTGAACATCTCGGCGCGGCGAACCTGCCGATCGATTTTGGCAGTGCTCAGCGCTTCAACCAGAGCATTCCAGTCAGCGTCCTCCGCGTACAGCTTTGCCAGCGACCGGTCGATGTCGTCCACGCCGGTGTTGGCGATCACGGTGGCATCGCCCAATCGCGGATCCTGCCGGGTAAAGCGGCCCACAAACTGGATTGTCACCGCAATGCTTTTGTGCGGATCATGTAGTGCAGCGATCTTGAGCTCGGGCAGGTCGAATCCTTCGCCCAGCATGTCGACGCAGACGATGATCCTGCTGTCGAAGCGCCGGAGCGCAGCGAGATTGTCGCGGCGGTCCCGCGTCGCTTGCTGGCTGTGGACGATGACGGGCCGAAACTCGGGGTACATCGCACTGTAAATCTGGTGCAGTTCCTTGGCGCGATCGATCGTCGAGCAGCGCGCCATCGCGAGGTGATTGAGCCCCTGGTCAAGGTCGGCCTGAAGAACTTCGCCGAGCTTCTCGGCAATAGCTGCGTCGGCATCTGCCTGGTCGAGACCAAAGACCGCTTCAAAGCGGATTGGTTTGAAGTAGCCCTCCGCCTGCGCCTTTTTGAGCGGATAGGTGTAGATGAATTCGCCATCGACACGACGACCATCTTCACGGAACGGCGTGGCGGTGAACTGAACGATCGGCAAGGGCGGATCATGTTCGACGAACAGGCCGCGAAAGCGTGCCCATGTCGGCGCGCCGATATGATGGGCTTCGTCAATGAACAGCGCCGAGGCCCGCCCAGCCATCCTTTCCTGGACCTCAGCTTCGGCGCGCCCTGCGATCTGCATGGTCGTGACCACGACATTCGCGCTGTCGAAGATCTCGTCCACCTCCTCTGGCGTCCGGGGGATGTGCGAAAGCCGCATGACGACAGGATAGGCCGCAGTGGTATCAAGGCACCTCTGCTGTTTGAGGACGCCGAAGGTCTCGAACTTGCTCGCGATCTGTTCGCGAAGCGCATCGGTTGGAACCACAACAAGCAACCGACTGAACCGCTGGTGTGCATTGAGGGCCAGCATGGTTTCCGTCTTGCCAGTGCCCGTGGGCATCACAATCGTGGCAGGGTCGGTCGAACGCGTTGAATGAGCCAGTGCTGCGTGGAGAGCGCCCACTTGGGGCCTGCGAAGCCCATGTTGAGCTGGATTATCGTTCGTGGCGGGCTTTCCCTCGCGCAGATGGAATGCGTCTTGCCATGAACGTGAAACCGCGGCCAATCGCTCGTTGCGCGCATTCCGATCGAGCGCGGCGATATTGGTCGGCGTGATGTTTATCCAGCGACCCTGGCCCGCTTCCAGCGCATCCACAATTGCCTTGGGCTCGGCCGCCTCGGGCACCAGCAAGACCAGATCTGCATCCAGCTCAGTGGACGTCTTGTTGTTGATGATCTTGAGCGTTTCCCCGGAAGATAGGGTCGTCTCGTATCCGTTCACACGGCGAACCGCAAAGGGACGCAAGCGGCAGGTTTCGAGAGATGCAGGGACCTCCAGTTGGCGCACCGGGCTGCCGAGAACCTTGCCTTCGACAGCCAGCCGCTGGGGGATGAGCAAGCGGACTTCGTCGTCGAAAAGCCCCGCCTGCCCATTCAAGGTCTGCTGCTTGCGCGACGCCATCCGTCGTTACCTCATGTTGAATGCCGGTTCCCCCGTGCCGGTCATCAGTGTTTCTGGTCCTTGGGGGGATTGGGGTCGTTGCCCGGCGCCACGGTATCGGAGTCGCGCCAGCGACCGTCACGACCCTGAATCCGGACTTCTCCTCCGCCAAGATTGCGGACGGTCTGCTTGGCAGCCTGTTCGGCTGCCCGCTGCGTCTTGTGCACACTGCTAGCGCGACCCGCATTCGGGGCCTTTACCGCCCAGCCGTCGGGATGCTTGGTGACGTACCTGTCTGCCATGGAATGCCTTCCTTTCGCGTTGACTCCTGAATGGTAGATGCATATAGGAACTATACTGACTATGATGTCAAGTGGGTATAGTTTATAGTCGTATTTAGAGGTGGAAATGCGCTGGGGTGTCGAGCAGCGGCTTGAATTCATCGAATTCCGCCTGTTCTGGGAGGGGGCGATCAATCGCGCCGACCTGACCGAGTTTTTTGGCGTTTCCGTTCCGCAGGCATCAAAGGACCTGACGCTCTATCAGGAGCGGGCGCCTGGAAACATGGAATATGACAAGCGGGGCAAGCGTTATGTCGCGGCGAAGCGGTTCACGCTTCGGTTCATGGATCCCGATCCCTACGCCTACCTGTCCCAGCTGCGTTCAGTGACCGAAGGCGCGATCCCGCCGGGGGAATCCTGGATCGCGACTCTGCCTGCAGCCGATGTCGCGATGACCCCCAAGCGGGACATTAGCATCGAGGTTTTGCGCAGGACGCTGGATGCCGTCCGCGAGCGCACGTCGATCGAGGTCTTTTACCAATCCATGAATTCACGGCGGCCGGACCCAACCTGGCGTCGGATTACCCCCCATGCCTTTGGCTTCGACGGCTTCCGTTGGCATTCGCGTGCCTATTGTCACCTTGAGGAGCGCTTCAAGGACTTCCTCCTTCCCCGCATTCTAGAGGTTCGTAACGAAGGTGAGCCTGGTGCTGGCGGTGAGCAGGATTGGCTCTGGAACAACTATTTCGACGTGATAATCGGGCCGCATCCCGAGCTGACCGAAAGCCAGAAAAAGGTCGTCGCTAAGGACTATGGGTTTGAGCAAGGTAACGGGCACATGTCCGTTCGCTATGCGATGCTGTTTTATGTTCTGAAGCGTCTGGGTTTGCCGGGGGATGCGTCGAAATTGAGTGCCCGCACCCAGCATATCGTGACTATAAATCGCAAAGAGACTGAAGCCGCGCTGGAAAAGGCGGAGTTTCAACTATGACGCTTGCGCGGGGGACTGATTGATGGCGGCCAAGCTTGAGGACATCAAGAACGGTGCATCGGTGCGCGGAATTGCGTCGAACCAAGCCGCGCAGGTTCTGTCCATCGACTGGATCGGCGATCAGGCGATCAATGTCGTTTTCCGTGACCATAACGGAATCGTTGCCGAGGCCGTTCTGTATCGGGACGACGAGCATCGCCTAGAGGTCGAGCAAGGTGGGCGGCCTTGGTCGTTTGACGCTGATGGCGCTCTTCTGCGCTTGGTGACCGAGGCCAACCGGATCAAGCTGGCGCACTACTTCGACCCCTATCTCGCTATTCACACGAGTCTAGTCGATCCCCTCCCGCATCAAATTTCCGCCGTCTATGCCGAAATGCTGCCGCGCCAGCCCCTGCGGTTTCTGCTCGCCGACGATCCGGGTGCCGGCAAGACCATCATGGCTGGCCTGCTTATGAAGGAGCTGATCGCGCGCAGCGACTTGGAGCGTTGCCTGGTGGTCGCGCCGGGAAGTCTCGTCGAGCAATGGCAGGACGAACTGGGCCAGAAATTCAATCTCGAGTTCGACATTCTCAGCCGCGACATGATCGAGACGTCACGGTCGGGCAATCCCTTCAGCGACCGCGATCGATTGATCGTCCGCCTCGACGTTCTGGCGCGCAACGAAGAGCTCCAGGAAAAGCTCATGAGCGCCCAAGAGTGGGACCTCATCATCTGCGATGAAGCCCATCGTATGTCGGCGACCTACTTTGGCGGCGAGGTCAAATACACGCGGCGCTATCAAGTGGGGCAGAAGCTCGGCCAGGTCTGCCGGCACTTGCTGCTCATGTCCGCCACGCCGCACAACGGCAAGGAGGAAGATTTCCAGCTATTCATGGCGCTGCTCGATGGGGACCGCTTTGAAGGCCGGTTCCGCGACGGCGTCCATTATGCCGACACTGCGGACATGATGCGGCGTTTGACGAAGGAGGAGTTGCTCAAATTCAATGGGCGCCCGCTTTTTCCGGAGCGTCGTGCCCGGACCGTCAAGTACGAGCTGTCCGAGGGCGAGGCGGCCCTCTACACGGCGGTCACCGAGTATGTCCGCACCGAGATGAACCGTGTGCAGCGGTTCGCGGAAGGTGACGGAAAAAAGCGCAACAATGTCGGGTTTGCCCTCCAGATCCTTCAGAGGCGTCTCGCATCCTCGCCAGCCGCGATCTACCAGTCACTCAAACGGCGCAGGGAACGGCTTGAAAATGAGCTGGGCGAGGCCCGCCTCGCTGCAAAAGGGCGCCGTTCGGGCATAGGCGAGCCGACGGTCAACGTCGATATGCTCCGGAACATCGAGGAGTACGGGCAGGAGGAGATCGACGAACTTGAAGACCTGATTTCGACCGGAGCGACCACTGCAGAAACGGTCGAGCAGCTCGCTCTCGAGGTCGAGACTCTCAAGGGACTTGAATCCATGGCGCTGGGTGTTCTGCGCTCTGGCGTCGATACCAAATGGAGCCAACTGAATCGGATCCTCGACGATGAACTGATGGTCGATGCCGCGGGCAATCGGCGCAAGCTCATCATCTTCACCGAGCCCAAGGATACCCTTCACTATCTCCTGGACAAGGTTCGCGCGCGTCTCGGCAATCCCGAGGCGGTTGATGTGATCCATGGCGGCGTTTCGCGGGAGGAGCGTCGCAAGGTGGTCGAGCGGTTCATGCAGGACAAGGGCCTGGTGGTCCTGATTGCGAACGACGCTGCGGGCGAGGGTGTGAACCTTCAGCGCGGACATCTGATGGTCAACTACGATCTGCCCTGGAATCCGAACAAGATCGAACAACGCTTCGGCCGCATCCATCGCATCGGCCAGACCGAAGTCTGTCACCTCTGGAACCTCGTAGCGGCCGACACGCGCGAAGGTGAAGTCTACGCCCGGCTTCTGGAAAAGCTCGAAGCGGCACGCGAAGCCTTGGGCGGCCGGGTCTATGATGTTCTGGGCGAACTGTTCGAGGGAACCGCGCTCAAAGATCTCCTGTTCGAAGCCATCCAGTATGGCGAGCAGGATGACGTCAAAGCCCGTCTTTTCCAGCAAGTCGATGGCGCCGTCGATCAGGCTCATCTCCTCGAATTGTTGCGTCGGCGGGCGTTGACCAACGACACGATGCCCGCTGCCGCCGTTGAAGAACTCCGCCTCGAAATGGAGCGCGCCGAGGCGCTGCGGCTTCAACCCCATCACATTCAGAGCTTCTTCGTCGAGGCATTCGAGCATCTGGGTGGCCGGATCAAGCGGCGGGAGGAGGGGCGTTGGGAGATCACTCACGTTCCGGTTCGCATACGCGAAAGAGACCGCCAAATCGGGACAGGCGCTCCGATCCAGAAGCAGTACGAACGGATATGTTTCGAGAAGGACAAGATCAATCAACAGCCCGTTGCGGCTTTCGTTTGCCCCGGACACCCCCTCCTGGAAGCGGTGATCAGCCTCGTCCGCGAACAGTATGAGCAAATCATGCGTCAGGGAGCAATACTGGTGGATGACACCGACGGGGGAGATAACCTGTCCACCATCTTCCTGCTGGAGCATACGATCCAGGACGGGCGGCTCACAAGCGTCGGAAAGCCGCATGTGATTTCCCAGCGGCTTCAATTTGCGGCCATCGACAAGTCTGGCAAGACGGTCAACGCAGGGATTGCGCCTCACCTGAATCTTCGGCCAGCGACAAGCGATGAAGTTGCGTCGGTCCGCGATCTTCTCGAAGAAGATTGGCTGACCAGCGAACTCGAAAAGGCCGCGATCCGCTTCGCCACGGTCGAGCTCGCGCAGGGGCATGTCGCAGAAGTGAAGGCGCGGCGGATTCCCGAGATCGACAAGGTCGAGCAGGAAGTTCGAGCGCGGCTCAAGAAGGAAATCAATTATTGGGACTCACGGGCGTTCGAACTCAAGGAAGAGGAAAAGGCCGGCAAGAAGACCCGGCTGAACTGGCAGAATGCGCAGCGTCGCGCTGAGGACCTCGCCGAACGTCAGAAGCGCCGAATGGACCAGCTCGAAAAGGAACGCTTCATTTCCTCGCAGCCGCCTCGTGTGCGCGGTGGGATGGTGGTCATCCCGAGTGGACTGCTGGCGGCCCGCCAATCGTCGGTCGATGCGATCCCGGATCAGTTTGCAGTCGATCCGGCTGCACGCCGTCAAATCGAAATGGCAGCAATGGCAGCGGTCATTGCCGCCGAGACGGGGCTGGGAAACCGGCCTGTCGACGTGTCCGCCAAGAAGCTTGGCTACGACATCGAATCTTACGATCCAGAATCAGGGCACATGCGCTTCATCGAGGTCAAGGGGCGGATCGATGGAGCGAACTCGGTGATGGTTACACGCCAAGAGATCATCACCTCCCTGCATGAACCGGACAAGTTCATCCTGGCAATCGTCGCGGTCGCCGAGGGCGTGGGGAACGAGCCTCGCTATGTCCGCGGTCCTCTCGTCGATCGGGAGCCGTCATTCCTTGAAACCGCAGTTCAGTTCCACCTCGCCCGACTACTGGAGCGGTCGGAGGCGCCCCGATGAGTTCGAGCGCAAAGCCGACCAAGAGCGCGAGCATGCCTCCGCCTTATTTTGAGGGGATCAGGGCGCGCGCTTCAGCCCGCTGGGACCAGTTGGAAGCCGATCCGGAACTCGCTGGACCATGGCACCAGCTTTTCAAACAGGTCCAAAGTCCGCGCCATATTCTGTCGGAACTCCTCCAGAACGCCGATGACGCTGGCGCAAGCGAGGCGCATGTCTCGATCGAAGGCGGCCGCTTCGTCTTCGAGCACAATGGGGAGGATTTCATTGAGGCGCATTTCGCATCGATCTGTCGCTTCGGCTACTCGAACAAGCGCGCGCTTCACACGATCGGATTCCGTGGGATTGGCTTCAAGAGCACATTCAGCCTGGGTGATCGCGTTGAACTTCTGACACCCACTCTCGCTATCGAGTTTGATCGCAGCCGGTTCACGCAGCCTCACTGGATGCCCGGAAAATCGCTCACTTCGGGCACAACCAGGGTCGAGGTGGCGATTTCAAGCGACCTTCGTCGTCAAGAGGTCGAAAAGAACCTGGCCGAATGGCTCAAGAGCCCGATGTCGCTCCTGTTTTTCAGGAATATCCGAAAGCTGAGGATCGGAGATCAATCCGTTCACTGGCAGAGCCTCGGCGCTGGACCGGTCGAGCAGAGCGAATGGATGGCGCTCGACGAGAAGGCGGAGGACCCGTTTCTTCTCGTCCGTTCGAACGAAGAGGCCTTTCCGGCAGAGGCTTTGGAAGAGATCCGTCAGGAGCGCATGCTGGGCGTGGAGGACAGTGGCGAATTTCCGCCATGCCGGGTTGAGATCGTTCTGGGCGCCAAGGGCAGATTGTACGTTGTCCTTCCCACAGGCGTGGAAACCAAACTGCCATTCGCCTGCAATGCGCCATTCATTCAGGATCCAGCCCGGCTCAAGATCAAGGATCCGGCAATTTCGCCGACCAACCGTTGGCTTTGCCTGCCGGTCAGCGAGTGCCTGCCTGACGACATTCACCTGGCCTTGCCACATCGCGATCTTGGCCTCGTCCGCGCCGATGAAGCTCGACATTGAGCGGCCCGCTTCGCTGACGATCCGGTCGAGGACGGCGAACAGAAGATCGACACTCGCGATCTCCGCCAGCGTCTCGCGATCATCGGTTGGCATCCCGCGGCCATAGGCCGCCTGGACCGTCAGGATCTTGTAGAGCGGGATCGAAGCAACCTGGAGCAGCTCCTTTTGTGCGTCGGTGATCGCGGTGTCGTCATGGATTGCCTGGATCATACCGGCAATCAGGGCCGCAACGCGCGGGCGCAGCGCCTTCGATGCGGGAAGGCTGAGCGACTTGAATCCGGGATCCAGGCACTTGTCCGGCTCGTCGCAGTCGAAGATCAGGACGTTTCCGTTGCTTGTCCCATCGAGCAGTGAGGTGACCAGCGTTGAGGACGCTTCCCCGACGATCGGCACGAACTTGCCCGGCTCGTCATCCTTGGGCGGGACATAGATGATCGTGCCCAGCAGCGTCATTGCATATTCGGCGAGTTCCTCGTCGAAAGTGCCATTCGGCGAGAAGAACGCGGACTTCTTGAGGATCGTCCAGGTGTAGTTTCTCGCCACGGCGGGATTTACGTCGTCATATTTGCCCGAGCCCTGCGCTGTCGTACTCGACCGCTGGCCTTTCGTGCCGCACCCGTGCTTGGCGGCTGCATAGTCGGTGAAGATGCCTTCCGAATTGCCGATCGCCTCGCAGATCGCCTTGTCGGCCAGGTCGCCCTTGGGCCAGATGCCGCCCACCAGCCCCTGCGCCATTTCGCAGGAGTTGATGTTGAGGTTGTTCATGAGCTGAGCCTTCTGGCTGAACTCCTGCATGATCTTCGAGCATTCCGGGCAGACCGTGTCGATAGCCAGGCTAAAAGCAAAGCCGACCGCATTGTTGGCGACAGCCTTCAGCATTGCGACGATCTCGCTCGCGTTGATGAAGCTGAAGGATCCGGCAAATATGTCGATGCCGCCGCAGCCCGCACGAGCGCGCGGCAGTTGCAGATTGGCGATGTTGGTCGTCTTCTGCGGGAAGCGCGTCCAGACGTTGCCGAGGCTGTAATAGCCTGCCGACTGACCCTCGAACGCGGTTGGCCCGTTGACGTTGGCGGCGCCGCCAACATCATTGAGGAACGAGTCCATCGAACTGCCGACATCGGCCGATGCACTCGTAAGGGGTAGGGTGGCCGCGAGGATCGCGGCGACGGCACGTTTCATCCTAGTAGTCACGTCCGGCTTCCTTCGATGTGAGGAGGTAAATGCGATCCTGAAGCTCGTCGGCACTCATCACGCCGTAGCCGATCGGGATGGGCTGGCCCTTGGCGGCATCCCAGAGCACCACCGCCGGCGTGACCTTGGGCTCGAGCCCCATCCGGCTGCGCTGATTGGTCTCGACCGTGTAGTTCGGGAAATGGCGTGAGGGGCCGCCGTCGGTTGAAATCGCGCGCACCGTGATGTGCCAGGTCGACGCAACGCTCTGGACGATCGGCGACATGACTTCGCAGGCGCCGCAGCTCTGGGCGAAGAAGTAGAACAGCCCGTAGCG
>JADHED010001486.1_pt1 | contig 19632 bp, 16 predicted proteins | sample 8952041 | NCBI WGS metagenome assembly JADHED01 (sample SAMN16124423, study PRJNA663239) | bioreactor sludge metagenome | isolation source: sludge (control) | place: India:Bengaluru | collected 2018-09-08
GATGCGTGATCTGATCCTTCAACTCAGCAAAAGTTCGATTTATTCAACAAAGCCGCTTTCTCAGTAAACTGCAGGACAGCCTGAGACGGCGGGATGTCTACGTTACCGGCAGTAACCGGTGGGGAGATCCCCGCGAAAAATTACTACAGGGCGCAGACTGGCAGGCAAACCGGATTAAGGTTTATCGATCCCTGGGGCACCCGACGAATCCACAGGACGCAATAAAATCGCTGGGTCTTCAACTGGACACCCGTTACAGACAGGTAGCCGAACGCCTTGGCGAAAATGAGGCGGTTGAACTGGATATTTCCGGCCCAAAGCCCAGGCTGACAATTTCTCCCCTCGCCAGTCTTGACGAGCCGGACAGTCTGAAACGACTGAGCAAACAGGTCAGTGTTCTTCTCCCGACTGTAGATTTGACAGAGCTGTTGCTCGAAATCAATGCCCATACCGGATTTGCTGATGAGTTTTTCCACGCCAGCGAAGCCAGCGCCAGAGTTGAAGATCTACCCGTCAGCATCAGCGCTGTACTGATGGCTGAGGCCTGCAATATCGGTCTGGAACCTCTGATACGGTCAAATGTCCCAGCCCTGACCCGACACCGGCTGAACTGGACAAAAGCAAACTACCTGCGGGCTGAAACTATCACAAGTGCGAATGCCAGGCTGGTTGATTTTCAGGCAACGCTGCCACTGGCACAGATCTGGGGTGGTGGCGAAGTGGCCTCTGCAGACGGAATGCGCTTTGTTACGCCGGTCAGAACAATCAATGCCGGGCCGAACCGCAAATACTTTGGCAATAACAGAGGGATCACCTGGTACAATTTTATGTCCGATCAGTATTCCGGCTTTCATGGAATTGTTATACCGGGGACTCTTAGAGACTCAATCTTTGTGCTGGAAGGCCTTCTGGAACAGGAAACCGGGCTAAATCCCACCGAAATTATGACCGATACCGCCGGGGCCAGCGACCTTGTCTTTGGTCTTTTCTGGCTGCTGGGATATCAGTTTTCCCCGCGCCTGGCTGATGTCGGTGCTTCGGTTTTCTGGCGTATGGACAATGATGCCGATTATGGGGTGCTGAATGATATTGCCAGAGGGCAGTCAGATCCCCAAAAAATAGTCCTTCAGTGGGACGAAATGATCCGGGCTGCAGGCTCCCTGAAGTTGGGAAAGGTACAGGCTTCGGTGCTGGTTCGCTCGTTATTGAAGAGTGAACGCCCTTCCGGACTGACTCAGGCAATCATTGAAGTAGGGCGCATCAACAAAACGCTGTATCTGCTTAATTATATTGATGATGAAGATTACCGTCGGCGCATTCTGACCCAACTAAACCGGGGAGAAAGCCGCCATGCCGTTGCCAGAGCTATCTGTCACGGTCAGAAAGGTGAGATAAGAAAGCGATATACCGATGGTCATGAAGATCAACTGGGTGCACTGGGGCTGGTCACTAACGCCGTCGTGTTATGGAACACTATTTATATGCAGGCAGCCCTGGATCATCTCCGGGCACAGGGGGAAACCCTGAATGATGAAGATGTTGCACGACTCTCACCGCTTTGCCACGGACATATCAATATGCTCGGCCATTATTCCTTCACGCTGGCGGAACTCGTGACGAAAGGACACCTGCGACCATTAAAAGAAGCGTCGGAAGAGGAAAACTTTGCTTAACGTGAGTTTTCGTTCCACTGAGCGTCAGGCCCCTATTACGGCGTTAGTGCATTCATAAGTGAAAACAGTTGGCTGGCGATGGCTATATCCTCTATACCTAATCCAAGTGAACGGAAAAATACATGCCGTTGGTAGTCGGGTTTTTTGCAACGCCTGACGACCAGTTCTGGCAAATCACCCTTGATCGCGTCGTCTGTCCATCCGTGATGCTGTCTGGCGAGACACATCTCTGCTGCATGTTGTGGAGTAGTATGGCGGTAATCGCAATAGACATCCATCTGCGACAGAAAAGACGGTGGAACTTCATGCGCCTGCTCTACATTGCTAGTGATAGAAGTAATCAGGCAGTTTTTTTTCAGCATATCTGGCTCAATAACCGGAGTGGCTGATGAAGTACACAGCATTAGCACATCGGTATCGGCTGTAGCGATTTCCAGCGAGGAAACGATGCTAATTCGATCATCCGCTGGAAGTGCACGAATCAAATCCCGCGCAACCCCCGCTTTTCTGCTGTAAATCCGGATATGCTCCCACTGACGGATATCCAACGCATGGCGAACATGTGCCAACCCGATCTCCCCGGTTCCGATCACCGTCAAAACACGGGCGTCCTTGCGAGCTAGCTCATCGACGGCCAGAACGGTAGTAGCAGCTGTACGCTCGATGGTTAAACGCTGCGAATCACACAACATTAGCGGCTGACCGTTTTCGGTAGACAGTAACAACGTCCATGCTGTGACCAGGGGTTTTTCATTGGTTATGATGTATGGAGACATCTTAACACCGAGAACTTTCGAGGAAGTATCGATTCCGAAATAACCAATACAATCCCCTCCCTGGTTGGGGAACATTATAACTTTCTGGTCAGGCTGCGCTGCCTGACCATGAGCCAGATTGAGAAACGCCTGACGCATCGTCTCCACAACATCAATTTGGCTAAGGATAATATCGATGTCTTCCGCACTATAAACCGGAACATTAATACTTTTCATCATTACTTGATACCGCGTAGACTAAAAATACACAGTACCATTTATGTCTGCTTATTGCTATCCAGTAGCGATGCTCTGGATGTTCGGAACGAATCGGTAGGGTATGATTCGGACCTTTACAGCCCCACCACTTTGCCTGGAGTTAATAATATGCTGAAGACAAGTCACCCCGAACAACAACTTGAACTACTGAAATCGATTGCAGAAGGCATTGTTGCTCTATTCTTTCCTGGTGTTGAAGTTGTCATTCATAATGCGTCGACCAGAAAGATTGCTTATATCGCGAATAATCTCTCGAAGCGCAAATCCGGTGATGAGGCGGGGATCGACGATATCAGGATGAGTTGTGCCAATGAAATCAGCGGCCCATATGAGAAACTCAACTGGGATGGCAGGAAAATGCGTTCAGTCAGTATCTACACCAGTATCGATGGTCGTCCCAGCTACATCATGTGTGTGAATCTGAACACGACTATATTCGAAGACGCACGAAATGCGCTGGATATGTTTTTGTCTGTTACACGTTTGCAGCCTCAGCCACAGCAGTTATTTAAGGACGACTGGCAGGAAAACATCAATACCTTCCTGCACGAGTGGATCAAGAAAGAGAATGCTTCGCTGACCTCGTTAAATCGGGAACAGAAAAAGCGGATAGTCGTCGACCTGTATCATGAAGGTGCATTCAAAGCAAAAAATGCAGTGGACTATATCGCCAGTGTGTTAGTGATGGGCCGCGCAACTGTGTATAAGTACCTTCGGGAGGTAAAAAATAACGATGTATCCACCGCGGCCTCCTGATTAAGCAAAACGAGAAGCGCTGTATGGCATCGGGTCAGTGAATGGTTCCACTCCTGTTACCATCTCAGCCAGTAAACGGCCGGACACGGGGCCTAACGTCAGGCCATGGTGGTTATGGCCAAAACAAAACCATAACCCGTCGTGGTTGGGTGCAGGACCAATCACAGGCCGCATATCTGGCAGACAGGGTCTCATTCCCATCCAGGGCTGATCTTCGAGGGCTTCACCTAGCGGAAAAATCTGCCGCGCAGCATATTCAGAGTTTATCAGTTGTTTCCAGGACGGGGGGCGATCCCGTCGTGCGAGTTCCACTCCGGTAGTCAATCTCAGACCATGTTTCATTGGTGCGACGACGTAGCCATGTTCTACGTCGACCACCGGGCGATTCAGTGGTTGCGTAGCCCGATAATGACGGTGATAACCACGTTTAACCGTCAAGGGAATTCGATATCCTAGTGGTCGGAATACCTCATCCGACCAGGGGCCGAGTGCCAGTACGGCACTTGATGCGCTAATGTCACCGTTCATCGTTCGAACCGTCCAGCCGCCATCGACCTGCTGTAAGCTTTTCGCATCCCCCAATAGCAGACTGCCACCTTCACGTATGAACAAACGTGCGTAGCTCTTAGTCAGATCTCCGGGACTATTCACTGCCTTCGGATTGTGCCAGTGAAGTGCGCCAGCAAAGCCCGTGTTCAGCGATGGTTCCAGTATACCAAGGGACTTTCCGTCCAGTACCGTCAACGAGAGACCGAAACGCCGCGCCAGTCTCTCAGCCTGACTGGCTTCCTGTGAGAATCGTCGTGTATCACGCCAGGCCTCCAGCAGACCCGTTTCGCAAACCAACTGCTGTGCCTCAGTGCCGATTCTTTGTATCAACGCCTGATGTTCATCGACGCTACGGCTAATTAATGGCAACATATCCGCCGAAGCCTTTGCTAATCGTGCAGGTGAAGATTCATGCCAGTAGCGGAGCAACCAGGGCAAATAAGATGGCAGTGAAATCATATCGTAATGTGCCGCGTTTGAATGGTTGCTGGCATATTGCAGTAATGAAGTGAAATCGCGGGGGAAACCGTACGGGATGACAGCCGCTCGTTCAATCAATCCTGCATTACCATAGCTGGTCTCTTCGCCCGGTTCCCGCCGGTCGATCAGCACGACCTTTTTCCCCCGCTCAGTAAGATAGAGGGCGCAACTCACGCCCACGATCCCAGCGCCTAAGACGATCACATCAAAGTCCATAGTCTATATCTTCTCAATTTCTTGATGATTAGCGCCAGAAATAATATTATTGCGCCGTAATATCCTGCTGGAAATATTTCATGGAAAGCTGCCTGAGAGTCCCGTCAACTTTCATTCCAGTCAGTGTCTGATCAACCTGTTTCGTCAATGTTGTATCACTTTTCCTTAGCCCAAAACCGGTACCTTTCCCCAATGTTTCATCATCTTTTAACGGTTGCCCGACAAAGGTGAAATCTGCACCCTGTGGCTGTTTAAGGAAGTCATCCTGTGCAGTCTGTGTCTCTTGCAACGCAGCATCGAGACGTCCTGCGGCCAGATCCATAAACACTTCGTTCTGTTCCGGATAGGAGATAATGTTAACGCCTGCTGTAGCCCAGTATTTCTTAGCATAATCTTCCTGAGATGTTCCCTGCTGAACGCCGAGGCGCTTCCCTTTCAGACTCGCCGCATTCGGTTGTAAAGCGCTGTCTTTTTTCGCCACCATCTGGATAGGAACGACATAAATTGGTGCAGTGAATGCAATCGCTTGTTTTCGTTTTTCAGTGATGTTCATTGCGGAATTGATCACGTCTATTTTTTTAGCCTGAAGCGCAGGGATCAAGCTGTCGAAGTTAAGTTCAATCCACTGACAACGAACATTGAGTCGTTTACATACTTCATTGCCAATATCAATATCGAGTCCCGACAGTTTTCCGTCATTCGTTTTTACTTCAAAGGGGGCATACCCGCTATTGACACCTATGCGCAACGTGTTCTGTTCAGTAGCAAACGTCAGCGTTGAAAAACTGCAGTAAACCATCATTCCCGATAACAGTGTCATTTTCCAGCTCATAGTATTCCTCTCATTAGATTGAAAGCCGTATTTGTCCTCACGCTTGTATCCAATAGCAGCCATCATGCCAAATGTAAGTCAGTTACTAAAATTCGCTCTTAAAAACAAAATATTGCAATGAATTAATATGCTTAAATCATGCATGTATAGCCGAAATCGGTTGTGTAAACTAAGAATGTAATCATTAAATGGAAAAAAAATATTTTATAGAAAAAAAATACACACGATTTGTGTGCCAGGAATGTTAAAAATTGAAAGGAGCAGAGAAACACCAAATGAATCAAAACAGTGCATTACGATGCACCATTATGGTGATCTTCTCCTGAAGGGGCAGAGAAAAATGAGGTTCAGATTGAGCAGATGCTGCCTGTCATCATTTACCACTTTTTCTGGCGTACGAAGCGTTCCCTTGGTGTGTCAGTGCAACATCATCTTGTAAGCATCCCTGCAGTCCGAATAGTGAATTGCTATCCGTTGACCAGACGTAAAAATGATAGTCACGACTTCTTAGATTTTCTCTGATTTACCTTCCGCCGCCATGCGGTAATGAGGATTGCAGGCGGTCTGTGCACAGGATTTCTACCAGCGATAAGGCCCAGAAACTATCCATCGGACATCCCGGGAATGGAATATTCATCGACTGAAAAGTCTGTTGGCAGAAGAAATCAGTGGATATAATTAAGCCGCAACTGTGCAGATGGAGTTCTTATTATGGGAAGTTGTATCCGGGTGAAATGAACAGGCTATTGTGAATACTGGACTGGTGTGTGGTGCCACTATAACAATACAGAGGGCATCACGGACGCGCCAGTGAAGTAATAGTGTGAATCAGACAGCGAAAGAAGACACCGTTTTCGCATTGGAAATCATACTTGTTTTTGTTCGGAAGTATTGGTTGAAAATTATTGAGCCTTAAAACACCACCATCCAAAAATGGTGGTGTTTTAGATGAGGCCAAAAAAATCAATATTTAAAGTGCAATGTTACAATTAAATTGCGTGGTGCTTAAAAGGAATAAGCACCACCAACAGTGTACTGTGTTTCAGAACCGTCAGAGTTAAGTAAGCGGCTATTCACGCCAGTATAGACTGAAAGACTATTTCCGACGTTCCATTGAATACCAGCCTCCCCCCGTCCATAACTCTTATCAGGTGAACTAACGGTAATTTCCCGAACTGAGTTATCCGTTGTATCGCGAATATTGAACTTATTGTCGATTCCATCACTCAGTTCCCGAACCCAGGTAAGGGAAGCATAGGGTAGAATCGTGTGGTTTCCCCCCAAAGATAATGAGGATGTGACTTTCCACCCTAAAGAAACTTCGAATGAGTTAACATTCTGCTCCTGATAATATACTGCTGTACGTAAATCTTCATGATCGTTAAAGGCATTAACTCGGTAGTGCGTGAAATCAAATCCAAATATTGGTCCTGTCTGCAGCTTAGAGAATTCAAAATCATACCCCCCATTAACTCTTCCGCTATAGAATAAAGCGTTTGTGTTACTGTTAAGTTGGTTATCTAAAAGCACCAGGTTATCTTTGGATTCTATATAAACAGAACGTTTAGAATCTATACTGGACCGGCCCACTGACACATCGCTAGATAACCAGAATGGGTTTTCAAATTTAATTAACCCATACATACCAAACTGCCATGTATCATTCTTGACATATCCTCCTCGGTCAGTCTTATTGTAATCATGCTGAAAACTAAGGTTTGAACCTGCAATGAATTTATCATTGAACTGATAATCAAGCATCGCATAAGCTGTGCTATTTTGAGAACGTCCCTGGGGTACAGTATTAAAGCCATCGGCAGCAGTGGACTGGCCTTCTATGCCAACATTTCCTCCCCAGGTTCCAGATTCGCGAGGTTGCAAATAAAGTGACTGACGGCGTTTTCCCAGCAATGTATTTTGTACCTGGTGCTGGCGCTGCAAACTATTTTCAATCGTATATTGAAGATGCGCAGCAGATGTTGCAGAATACAACAGATCAGTATTTGACCATTCCAGTAATAATCTCGTTAGTAATAATGAGATATCGTGTAAGCGCTCATCAATTCTTTTTTCCCCCAGCGCACTGGTTAAAAACTTCTCGTTATCCTTAGAGGGACTATGCCATGTCGCCCCCCCAGGGACTGCAGGATTCGTTGTTTGTGTATATCCATCTTTGTCGCCAATATCCCAGTTTGTGGCTTCAAGATACAATACAGGGATATCAAAACGGTTAAAACTGTCCCCATCGCTACAGCACCCGGTTCCTGCGGGGTACTGCGGATCTAAACCTGGGTTCGTATGCAGTTCAATGCCTAATTCTTTAGCAATGCGAAAAACATGCTCACGTAAACTCGATAGCGCTGGATTATCAATACTGTTACTCCCTGCGTGGGCATAAAGCATGTCTCCGGTGATCATGCTATCCATATTAATCATGCCTTTTAGGTTTCCCGTTAATCCCTTCTGCTCAAGTTCTTCGGCCAGGGCTTTAGAACCACGCAAGCCTTCCTCTTCCGCACCAAACGCTGCAAATACCAAAGTCCGTTCTGTCTGTATTCCACTCAGATTATGTGCCACTTCTGTAAGCAAAGATGCGCCTGAAGCATTATCATCTAACGCCTCCAGGGTTGGCCTGCCGTAATAAGAATCGAAATGAGCCCCAGTAATAATATAATCATTACGTAATCCACGATTAGAGGCGATAACATTTTGCGATGTGCGGGTTTGTGCCCCGGACCACGAGAAATCCTGACGGTTTATTTTATACCCTGGGGACATCCTGTCCTCCATTAAGTTTGCTGCACCGATAAAATGTTCGGTGCCACGATATCTTCCGGGGTATTCATGAATTAATGAATCCAGAGTGCTCTTTGCATAATCACCATATTCAGCAGCGGTGGCAACTTGCTGAAAAGCAATAAAAGATAGTGCGACTGCTGTTTTTTTTAGCATACCAAAACCCTTTGAGTTAAAGCTTAATGAGAAAATTGATTGATGCTGAAATTTTATTTATCATTTATTAAATGGATGTGTGGTTAACATACAAACTTTGTAATTAATGATTTTGTATGGCTTAACCTTTTAGTTTATCTGTTTACGCTATAGCACCTCCGACAAATTGTTTTAGCCTTACGCTTTTAGGATTGTTAAAAATATCATCAGGATGTCCTTCTTCCTCAATTTTTCCCTGATGAAGAAAAATAACATGTGAAGATACATGACGTGCAAAGTCCATTTCATGTGTTACCACTACCATTGTTTTACCATCATCTGCAAGTTGCCGCATAATACGTAAAACTTCGCCAACAAGTTCAGGGTCGAGTGCTGAAGTTGGCTCATCAAATAGTAAAACATCAGGTTCCATTGCAAGGGCCCTGGCGATAGAGACGCGCTGTTGCTGTCCACCGGATAGTTGTACTGGGTATTTTAAAAGCTGTCTTTCATCTATCCCTACTTTTGCAAGGTACTTTACCGCTCTCTCTTTCGCTTCTCTCTTATTTAAACCTAAAACCTGCACCGGTGCTTCAATGACATTTTCCAGGACTGTCATATGACTCCAAAGGTTAAAGTGCTGAAAGACCATTGTAAGACGTGTCCGTAGTAACCGAAGTTGATGTTTATCTGCTACCTTGAGTTGCCCGTCTTTATCACGCACCAGGGATATGTTTTTATTATTAATAATAATAGATCCTTCACTTGGTTTTTCAAGAAAATTAATGCAACGTAAAAAAGTGCTTTTCCCTGACCCTGAAGAACCGATAATGGATATCACATCACCTTTATTTGCCTGTAGTGACACTCCCTTGAGTACTTCGTGAGAACCATAACTCTTATGAAGTTCAACAATTTTCAGTTTTTGCTCTGCCATAGTATCTCCAGATTATTAATGAGTAGGCTTTAGAAATTTATTTTCTGCCAGTCTAAATAAACGTATCAATAAATACGATATTGCTAAATAAAGAATCGCAGCAATACCAAAAGCAGTAAATGGTTGATAGGTCGCTGCATTTATATCTCTACAAATTTTCAACAGATCTGGCACTGTGGCGGTAAATGCTAGTGCAGTGGAGTGCAGCATCAGAATAACTTCATTACTATAGGCTGGTAACGCCGTACGAAGTGCTGATGGCAAAATGATTCGAGTATAAAGTTTGAACGTTGTAAATCCGTATGCATGTGCTGCCTCAACATCTCCATTTGGTATTGACCGAATTGCTCCAGCAAATATTTCCGTGGTATAAGCACAGGTATTCAATGTTAATGCCAAAATTGTACAATTTAAACCACTACGAAAAAAGGCATTCAACAACTCACTGCCCTTTACGATTTCGAGAGTGTATACTCCGGAATAAAATACAAGCAACTGAACATACAATGGTGTACCACGAAAGACATAAGTAAATAACCAAATCGGGGATTTAATGAATTTATTGTCCGATACTCTGGCGATAGCAAAAAAAACCGCCAGAAAACCACCTGCCAAAACCGATAAAATCAACAGCCATAGAGTGACAGCAACACCAGTAAAATGATAACCGTCACTCCATAACAGAGACTCCCAGTATTCCTGTATAATTTCCATCATAAAGTAACCTTCTTAACACCCACGGAAAAACGACGTTCCAGGAGGAAAAGCACTACTGTTGAAACAGTGGAAAAAAATAAATAGATCGCACCACATACTATCGCAAAATAGAATGGTTGCCATGTGCTTTTACCTGCCAGTTGGGTTGCTTTGACAATATCCTCTAACCCCAACAAAGAAACCAAAGCCGTCGCTTTGAGAAGAACCTGCCAGTTATTGCCAATACCAGGAATTGCATAGCGCATCATGACAGGGAATATGATGCGCCGAAAGATTTTGGCTTTGCTGAATCCAAATGCAATACCTGCTTCTATTTGTCCCTTCGGCACAGATTGCCAGGCGCCGCGGAACGTTTCCGTGAAATATGCGCCATATATAAACCCCAGAGTTAAAATACCCGCAACCAGTGGGTTAAGGTCAATCTGTTCAAAACCAAACATATCTGTAACATCGTTGATGAGGATTTGTAGCCCGTAAAAAATCAACAACATTAATACGAGGTCAGGAACCCCTCGTATTAATGTTGTATAAGCATCTGAAGTTGTGACAAAAAATCTACTCCCACTTAGTTTAGCACTTGCCCCTATAAGGCCAATGAAGATTGCCATGGCCAATGAACTCAACGCGAGTTCAAGTGTAACGATAGAGCCATTAAAAATGACCATAGTAAATCCATACAACATGTCATATATCCCGTTGTAATTACGAATCGTATCTTGCAGAGATTCGGAAAATAATTTCAAATTTTATCGTTCGTTAAGCTTGATAATCTGGCGCACGTTGTTTACAAGCTCAGGCTACTTCCCTCCCCAACCAATCCGGACTAAATATTACGCTTACACTCTGCATACACTATGCCAAAAAATGAATAATCGGCAACAAGAAAAAATTTAATCATTAAAATCAATAAGATAATATGCATAATTATGCAATAATTATGAATTCGCATACACATGTTAACTTTTATAGCCAGTTGCTACATCAGCGAAAAAAAATTTATGCATACCACTAAAAATTTTTTAACAGTTTGTTAGGCATGCGGTTCATTAGTTTTATTTTTAACCATGCAATCTCAAGCACCAAATCGGTGCGAGTGCGTCAAATTGGTGCCCACAAATACATCTACAGAACATGATGGTTGGCTAAATTATGTTCGCCATGCCATGCTGAATACCCCGCTTATCGACCTTTTTACTTTTGAAATCGTCTTCATTTATGGTGGATAATTATCAACGCATCACTAATATCACTTATTTACTATCATAATATTTGCCGTAAATGGACTTTGTTGAATAGAACATATTTCAACCGAGTGCTTTTGTAGTAAGTTCCGTTTCAGGTAATACGCGATTTTTTTGAATAAGCTGAATTTTTGCTGAGTAGAAGTGTTAGATCTCGTGTCCTCCCTATAACACAGACCGCTGCGATATTCTGATCTTGCCATTATGACTATCCTGGTGATTAAACACAGCAAGGCTTCATTGATTCCATTTTTGCTCTGATGGGCGCCTTATTGCGTTGTCAGGATTGTATCAGTATAAAAACGCTCATCTGGTGACTGACTCCACCAGGATGAAGGTCTTCGGTGATGGCGAGTGGAAAGTAAAAAAGCCCGGCAAAGAGCGTCGTCGTATCTGGCGGAAGCTGCATCTGGCTGTTGACAGTAAGCGCATGAAGGCTTCTGCGCCGAGCTAACGTAATTAACTCAGAAACCTTCCCGGGTCTTATCCCGAATACACCTAGAGAAATCAGGGCAGCAGCGGCAGGCGGTGCCTTGCTATGTCATGATTAACTGCGGCGTAAGAAAATCATCTATCTTATCCCCCTGAAAAGGAGCGAGTTATTGACAGGGTACGTATACAGGCTGTAACCGTACAGTAGCGAGTAATCGGCTGAGCGGGAGCTATGTGAAGTGTAAATGAACAACAGATTACAACCATCGCTCGATAGCGGAAACGCCGATGTACAGAGAAAAATAATTCTTCGGAAGTGCACTGACGTCGAGCGATTATGACTGACAGGTGACAGGTGACAGGTGACAGGTGACAGATGCTTTGGCCATGGTGCGGGCACTGAACAAAAAGATGAAGGCAGGTATGCCTGAAAGCATGCGATTTGTCTACAAACCCGGTCAGCTACAGAGGCGCCCGACCGATATCTGATTTTTTCAACAATGCCTGTAACAACCTTGCGCTAAGACCCCGCATCAACTGTTTGATCAGGATAATAAATCTGCTTCTCGCCCCTGTTGAGTTACATGCAAAAGTTACCGGAGTCTTAATTGAAAAACTCATGTTCTACTAATTGTACACATCACGGACTTCAGGATGCTGACGCAATAGACTTATCCGCAGGAAAATCTCTACTGAGGATTTGAACTTGATATGGGAACAAAGTTGCCGAGCGGGGGGACAGAACGTTGGCCGTTATAGCAACTACCTGGTCACAGTCCCATCATGCAGGTAAAAATCCTGCCAGCATACTGATGACGAGGAACGACGTCCCCGTCACGGCAATATTTCTTCCCGCCCCCATAAACAGGCCGGTCCCGATAGCCCCGCCCAGCGCAATCATCTGAATGTGCCGGGCGCCAAGGCCGCGTTTGAGCTGCGACGGGCGCTCCCCCTCGATGGCAGACGTGGTCTGCCTCTCACGTTGATGTTGAGTCATGTCGATTCCTTCAGGCAGGCAAAGAAAGGCATGGCGCGGCAGACTTCAGTAACAACCCGGCACGTTGACCGGTCGCCACTCCCGCATTCGGAAATAAGATGTACGGCGCGTGAGCCTGAACCACCCACGTTTTTTCCGGCTGGCGGGCAATCTCATACCCGGCGGGCAGCGCGGTGAAGTTTTCAATTTTCGGATCCAGGTTGAGCGTAAAATCGCGGTCGCTCTTGATGATGCTCTCCTGCACCAGAAAATAGTCCGCCGGCGCTTTCGCCCTCGCGGGCAGCGGCGCACCGGCAATCAGCGCGCGGATCGCCGCCTCGGTGGCGGCGAACAGCGCGAGGTCGTTCTCCCCGAACGGCATGACTTTACCCAGCTCCAGCGTAGCGCTCTGCGCGCCAAACACCTCGCTGGTGAAGTGGGTAAAGGTGCCTCCCGGTTCGGTATGGCGCACGATGGCGTCCATTCCGCTCGCCTGCAACAGCTGGTAAAAATCAGTACCGTAATCGCCGTCGTGAACCGGCAGCAGCGCAAACTGCCGGTAGCGCGAGCCGCGAATGGCGGTATGCAAATCCAGATGCTGGCGTGGAACCGCGCCCTGGCTGTCCGCCGTGGCAAAGAAGGCCTCCACGACGCTTTCCAGCTCCTGCGCGCGCCGCGACTCGTTACCCGGCGCCACGGCACGGTGCCGCCCGCCAAACAGGCGGTTCAGGTCGTAATGCCAGTAACGACGGCTGGCGCGCATCGCAGGCAGGTTGCCGAAGATCAGCAGCAGCGCATGCTGTAGCGGCTGCTGGCCTTCGCTCAGGCCGTGCATTACCTGCAGCAGGATCTCAATCGGTGCGGTTTCGTTACCGTGGATCCCCGCCGACACCACCGTGGCCTTGCTCCACGGCTTCACCGGCAGCAGCTGAAGCACGCCATCCGCCAGCCAGAGCGCCTCAATATCCGGCGGAAACGGCCAGCCCGACAGACGACAGTGATGTAAATCATTCACCCACTTTTCCATTGCAGGCCCCTTAGCGCTGGAAGTCATAGACCGACCCCAGGCCTAAAATTTGCGTCAGTTCATCGAGGGCCTGGTACACCTCGCCCAGCAGCTGCGGGTCGCCAAGGTCGCGAGCGTGCAGCCGGTCGCGGTAATGTTTTTTAACCCAGCGGGTCAGTTGCTGATAACGCTCATCATTCATCAGGCTCTGGGGGTTAACCGCCGCCAGTTCGCGATGGTTAAGCACCACCCGCAGACGCAGACACGCCGGGCCGCCGCCGTTACGCATACTTTCGCGCAGGTCGAATACCGCCACTTCATTAATGGGCGAAGCGCTGTCGCTGACCAGCCCGCTCAGATACTGCCAGACGTTGCTGCGCTGGCGGCACTCCTCCGGCACCACGATCAACATTTTGCCGTCCGCCTTACTCAGCAGCTGGCTATTGAACAGGTAGGAGGCCACGGTATCGTCGAGGCTGACCTGCGCCTGCGGCACTTCAACGCTGGTAAACGGAATATCCAGCTGCGCGGTCTTCTCCCGCAGCTGTTCCAGCACCGCCTGCTGATTTAAAAAGGCATGCTGATGGTGGAACAGCACGTGACGGTTGCTGACCGCAATGACGTCGTTATGAAACACGCCGCGGTCGATAGCCGCCGGGTCCTGCTGGGCGAAAACGGTATAGTCCGGGTTCAGCTGATGCAGCCGGGCGATGGCCTGGCTGGCCTCCAGGGTCTGACGGGCCGGATATTTCACCGGCGCCACGCCGCCGCTGGCGCGCTTGCCGTAAACAAAAAACTGCACGCCCTGGCGATCATAGTCGCGACAAAAACGGTTGTGGTTAGCCGCGCCTTCATCCCCCAGATACTCATGCTGCGGCAGCGCGGCGTGGTGGCTGAAGCAGGTTTCATCGGCAAAGGTGGAACGCAGAATGGCCGCAGTGGTCGGTGCTTCCTGCGAGCGATGCAGTTTGTTGTTCAGGTTGGCGACCGTAAAATGCAGCTTGCCGTCGGCGCTGTCGGCGGAAGGCGATACCGTGGCGGCGTTGGCGGTCCACATCGATGACGCAGAGCTAAACGCCGACAGCAGCTGCGGCGCTTGTGCCGCGGCGCTCTGGATAACCTCGGCGTCGCTGCCCTGGAAACCCAGACCGCGCAGCGCGGTCATATTCGGTCTCGGCTGCGGCGGTAAAATCCCCTGAATGAAGCCCTTATCCGCCAGGGTTTTCATTTTAAACAGCCCCTGCAACGCCGCTTCCTTCGGGTTCGACTCCCCATCGCGGTTGTTTTGCGAGGCTTCGTTACCGACCGACAGCCCGGCGTAGTGATGTGTTGGCCCGACCAGGCCATCAAAATTAGCTTCAAAACCAGACATAGTGTCCTCTCAGGATCCGTTATCAGAATGGCAGGCCAGGCGACGTGGTCGCCGGCAGCGTCAGCGTGTCACTGACCAACGAGGCCATCGGCCAGGCGCAGTAATCGGCGGCATACCACGCCGAGGCACGATGGTTGCCCGAGGCGCCCACGCCGCCAAACGGCGCTTTACTGGAGGCGCCGGTCAGCGGCTTGTTCCAGTTGACGATCCCGGCCCGTGCCTCATCGGCAAAGCGTTCAAACAGCGCCGGGTCGGCGGAGATCAGCCCCGCCGCCAGCCCATAACGGGTGGCGTTGGCAATGCGTATCGCCTCATCAAAAGCGTCGTAGCGGATAACGGTCAGCAGCGGACCGAAGTACTCTTCATCAGGAACATCAATCCCGGTGACGTCGATAATGCCCGGCGTTAATGCTGTCGATTGCGGATCCGGCTGCTGCATCCGCAGTAACACCGTCCCCCCCAACCCGGCCAGCTTGTCCTGCGCCGCCAGCATCCCCTGCGCCGCCGCCAGCGAGATCACCCCGCCCATAAACGGCTGCGGCTCGGCATCCCATTTACCGACACGAATACGGGCGCTGGCCTCAACCAACCGCTGTAGCAGCGCGTCGCCTTCGGCATTTCGTGGGATCAGCAACCGGCGCGCGCAGGTGCATCGCTGCCCGGCAGAGATAAAGGCCGACTGAATAATCACATTCAGCGCCGCGTCGCTGTCAGCTACGTCGGCGACGATCAGCGCGTTATTGCCGCCCATCTCCAGCGCCAGCATTTTCTCCGGCTGGCCGCCGAGGTAGCGGTGGAAATGGAACCCAACCGAAGCGCTACCGGTAAACAGCACGCCGTCGATATCGCGGTTTTCCAGCAGCGCCTGGCCAGTCTCTTTGCCACCCTGAATCAGGTTGATCACCCCGTCCGGGATCCCGGCCTGCAGCCACAGTTGCACCGTCAGTTCTGCGGTAGCCGGTGTCAGCTCGCTCGGCTTGAAGACCACGGTATTGCCGGCAATCAGCGCCGGAATAATGTGACCGTTCGGCAGATGGCCGGGGAAGTTATAGGGGCCAAACACCGCCATCACGCCGTGCGGTTTATGGCGCAGCAGCGCTTTACCGTCCGGCATCGCCGTTTCGCGCTGGCCGGTACGTTCGTGGTAGGCCTCAATCGAGATCGCGGCTTTGCCGATCATCGCCTGCACTTCGGTGCGGGTTTCCCACAGCGGTTTGCTGGTTTCACGGGAAATCAACGTCGCCAGCCGCTCTTTTTCGCTCTCCAGCAGTGCCGCAAAGCGCTGAACACACGCAATACGCTCGGTCACTGGTCGGTGGGACCAGGCGTAAAAGGCACCACGGGCGGCGCTGCAGGCGGCCTGAACATCCGCCGCACCCGCGCTGGTGGCCTGCCATAACAGCGACTGGTCTTCTGGCGCCAGTTTCGTCAGCAGCGCGCCGGCGCCCTGCGACCATTGTCCTGCGATAAACTGTGCATTTAGCGCCATGATGTTCTTGCCTCCGGGTATAAAGTCACCGCATGGACCCGCTCGGAATCATTGACCGCCAGCGCATCCAGCATGGATTGGTTAAGTTCAGGTTGGTCTTCCGGCGATAGCAGCACCGCGCGGAACTGGGCAAACTGGTTATTGGCGACAATCAGCGGCGACGACCCCGAGGCCTTCAGCTGCAGCGCCGGAATGAACTGGCTCTCTCTGACCGCTCTGATGGCGTCGGTTTCCGCCTCCAGCACCGGACCAGCATCGAAAATATCCACCGATCCGCGCCAGCTGAATCCCTCTTTCTCCAGAATCGCCCGCGCCGGTGAGGTGTTAGCATGCACTTCACCAATCACCGCCCGGGCATTTTCCGGCAACAGCGACACATAGATCGGGTACGCCGGCATCAGCTCGGCAATAAAGGTCTTCATGCCGGTGCCGGTCAGACGGTCGGCGTCGGCGAAGGGAATGTCGAAAAAGTGGTGCCCCAGCGCGTCCCAGAAAGGCGAATTGCCCTGCTCGTCGCTGCGTCCGCGCAGCTCAGCAAACAGATGAGGCGAAAACAGTTCGCGGAAGGCGGCGATAAATAAGAAGCGTGCCTTTGACAGAAACAGCCCATTGCGGTTTTTCTGATATTCCGGGTCGAGGAACAACGTACACAGCTCGCTGTGGCCGGTATGGTCATAGCTAAGGTTGAGCAGTTCCTGGTTTTTATAGACTCCCAGTTCTTTCGAGGCACGGACGGTACGCTGCAGGCGGAAATTGTAAAAAGGCTCATCCAGCCCCACCGCCACTTCGATAGCGCTGACGCCCACCACCCGCCCAACGTGGGTATCTTCCAGCACAAACAGAAAGCCCTGCTGGCCGCGCGACAGCTTGCCGTCAAAAGTTTCCACGCTGCGCTGGATCCGTGCGGCCAGGCGCACGGGATCGTTGGGTAACGAGGTCATACCGACACCCGCCCGCGATGCGAGGCGGATAATATCGTCGAGATCATTTTCCCGAACGGGACGAAATAGCATCATAAACCGTCTCCCGGGTCAGGCCGTCAGGCGGGCGACGGCGCGCTCAAGGCGCACAAAAGCCTCCTCAATATCCGCCAGCGGAATATTGAGCGCCGGCGCAAAGCGCAGCACATCTGGCCCGGCGATCAGCGCAATCAGTCCCTCTTCCGCCGCAAGGTTGGTCAGCGTTTTGGCCTGACCGCGCAGGTGGCTGGCAAGCTCGGCGCCAATCAACAGCCCCATCCCGCGTACCGCGCTGAAGAGGTCGTAGCGCGTATTCAGGGCATTCAGCTTTTCAACGATAAGATCGTGACGAACCTTAACCCCGGCCAGCAGTTCGCCATCCATCTGCGCCAGCACGCCATTGGCGACCGTGGCCGCCAGCGGGTTACCGCCAAAGGTGGTGCCGTGAGTACCCGGCTGGAAAACCTGCGCCCACGCCTCTTTAGTCAGCATCGCGCCAATCGGGAAGCCGCCGCCAAGCCCTTTCGCGCTAGTGAGTATATCCGGGATCACGTTGTAGTGCTGGTAGGCATAAAGCGACCCGGTACGTCCGGCGCCGGTCTGTACTTCATCAAAAATCAACGTGACGTCGTGCTGGTCGCACAGCTCGCGCAGCGCCTGCAGGAACGCCGGGTCAGCCGGTCTCACACCGCCTTCCCCGATAATCGGCTCCACAATCACCGCGCAGGTGCGGTCCGAGATCGCGGCTTTCACGGCGGCAATATCGTTATACGGCAGATGGGTAATGTCCTGCGGCAGCGGCGCGTAATCGCAGGAGTATTTTGGCTGGCCGCCGACCGTCACGGTAAACAGCGTGCGGCCGTGGAAGGCATTCTGGAAGGCGATGATTTCGCTTTTATCGGCACCAAACTTATCGTGGGCATATTTACGCGCCAGCTTCAGCGCCGCTTCGTTGGCTTCCGCCCCGGAATTACAAAAGAACACTTTGTCGGCAAAAGTGGACTCCACCAGCGTTTTGGCCAGCTGCAGTACCGGCTCGTTGGTGTAACCGTTGCCGATGTGCCACAGGTTATCGAGCTGCGACTTCAGCGCCGCCACCAGCGCCGGGTTAGCATGACCGAGTGAGTTCACGGCAATCCCGCCCGCCAAATCGATATAGTCTTTCCCCTGCTGATCCCAGACGGTTGAACCCGCCGCCCTCACCGGAATAAAGGGGGCCGGGGCAAAACAGGGCACCATATACGCATTAAAATCTTCACGAGTCATACAGCCTGACATAACAATTCTCCGGAACGATGACTGGCCTGAATTTATTTACCAGTCAGGGGTGGTCGACATTAACAATTCCCCGGCCCTGATTTGATGACGAGCGCGCCCGTCACGATGAGTATTAATTCACTACCAAATAAAGCTTTTTTATATATATGGATATTTATTAACTCACATTTAATACCTTGTGTGTTGCATGCTGGACCAATACACACAATAAAGTCAATACACCACCTGCATTTTATTCACTTTTTGATAACCATCAAGATAATGATAAGTATAGGAAAATTATTTTACTATTCACTCAATTGCATAAAATGTGCATATTAATGCACGATATGGTGGTGCTTTTCCGTGCTTATTTATGCAATCAAAAAACCAAAATTCGGCTTTGTTGAATAAATCGAACTTTTGCTGAGTTGAAGGATCAGATCACGCATCTTCCCGACAACGCAGACCGTTCCGTGGCAAAGCAAAAGTTCAAAATCACCAACTGGCCCACCTACAATAAAGCCCTCATCAACCGTGGCTCCATAACTTTCTGGCTGGATGATGAAGCTATTCAGGCCTGGTATGAGTCAGCAACACCTTCTTCACGAGGCAGACCTCAGCGCTATTCTGACCTTGCCATCACGACCGTTCTGGTCATTAAACGCGTGTTCAGGTTGACCCTGCGGGCTGCACAGGGTTTTATTGATTCCATTTTTAGGTAATGGTCCCAACTTATTGATAGTGTTTTATGTTCAGATAATGCCCGATGACT
>JADHED010001489.1_pt1 | contig 19615 bp, 26 predicted proteins | sample 8952041 | NCBI WGS metagenome assembly JADHED01 (sample SAMN16124423, study PRJNA663239) | bioreactor sludge metagenome | isolation source: sludge (control) | place: India:Bengaluru | collected 2018-09-08
CCGCGGCATCCGCGGCGGCGGAGAGTCCGGCGGCCGCGACGGTGAGGTTTGAAGTCCGCAGTTCGCTGGCCCGGCATCTGCCTCACCCCCCAGCAGCAGACGACGAGCTGTTCGCAATGCGCTGCTCGGCGTGGCGAAAGCAGGAGGTCGCCGTGCTACGCGTCACCGACATCCTCGACGGCTGGCTGCGCCAAGCGATCGTGAACGAAGCGGACCGGCTGTATGGTCGTCGGGAGAACGGGTAATGGGCCGGCGCAAGCGATCAGCCAAGACCTTGACAGCGCCGATCACCATCGGTCCGGGCATGGAGGTCGAGCCGGTCTACGAAGCCGATCCAGATGGCCGACCTGTTGTTCATCATCGAACGGTGGACTCAATAAGTCGAATGTTGCGCAGCGGAACCATCACGAAGGAGATGCACGACGCGGCGCGAGACTTTTGCGCGACGTTCACCATTGCCCGGTTCGATCCGGTCGTCTGCATGACCCTCGATCGTATTCCTGGCACGGGCAGCGCCGCCGATCTCACCGACATGCAGGTGGACGCTCGCCGCAACATCGGCTTGGCCCTCGACGCTCTTGGTGGTTTCGGCAGCCCAGCTGGTGATTGCATTTGGCACGTCGTCGGCCTGCAGCGCTCGATCCGTGAGTGGGCGATGCGTCAAGGCTGGGGCGGCAAGTCGATCGGAGAGCGACAGGCCCATGGAATCTTGGTTGCAGCGCTTGGTGTACTTGCGGGATACTACGGGTATACGAGACGTCAGCGTGATGTATTGCGCGCTTGACGTGCGGCCATATAAAGATTACAAGATTTTCAGGATAATCACTGTGTCTTGAAAAGCCCGCCGTCGCGACAGACGAGCGGGTGGGTCAAGATGAACGGTTCCTTCCCGGCGCACAACCTATGCTGGTGGGCGACGCCCGAAAGTTCGATAGCGACAGCCGCAAAATTTGGGAAGCCACCGGATCCAGAAGCCACCCTGCGGTGGCTTTTTAGTTTCAAAATCAGTGCGTTAGCTGGACTCCGCCCTGGCTTCCAGGTGGATTTGGAAAGCCAGCCAGGATCCAAAGCCGGCATCCACCCCCGGATCCAAGTCCGGCGGCGGCTTTTCGCGTTTACTCTTCCAAGGACATCGCCCTTGACCTCGTTGCGTTTCCTGCCCGAGCAGATCGAGCAGTGGCCTCTCGCGCGCCTGAAGCCGTACGCGAAGAACGCGCGCACCCACTCCGACGATCAGATCGCCAAAATCGCGGCCTCGCTGGTCGAGTATGGCTGGACAGCGCCAGTGATGGTGGCCGACGACGGCGAGATCATCGCCGGTCACGGCCGATTGCTGGCCGCGCAGCACTTAGGCCTGAACGAGGTGCCGATCATCCGGCTCTCACACTTGGCGCCGGAGCAGGTGCGTGCCTACCGCATCGCCGACAACCGCCTGTCCGAGCTTTCCGGATGGGATGACGAACTGCTTGCCGCCGAGCTGCATGCGCTGAACGCCGCCGGTTTCGATCTCGACCTTACCGGCTTCGAGGGCGACGACCTGGCGCGGCTGCTGGCACCGCTCGACGATGGCGACGGCGTTGTCGGCGAGGATGTCATCCCTGAGCCGCCGCTGAACCCGGTCTCGCAACCCGGGGATCTGTGGCTCATGGGCGAGCACCGGCTTCTGTGCGGGGACTCGACCAAGGCGGCCGACGTCAGCCGCGTGATGAACGGTGCAAGGGCGATCTTGTTCGCAACCGATCCTCCCTACTTAGTTGATTACGACGGCACCAATCATCCGTCGAAGCAGGGAGCGGCCGACAAGAACAAGGATTGGGGCAACAGTTACGGTATCACCTGGGACGACTCCAGCCAGGGTCCGGAACTCTACGAGGGCTTCATCAAGGCGGCGATCGAGCACGCCATTCTGCCCAACGCCGCCTGGTACTGCTGGCACGCCAGCCGCCGCCAGGTCATGGTCGAGCAGGTGTGGGAGAAGTTCGGCGCCTTCGTTCACCAGCAACTTATCTGGGTGAAGGACCGCGGCATCCTGACGCGATCGTACTATCTCTGGCAGCACGAGCCATGCTTCTACGGCTGGATCAGGGGCAACATGCCGCCGCGGGTTTCCGACGATTATCCGACCACGGTGTGGAACATCGCAACCGTCAAGGTCGGCGAAAAAACGGACCATCCGACGTCGAAGCCGGTGGATGTGTTCGCCATTCCGATGCGCCAGCACGCACGGCCGGGCGAGGTTTGCTACGAGCCGTTCAGCGGCTCGGGCTCACAGATCATCGCTGGCGAAACGACGGGCCGGCGGGTGTTCGCCATCGAGATCAGCCCGCAGTACATCGATGTGGCGGTCAAGCGCTGGCAGACGGCGGCCGGCAAACAGGCGACGCTGGACGGCGACGGCCGGACGTTCGATGCGGTCGCCGGCGAGCGGCTGCCCGTAGCGGCATGAAGCAGTCGCATCGGATGTCGCTGATCGAAGCGATGGCCAACGTCGTGGTCGGCTTCGGCTTGGCGATCGCTACTCAGATCGCCGTGTTCCCGCTGTTCGGGCTGCAGGCGTCGCTCGGCGACAACTTGGCGTTGGGCTCGGTTTTCACCGCGATCTCGCTAGCGCGATCTTTCGCCCTGCGACGGCTGTTCGAAGCGATCCGGGTTCGCGGCCTTACGCCGGCTCCAGGAAACCGATGCTGACGAGATCCTCGACAAAGGTTTCGGCGCTGTCGGCGCGCACATCGCTGCCGTCCCAGGCGGCGCAGTTGGCGGCCATCTTGGCCATGAAGTCGGCGGCATCGCCGTGTTCCATGAAGCTGAGTGCGCGCAGGCGGTCGACCAGTTCGGCCGCCGTTGCGGCCTCGTAGATGCGGCCGTCGTCCAAGGCTCTGTAACGCATGGTGGATACCTTCATTCGCATCCGTACGCCAACAGGGGCGCCCACGGTGGCGACAGTGTCGCGTCGTCGAGCCAGGCGGCGCGCTCGGCGCGACGGGCAATGGTGATCGCTTCGGCCTGCGCTGCGCGCAACGGAGCCAGGTCCTCGAAGCCGAATTCGCGGTAGCCGTCGGCGATCGAAGCGAGATAGCCGTCCGACGCCGGGCCATAGTCGCGCTGGCGAGGACCGTTCATCACGTAGGCCATCGGCTTGGCGCGGCGGCCGTTGGGCAGGGCGACGGCGAGGCGCTCCTTGACGTAGAGGTGCGGGAAGCCTTCATAGAGATCGAGCGCGCGCTCGCAAGTTCGCGTGATCTCCCACAGCGCCGCCGGCGTCACCGCGTGCGGATCCGGCTCGATGTCGGCGACGCGCTTCATGACGAGGCGCCAGCCTGCGAGCCGGATCGGCCCGAGCGGCCGAGCCTTGGGACAGCGCCAAGCCATCTGCCGGCGGTTCATGTTCGAGCCGTAGGCAACGTAGAGCATCGTTCGTCGGTCTCCTCTCATGCGGCGGCGCGGCGCGCGAAGGCCGTAGCGCGGCGGCGCAGGTAGGTCGCCGTCTCGTCATCGATGCCGGCCATGACATGGTCGGCGGCGTCGACGGCGCGGTTGATGATCGCATAAATCGTGGTGCCGTTCTCGCGGCGGCTGACCACCTCGAGGCCGCGCTTGCGCAGCTGGGTGGAGATCGCGGCGCGCAAGCTGTGGCGCTTCCAGCCGGTGGCTGCGATCAGGTCGTCGATCGTAGCACCGCCCATCCGGCTCAGCATCGTCATCACCGTCGCCATCTTGCTGCTGGCGGGGATCAGGGCGGCGGTGTTGGTGCCATGCGCTACCCGGCGGCTCTCTTCGATGAAGCCGAGGCCGAACCGGATCCAGGCCAGGGCCTTCTCGCTCTCAACCGTGCCGCCGTGTTGGCGGAATTCGATGGTGCGGTGGCGGCTCCAGGCTTCCAGGTTGACCTTGGCGTAGCGGGTGCCGAAGGCGCCGCAGACTTCGCGCACGCTTCCACTCGCGAGCTTGCGCGTCACCTCGCCGCGGCTGAGAAAGCTCTTGACGCTGCGGCAGAAGCGGTTGGCATCGCCGCGGCGCGATGGCGCCATCCAGGCGTCGATCTCGTCTTCGAATTTGGCGTAGCGGCGGACCACGGTGGCGATCTCGGCGGCGGTGAGGTCGCCCCCGAAGGCATGAAGGTGCAGACCCGTGCGACGGTCCACTCGGCTGCCGGCGGCGTGGAGGGCATCAAGCGCTTTCTTCGCCTGCGCCAAGCCCCGCTCGCCCTCGAGGACCGGGCTCACCACCTCGAAGCCATCGGGAACGCTGGCGTCGCTGACCACTTTCCAGTGCGCCCGGGTTTCGTGATTATAGCCTTCGATCTCGCAATCGAGGCCGGCGTTGCGCAGGGCCAAGCGGGCTGCTTGCATGGTAATGCCGAAGGCTTCGATCTCGATTCCGAAAGTCCTGTTGCTGGTCATGGCCGTCATCGCTCCGTGTTGACGACGACAGTAACGCTCTATGCCGACATGTAATCAAGCAAAACAGACACGAACAGCAAAGACGAGCGCGAATAATATCCCGCTCGTCTTGCTGTATACAGCCGCACAGTGGACCGCTTGTTGCCTCTCGACTACGATCCCTGGCCAGCCTCCGCCAGCAGCCGCTGCTTGAACTCATCGGGCGCGGCCATGCTGTCGCTAACGGTCTTTCCGAAGCGCAGGGCGCCGGCCTTGCCGACATAGAAGAATTTGCCGTCCGGCCGCTTAAGCGTGATGTACTTGCGGCTGCGGCTCTCGATGACGGCGCCGCGGCCAGAGGCGATGAGCGCATCGACCAAGCGCTGCTGCAGGGTGGGTTTCGGCATCGGTGTCTCCTGACTTAAGCGATGCGGTAGGTGCGGTTGCCGCCATCAACCTTCTCCGAGGTGATGGTGAGCCCGAGCTTCTTCTTCAGTGCCCCGGCCATCGCGCCCCGGACGGTGTGTCGGGCCCACTCCATCGCTTCGGCGATCTGCTCGACGGTGGCGCCCTCGGGCCGCTTGAGCATGGCGATCATCCGCGCCTGCTTGGTGCCATCGCGCCGCCAGCGGGGTTTCGGTTCATCGCTGGCAGGCTCGGGTGCGGTGTCATCGCAAGACGCGTCGGCAGGAGGCAGCACCTCTTCGTGCCGCTCGCTGATCTCGGCGCGCCAAGTTTCGGGGCTTAGCCGGCCATCGAGCAGGCCCGCGGCGGTTGCCAGCAGGTCATCGACGCTGAGTCCCAGCCGCTCGGCATGGCGGCCGATCGCTTTGAGCGCGGCGTCCTTGGTGTTCGGATTGCGGGGCTGCTGATCCAAGGCGCTCAAAATCGTGTTCAGCTGCGTTTTGGAAAGATCCGTCATCGGTGGCGTCCTTTCATCCGGAACCGCGGCGATCGCAGCACCTTCTACTGGCGCAAGCCCCGCCGGCTGCGCCCAGGCGGGGCCTGTTGCGATCAAGCTTTCGCTAGCTGGCGCACTCGCCCTCCTTAAAAATGAAATCGCAGGCTTGGCGTAGCCGCTCGGCGACGAAGCCGAGGTTGCCGACGTCGCCCCAGCTGACGCCCTCGGGCGCGGCCCCGAAGTGATCATCGGAGAGGGCAGCGAGACGCTCCAGCATGGCGTCGATCTCGGCCTTGGCCGCGACGAACGCGGCGAGGGCTTCGTCGTTACTGAAGTGGCGGCGGATGCTGGTCATTGGCGTTCCTGTTTCATTCCGTTCGCGATGAGCACATAAAGGCTTGTCGTGGCCCGGACATCAAGGCTAATCGACTGTTATCGCATGTGTTTCTGATCGCGCCCTAGGATGAGCGCATGACCATCCAACGCCAGGGCTTGAGCGAGCGCGAGTACGCGGCACACGCCGGCATCAGTCGCGGCGCGGTGCAGAAAGCGCGCGCGTCAGACCGGCTGGTGCTGCACGCCGACGGCTCGATCGATGCCGCCGCATCCGATGCGCGCCGCGCGCAGGCAACCGATCCGACGATGCAGCGCGGCCGGCATAACCCGCCGCTGCGGCCGGTACCGGAAGCCGCCGTCAGCGCGGTGGCCGAGACTTTGCGCGAGCAGGGGTTACCGGCACCGCAGGCGGCCGGCGGCATGACGTACCTGCAGGCGCGCACCGCGAATGAGGTGCTGAAGGCGCAGGAACGCAAGATGCGCTTGCAAAAGCTGCGCGGAGAGCTCGTTGACCGGGCTCGCGCCGTCGCCCTGGTGTTCCGCCTGGCGCGGCAGGAACGCGATGCCTGGGCTGGCTGGCCGGCACGTGTGGCGGCGATGATGGCGGCCGAGCTCGGCATTGGCGCGCACGCCGTGCAGACGGTATTGGAGAGCCATGTTCGGGCACACCTCGGGGAGCTCTCCGACGTTCGGCCCGACTTGCGCTGAGGGGGTCGACCTCGCCTTCGATGGCGGCGACGATCTGCTGCGGGCCTGGCGCGAGGGACTTACCCCGGATCCCGATCTCACGGTCTCGGCGTGGGCCGATCGCCACCGCATCCTGAGTCCACGTGGCGCCAACGAAGCCGGGCCATGGCGGACGTCGCGGACACCGTATCTGCGCGAGATCATGGACGCGCTGTCGCCTTCGCACCCCTGCCAGCGGGTCGTGGTGATGAAAGGGGCACAGCTCGGCCTCACCGAGAGCGGCAACAACTGGATCGGCTATGTCATTCATCATGCCCCCGGGCCGATGCTGGCGGTACAGCCGACCGTCGAGTTGGCCAAGCGATTCTCGCAGCAGCGGATCGACCCGCTCATCGAGGAAAGCCCCAGCTTGAGGGCAAAGGTCGCACCGGCCCGGTCGCGGGACTCCGGCAACACCGTGCTGTCGAAGGAGTTCCCGGGCGGCATCCTGGTGATGACCGGTGCCAACTCGGCTGTCGGCCTGCGCTCCATGCCGGCGCGGTATCTGTTCCTCGACGAGGTCGATGCCTACCCGCCGTCGGCCGACGAGGAAGGCGAGCCCGTCGCCTTGGCTGAAGCGCGCACACGCACCTTCTCCTGGCGGCGCAAGCTGCTGCTCGGGTCGACGCCGACGATCAAAGGGTTGTCACGCATCGAGCGGGAGTACGAGGCCTCCGACCAGCGCCGGTTCTTCGTGCCGTGCCCGCACTGCGGTTCCCGGCAGTGGCTGAAGTTCGAGCGGCTGCGCTGGGAAAAGGGCCAACCGGAAACGGCGGCCTACGTCTGCGAGGGCTGCGAGCAACCGATCGCCGAGCATCACAAGACGGCGATGCTGGCGGCAGGCGAATGGCGGCCGACGGCGACATCGGCCGATCCGCTGACGATTGGTTTCCACATCTCCAGCCTCTACTCACCCATCGGCTGGCTGTCGTGGGAACGGATCGCCCGGGAGTGGGAGGGGTGCCAAGCCTCCGACGAGGCGAAGCGCAGTTTTATCAACGGTGTGCTCGGAGAAACCTGGGCGGAGGCCGGCGAGGCGCCCGACTGGCAGCGGCTGTATGAGCGTCGTGAATCCTGGCGCCGCGGCACCGTTCCGTCGCTCGCGCTCATTCTCACCGCCGGTGCCGACGTCCAGAAGGACCGCATCGAGGTCTCGATCTGGGCCTGGGGCCGCGGCCTGGAGAGCTGGCTGGTTGATCATGTCGTCATCGACGGAGGCCCCGAGACGGCCGGCGCCTGGACGCAGCTGACCGATCTGCTGCACCGGCGCTGGCGGCATGAGAACGGTGGCGACGTTCAGATCGCCCGGCTGGCGATCGACACCGGCTACGAAGCGCCGGCGGTCTACGCCTGGGCACGTGGCAACCCGCTGGTCAGCGGCGTCAAGGGAGTCGAAAGCTACAACCGCTCGTCTCCCGTCAGCGGGCCGACCTATGTGGACGCGACCATCGGCGGCCGGAAGCTCAAGCGTGGCGCGAAGCTGTGGACGGTCGCGGTCTCGACCTTCAAGAGCGAACTCTATCGATTTCTACGACTGTCGGCGCCAACCGACGAGGAGATCATTGCCGGCAGCGGATATCCGGCCGGCTACGTGCATCTGCCGGCCGGCGTGGAGTCCGAGTGGGTCAAGCAGCTGGCGGCCGAGCAACTGGTGACGATCAAGGACCGTCGCGGCTTCACCCGGCTGGAATGGCAGAAGCTCAGGGAACGCAACGAGGCGCTCGACTGCCGGGTCTATGCCCGCGCCGCCGCTTGGATTGCCGGCCTCGACCGGATGAGTGCCAGCCAGTGGTCGCGCCTGGAAACGATGGTCGCTCCGCCGGCAGCGCCGCCGCCGGTCGACCACCTCGATCACCTCGAGCGCGTCTCGGCGCCGCGCCGACCGCCAACCGCGAGGATTATTCCTTCGAACTGGATGTCCGAATAGATGGCCACCGTGGAGCAAATGACCGCCTGGCTCGCCGCCCTGGAAGCGCAGCGCGCCAGCGGCGTTGCCCGGGTCAGCTATGAGGGCAGGACCGTCGAATACCGCGGCCTCGCGGAGATCGATCGCGCCATTGCCACGCTGAAGACCGAGCTCGCCGAGCCGGGGAAGAGGCGACGGCGGATCGTCTACCTGTTTCAGGACGGCAAGGGGCTGTAGATGGTGTTCTCGTTGCTGAGACGGCTGGTCGGCCGGCCACAAGCGCGCCTCGAAAGCGGCATGCGCGCGCGACGGCTGGCCAGCTGGCTACCGGCGACGAAGAACCTCAACACCCGCATCTCCTGCGACGGTGACCTGACGCTTCGGCGGGCGCGGGAGATCGTGACGGCCGTACCGCTCGCTGCGAGTGCCGTCGAGGGCTTCGTCGGCAACATCATCGGCTGCGGCATCAAGCCGTCGCCGCTGATCACCGACCCCGTTGCCAAGCGGCGCATTCAGGATGCCTGGCGCGCCTGGACGGACGAGGCCGACGCCGATGGAATGACCGACTTCTACGGGCTGCAGGCGTTGATCGCCCGGGAGCTGTTCATTGCCGGGGAATGCTTCGTCCGCCTCCGGCCGCGCCGGCCTCGCGATGGCCTCTCCGTGCCGCTGCAGCTGCAACTGCTCCAGGCAGAAATGCTGCCGCTCGCCAAGACGGAGACGACAGCCGGCGGCAACGAGATCCGCTGCGGTGTCGAGTTCAATGCGATCGGCAGACGTGTCGCCTACTGGTTCCTGCGCCGGCACCCGGGTGATGCGACCGACCGGACGTTTGCCGCCAACGAGTACGTGCGGGTCGCCGCCGAGGACGTGATCCACGTCCGCCGGCCGCTGGAGGCCGGGCAGATCCGCGGTCTGCCGCACATCACGCCGGCGCTGGTACGGATGTATCAGTTGGACCAGTACATGGACGCCCAGGTCGAAAAGCAGAAGGCGGCGGCTCTGCTGGTCGCCTACATTCTCAAGGCCGCACCCGAGGAGACGGTGCTGAACGAGGACGAGCCGGGAGCCGACGATCCCGCCGGCACGGCGCGGATGCCGATGCAGCCGGGCGCGACGGTCGTGCTCTATCCAGGCGAGGACATCAAGTTCTCCGACCCGCCCAGCCTCGGCAACGACTTCGAGACGTTCGTCTTCCGCGCCGAGCTCGACCTCGCTGCCGCCGTCGGCATTCCCTATGCGGTGCTGACCGGCGACCTCCGTCAAGCCAGCTACGGCAGTCAGCGCGCCGGCCTGGTCGAGTTCCGCCGCCGGGTCGAGCAATTGCAACATCAGGTGTTCGTCTTTCAGTTCTGCCGGGCGGTCTATCAGCGCTGGCTGGAAACCGCGGTTCTTGCCGGCGCCGTCGATCTCCCGGGCTTCGCCGCCGATCCATCCACCTGGTGGCCGTGCAAGTGGATCCCGCCGCGCTGGGAGTGGATCGATCCGCTGAAGGATCGGCAGGCCGAGAAGCTCGCCGTCGATGCGGGCTTCAAGGCGCGCACCGACGTGGTCGAGGCGGAAGGATACGACGTCGAGGAAACCGACGCCCGCATTGCCGCCGATCGGGCCCGCGAAGAGGGCCTCGGTTTGTCGTTCGCGCCCGGTGCTGGCGAAACGCAAGGCGCCCGCGAGACGCCGGAACCGGCCCCCACGCCTTAAGGGAATAATCTTCATGCAACGTTGGTTCGAGATCTGCGCCGCCGCCGACGGCGCGGAAGTGGTGATCTATGACGCGATTGGCGCGTTCGGCGTGTCGGCGAAGGCATTCACCGACGAGCTGAAGCGGTTCACGGCAGCAAAGACGCTGCAGGTGCGGATCAACTCGCCGGGCGGCGACGTCTTCGATGGCCTGGCGATCCACAACGCGCTTGCCCGTCATCCGGGCCGCAAGGTCGTCACGGTGGACGGCATCGCCGCCTCGATCGCATCGGTGGTCGCCATGGCCGGCGACGAGATCGTCATGCCGGAAAACGCGATGCTGATGCTGCACAACCCGTCCGGCGCCGTGTTCGGCCGTGCCCTGGAGATGCGGCAGATGGCGGATGCACTCGACAAGATCCGGGCTTCGATGACCTCGGTCTATGCCGGCCGTACCGGGCGTCCCCCGGACGAGATCGAACGTCTGATGGACGGCGAGACCTGGCTCCGCGCCGCGGAAGCGGTCGAACTCGGCTTTGCCAACCGGATCGACCCGCCAGTTCGAATGACGGCCCGCTTCGATCTCTCGGCTTTTCACAATCTGCCGCCAGCGCTGGCGGCTCTGTCGCGTTTGCGCCCACCCACAGAGGAACACCTGAACATGGCTGATAACCCGGATCGGGAAACGGTAAATGGCGTGATCGAGCCGCCGTCCGAGCCTGCCCCCACAACCCCAGCCCCGGCTGCGATCGACGTCGAAGCGGTCACCGCCGCCGTGCGCGCCGATGCCCTGACGTACGCGGCGCAAGTCACCGAGCTCTGCATCCTGGCACGGATGCCGGAGAAAGCGGCCGAATTCATCGCCGGCAGCGTCCCCCTCGCCGAGGTCGGCCGGAGCCTGTTGAAGGCGCGCGCCGATGCTGATGCCGACGAGGTCATCGGTATCCAGCCGATGGCGCTGAAGGTCAGCGACCACGGTTGGGGCCACGTCATCGATTCTCGTTTTGGCAAGAGGAGTTAAGCACGCATGACCATCCTGAGCGAAGGCAAGTATGCCGCGGAGTTCATGGTCTCCGAGGCCTCCGGCACGCGCTCGCGCGAGCGGATTACCGTACTGAGCGGCCAGACCCTGGTCGCCGGCGCGGTGCTCGGCAAGGTCACGGTCGGCGCCGCGACGGTGGCGGCGTTCGCCGGTAACGCTAGCAACACCGGGACGATCGCATCCGTCACTCTCAGCGCCGGTGCCAAACCGGGGGCCTACAAGGTCGTCATCATCGAGCCCGGGACCGACGCCGGGAAGTTTACCGTCGAGGATCCGGACGGCATCACCATCGGCACCGGAACGGTGGCTGTCGAGTTCGCCGGAGGCGGCCTCACGTTCACCGTTGCCGACGGCGCCACCGACTTCTCGGCCGGCGAAGGCTTCACCATCACCGTCGCCGCCGGCTCGGGCAAGTATCGAGCCTACGACCCGGCCAATACCGATGGCTCGCAGACCGCCGTCGCCGTGCTGTTCGATGCGGTTGATGCCGCAGCGGCCGATCGGCCGAGTGTCGCTATCGTTCGCGACGCCGAGGTCAATGCCTCAGAACTGAGCTGGTTTACCGACGCCAACGCCAACCAGAAAGCGGCCGGCATCGCCCAGCTGGCGGTCGCCAGCATTATCGGCCGCTAAGGGAGAACCAACTCATGCCGACCATGGATATCTTCAACGCCGACGCGTTTTCGATGACGCAGTTGACCGCTGCCGTCGAGAAGGTGCCGTACCGGCCAATGTTCCTCGGGTCGCTCGGCATCTTCGAGCCGGAGCGGGTGCGCACCGAGGCCATCGCCATCGAGAAGCGCGAAGGGGCACTCGCCCTGATCCAGACCTCCGAGCGCGGCCAGCCGCTCGGGCAGCAGGCGGCGATCAAGCGCGACATCCGCGACTTCCGCACCAACCGGATCGCCAGGGGCGATACCATCTACGCCGCCGAGATCCAGAACATGCGCGCTTTCGGCTCCGAGACCGAATTGCAGACGGTGCAGGCGGAGGTCGCCGGCCGGCTCGCCAGGCTACGGGCCGACGTCGAGCTCACATGGGAGAACATGCGGCTCGGGGCGGTCCAAGGCATCGTCCTCGATGCCGACGGCTCGACCCTGCGCAACTGGTATACCGAGTGGGGCATCAACCAGGCGGCGGAGATCGACTTCGAGCTGGACGACGCGAATACCGACGTGCGCAAGAAGTGCCTGACGGTCACGCGGGCGATGGTGAAGGCAGCGAAGGGAGCGTGGCTGCCCGGCACCACCATCCACGCGCTCTGCCACGACGACTTCTACGACGCGCTGATCGGCCACGCGCAGGTGCGCGCCACGTATCTGAATTGGCAGGCGGCGGCCGAGTTGCGGACCAACACCGCCTATCAATCCTTCCCCTATGGCGGCATCACGTTCCACAACTACCGCGGCACCGACGACGGCAGCACGGTGGCGGTTGCCTCGGACAAGGCGAAGTTCTTTCCGGTGGGCGCGCCCGGGGTGTTCAAGGTGGCGCTCTCGCCGGCGGAGTTCTTCGACTACGTCAACACCCCCGGCCTCGACCTCTACGCGATGACCATTCCCGATCGGGATCGCAACGCCTGGGTCAAGGTTGAGGTCTACAGCTATCCGCTGTTCGTCTGCACTCGGCCGGAGATGCTGCAGCGGGCGAAGCGGGCCTGATCGCTCATGTCGGCCTTCGCAGGAGCGATCGACGCCCTTTTCGCCGATCCGCACCTGGCCCGCGATGCGGTCTCTCGCGCCGGGGGCGCGGATCCGGGTATCCCGGTGCGCGTCATCCTGCGCCGGCCGGATCGCGTCAACACGTTCGGCGAAACCCGCATCGTCGCCGAGACGGTGCTGATCGACGTTCGCGTCAGCGACGTGGCCAATCCGGCGGTCGGCGACGCGATCGAGGTGGACGGTATGGTCTACGTCGTCCAGGGCGCGCCGATGCGTGATGCCGAACGGTTCGTCTGGACGATCGAGGCACGGCCGGCATGAGGCTACGAGCGGCCATTCAGGGCGATCTGAATGCGCTGCTGAAGACCGAGCTCGGAAGCGCCGAGCGGGCGGTCACCGCCGGAGTGCGGACGGCGAGCGACGGCCTCAAGACCGAGTTGAGGGCGCAGATCACCGGTGCCAGCCTCGGCACGCGGCTCGCCAACACGTGGCGCGGTGAGGTGTACCCCAAGGGACAGTCGAGCATCGGCGCCGCCGGTTACGTCTGGTCGAAGGCGCCGGGGATCGTGCGCCTGTATGCCGAAGGAGCCGTCATCCGCTCGAAACAGGGCCTGTTCCTTGCGATCCCGACGCCGGCGGCCGGCGGTTTCGGCGTCGGGCGGCTCAAGATCACCCCCGACAGTTGGGAGCGGATCCACGGCCTGCGGCTCAGGTTCGTCTATCGCCGAGGCAGCCCGAGCCTGTTGGTCGCCGATAACGTCCGGCTGACCAAGCGCGGCCGAGCGGCGGCGAACATCGGCCGGCGACAGGGAGCCGCCCTCACCCGGCTGTCGGGTCGGACGACCGTTCCGCTGTTCCTCCTGGTGCCGCAGGTGACGGTGAAGAAGCGCCTCGACGTCGATGGCGCGGCGCAGAAGTGGATCAGGGAACTACCGCAAATTACACTTCGGAACTGGGAGAAATGAGATCGGGTCCACGGACACTTATCGGTTGACAGCCTTGATTCCGTGTGGGAACGCTCCCGCCCGAAATAGATTGTGCAACCAAGCATTCTTAAGAGCGGAGCGTTATGCCTGGTGACGAGAAGCCGCGTCGTTTCCGCCTTCACTTCGAGGGGCCGCTCACTCGCGATCATACACTACCGGCATCGGCGCTCGTCCAGGCGCTGGAACAGCTTCAGCGGATCGTGCACCTTCTCGCTATGGCCCACGAAGGCCGTGAAGTGCGACAGCGAGCGCGTGTCACCCACGACATCGAGCGTCGGTTTCCGCTTGTTTGCCTTGTTCCCGAAGAGGGCGGGTATGCGCTTCCCGTCGACCTTGGCGATACAAGTCATCAGCTATTCGATGAACAGACCGTAGAAGCCGTCGCGACATGCGCTCGTGAAGTCATCACTGCAGTCAACTCGGCCGATGGTGGCACGTTTAATCGCTTAGTTCCCGACAGCTACTTCCGACGAGGCATTCTCGCGGCTTTCAGTGGCATGCAGCCGCCCCGACGGTCAGGCATTGTGGTCAGCATCGAGGATTACAAACAACAGAAACTTCTTGAGGGAGAGACTGCACAAGCGCGGATCGAACAACTCCTTAAACGACCAGAACCGAGCCCAGCGGCAACGCCTGCATACGTTACCGGGGCACTAATCGAGATGAAATTTCAAGAGCGACGACTACGCCTCCAGTTATTGGGATCGGGCCGGGCGCTCGATGCAACTTATAGTGAAGATTTCGAGCCGATCTTGCTTGATCATCCTCGCGAGTTGATTCAGGTCCATGGCAATGTCGTTTACACTGAGGACGGTTCTCCGTCATCAATCTCGGACGTTGACGAGATCCTCGAAGTCGATGATAGCGCGATGGAAGTGCTATCAATCTCTGTTGGTAACTATACGCTTCAACCGCGGCAACCACTCAGCTTTGAGGTAACATTCGACCAAAATGCTCAGGTCTATGAGGCCAGTGGATCATTCGGCGTCTTGATTGGCGCACTGACGCGCCCTGACTTGGAAGCTCAGCTTGATGCCGAGCTGGCGATGCTTTGGAGGGAATATGCTCAGGCGGAACCCGAAACTCTAACGAATGCTGCGAGAGACTTACGGCAACAGCTTCGGGCTGCGTTCTCGGAAGCAAACCATGCCGCTTGACCGCCGCCTCGTCGAAAAGGGTTTGACAGAGAAGGGATTCAGACGCATCGAAGGGGACCACGCCTTCTTCGTCTACTATTCGGAATTAGGCAAGAAAAGTTCTGTAAGGACCAAGACGTCCCATGGATCCAGCCATAGAGAAATTGCAGATGGGCTGGTGTCTCAGATGGCGCGACAATGCAAAATTTCGGTTCAGGAATTCAAGGACTTGATCGCCTGTCCGCTCACTCGACCTGCGTATGAAGCGAAGTTGTTAGAACAAGGGCTTGTTGACCCACCAGAGTGCGGTCGAGCTTAACATCGGTGAAAAGAGCAGCCTTTCGGCTGATCGCGGCGTTCGTCTCCACCCCTGCATTCAGAGTGGCGAGCCTTGATCTCGTATCGAGAACGAGTGTTGTCGGACCTTCTGGCGCGCCTGCGGCTCATACCGACCGGTGCCGTTAGGCGAAACCAAGCACTCCCTGAGAAAATCCCAGCGGGTGGCCTCGTCATCCTGCGTGACGGCGATCTGGGCGAGCCGGACGTGACGCTCAACCCGCGCACCGAGTTCTACAGCCATCGTGCCGAGATCGAAGCGTTCGTGACGCAACCGGCGGGTGGCGGCGGCGAACCGGCGCTCGACGCATTGCTCGCCGAAATCGGCATCGCGCTGGCCACCGATCGCAGCCTCGGCGGTCTCGCCGAGAACCTGTTCTGGAGTGCGCCTGAAATATCGGTGCTCACCATCGAGGGCGCGGCGCCGATCCTCACCGCCCGCATCATTGTCATCATCGAGTACCTGGTCAGCGATCCGCTGACCGCCTGACCTCCACTCCGAAGGAGAACGACCATGGGGAAAGTCCGCGCCTATGGCGCCGACGCGACGCTCAAGGCTTGCCGGGAGGCGACGTACGGCGTCGCGCCCGCCGGCGGCTACCGCTCCCTCGACTTCAAGTCGACGGATCTGTCGAGCGAACAGCCGCTGGGCGACGATCCGCTGCTGGGCCGCGGCCGCAACGCCCAGGACCCGTATCGCGGACTGATCACGGATGAGGGAAAAATCGAAATCCCGCTCGATCTACGGGGCTCGGGCTTCTGGCTGACCGGGCTGTTCGGCGATCCGGCCACCACGCAGACCAAAGCCGAGGGCCACATCGCGTTCTCCGGCCAGCCTGCAGCGAACGGCACGATCACGCTGAACGGTGTCACCTGGACGTTCGTGACCGGCACGCCCAGCGGCAATCAGACGCAAATCGGTGTCAGTCTCGATGCGACGTTGACGGCGCTGGCATCCGATCTCAACGCCTCGGCCGATGCGCAGGTCTCGAAGTGCACCTACACGGCGAATACGACGCTGGATCGGCTGGAGATCGAATTCGACGCCGCCGGCACCACGGGGAACACGTTCACGCTGGCGGCCTCGGCCAACTCGGGCGGCACGGTATCGGCAGCGACGCTCACCGGCGGCGGCTACCATCACGAGTGGCTGTCGGGCGGCGATGACATTCCGAGCTTCACCTTCGAGATCGGTCACCCGAAGCTGATCACGCCGGTGTTCTTCCGTCATCTCGGGACGGTGATGGAGAGCCTCGCGTTTGAGATGGGGCAGGAAGGGCCCGCGAACGGCACGGTGCAGCTGGTGGCGCAGGGCGAGGAGACGGCGGCCGCCACGATCGATGCCACGCCCGATGCGTTTGCGTTGAAGCGCTTCAGTCAGGGCCGCGGCTTCATCACCCGCGGCGGCGCGCCGCTCGCCAACGTCACCGGCGGGAACCTTAGTTTCTCCAACAACCTGGAGCGGGTGCGGGTCATCCGCGACGATGGCAAGATCGAAGCCGCCGAGCCGACGTTCGCCTCGTGCCAGGGGGCGATGACGGTGCGCTTCGATGGTGCGACGCTCGTTGCCGAGGCCGCGAACGGTGAGCCGGTTTTGTTGACCTACGGCTTCTCGATGGCCGAGGGCTGGCAGCTGTCCTTCGAGCTGTTCCGCGTGTTCCTGCCCAAGCCGAAGTACAGTGTCTCCGGCCCCGGCGGCGTCGAGGCCAGCTTCGACTGGCGGGCGGCGTACGATGAGACCGCGGGCACCATGCTACGGGCGCGTTTGCTCAACGATGTGGTGATCTACGGGTGATCGGATGCCGAGCTCTCCTTCGCTCGCGATCCAGCGCACGTCCCCGTTCAACCCCTTTCAGTTCACCTCCCGAAGCATCTGCTTTACCTCCTCAATCGAAAACGGAGGCTCCCGGCGATGGATCACAGCATGGCAGTTGGCACAAACAGGCCGAAGATCGGTGATCGGGTTGAGGCGATAATTCTTTCGTAGCGTTGAGATAGGCACGATGTGGTGAACCTGAATGTAACCCGCTGCGTCCCCACCGTATCGAGACTCGAAAGAAAAGCCACAGACGGTACAATTCTTTCCATGATGCTGAATACAGCGGTCGCGCGCCCGGCGGTTTCGTTCATACGCGTTTACGACGATAGATTGTGCAGCACCTTCCACGAAGTCCATTCCGGACGACATTTCTTCGGGTACGACGTGCGCCGGCCGGAGAACAGGCGTTGCTTTGGACAATGCCTGCACACTATCACCGGACTTGCCGATTAGTTGCACCGCTGCGGACAGATCTTTTGCTTCCCTAATGGTGAAGACAGAAGGAAATCGAGCAGACCAACTTGAAGTCGATGGGGTTGATTTAAGATGTGCATCGTCTGTCGGCGTGAGGGACAGAAACAAGCGGATGCTACGTTTGGCGGGGTTTAGATACGCGACGACGCGATGAGCGAGCTCAGTTCTGAACGCAGCATAGTACCGGGATTCCTTGTATTCGAGGTCAGGCAAGCGATCCCGGAGACTCGCTAACCAGGCCCGGGTTTCAGGGCTAGACTGAATCAGCGTGGAGTCTGCATTCACTGCCGGACTCAGGCGTCCGTCTGGTTGAACCCGAACAATGATTAGATTGGTCCATGCAAAATGCCAAGCCTGCCGTCTGGAGCCGTGTAACACGCTGTGCAGAAGGCGATTATGCGCTTTCTAGTCCTCTCAGAAACAGAGATTTGTGCCTGCTGCCGCATTTGAGAGGGCATCTGGTGCGGATCCACGTAACAGGCTCCGTGAACGGGGTCATTTCGCGTCCGACGCTCCCTTATTGCGGGGAGACATCTATGCAGCGCGCTCATCGGCTTACCACTCCCATCTCGCACCGGTGACCTTCCCCGCTCGGGCATCGCCCAGAAGCCGAACCGACATCCAACCGCCCTTATCGAAGGACTACCGATGATCCGCCTAGACCTCAAGCGGGAGCCGCACTGGCTCGATCTCGGCCATGGCGCGCGCGTCCACGTCCGCCCGTGCACCACGGCGCTGATGATGGCCGCCCGTGCCGAGGTGCACCATTCGATCGCCCCTTCGCAGAACGAAACCCAGGCCGCCGGCGAGCGGACGGCGGCGCTGGTGAAGGCGCTCGGCCGGCGGGGCATTCAGGACTGGCAGGGCGTGGGCGACGTCGACGGACACCCCGTGCCGTTGACGCCCGAGGGCGTCGAGGCACTCCTCGATCTGTGGCCGATGGCGGAAGCCTTCGAGCGGCTCTACCTCGGCCCGGCGCTGCTGCTGGACGACGAAAAAAACGCCTGAAGGCCCGTGCCGAATGGCACTTCGGCGGCGGGCCATCGTACTGCGGCAGCTGCGCCACGCTGAACCGGCCATGCGCGAAAGGTGCCCCCGGCGCTGACGGCCGCCTCTGCGCATACCGCGAGCATGAGCCGCTGACGGATGCCGGCTGGCAGACGTGGGATGTGATCCTGCGCTGCTCCGGCCAGCTGCGCCTGGCGCCACAGGCCGGAATCGTCATCGGCCTCGATCTGACCGCCGCCCTCTCGCTCGGCGCCGCCCTCGGCCACGACGTTCACGCGCTGGCCGAGCTCCTGCCGGCGGCGGAGGCCGGCCTCGTCACCGCGATCAACACCCGCTTATCCGAGGAACCCTGATGAGCACCGATGAACCCGCGCCGGCCCGGCAAACCTGGGACGGCAAAGCCGTGACGCCGATCCACGACCGCCTCTACGGCCGTCCGGCATCCTCGTATCGCGCCGAGAATGCTGGCGCGCTGCCGGAGCCATGCTCCGATCCGCCGCCACCGCCCTGCGTGATGGTGATGGAGGAGACGGCGCACACCTCGGCGCGCAAGGTGCTGCAGGCGCTGCTCAACGTCGATATCGACGATGCCAACAGCGTCGAGGCGTTCCAGAACCGCCGCCGGCGCGACGCCGATCTGCACCGGCTGATGGAGAAGGCGATCTCCGATACGGCCTGGGGCGCTGCCAAGGTGGCGGTCGCGGCGATCGTCGTGCTCGCCATCCTGCACATCAAGGAGATCCTCGCCTGGTTCGGCAAGCCCTGAGCTCGGCCGCTATTCCCCCTGCAGCTGATCTGACTCATGGCTGACCGCTCGCTTGCCATCCGCCTTGCCGTCATCGACGGCGGCAAGGTGAAGGCCGAACTCCGTGACGTCGGCGATGCCGGCAGCCGGTCCTTGAAGCGCATCGAGGACGCGGCGCGGCCGGCTTCGCGCGCCTTGCAGGCCTTGGACGGTGTCGCGGGAGAGGTGCGCGGCAACCTGGAGAGCATGGCCGGCCGGCTGGGACCCCTGGGCGCCGGCCTCTCGCGCATCGGACCGGCGGGACTTGCCGCTGCGGCTGCCCTTGCCGGCGTCGGCCTGGCGCTGACGCGCAGTTTTCAGGAAGCGGCCGAGGCCGATCGCTCCTATCGCCGGCTCGAAGCGGTGCTGAGGGCGACCGGCCACGCCTCGGGGCGATCGCTACAATCATCGCAGCGTTTGCGCTCCAGGCTGCGGCCGTGA
>JADHED010001488.1_pt1 | contig 19606 bp, 19 predicted proteins | sample 8952041 | NCBI WGS metagenome assembly JADHED01 (sample SAMN16124423, study PRJNA663239) | bioreactor sludge metagenome | isolation source: sludge (control) | place: India:Bengaluru | collected 2018-09-08
AGGACTAAAGAACTCCAAACGGCCATTTAACTTTTTTATAATCTCGGAACATAAGTATAAGCCAATACCAGAAGTTTGCTTCTCGTTGAATCTAAAATGAATGACCTCACTCACCGATAACTTGTTCCGCACACCGATGCCATCGTCGACCACGGTGATCAGTTTTTGTGATCCGGCGTCGTCGATTTGAATCTTAATACGACTTGATCCACCATGAATCAGAGAGTTTTGAATCAAGTTTCGAAACACAAAATACAAAGCTCTATAATCTGTCACTAGGCTTTGATCTCTGTTTAATTCAATTGTAACCTCTTGGAATTCGTTTTTAATTCCCGATATCAATTTAGAAATTAGAAAATTTTCTTTAAGCGTTTTGATACTCTCTAACTGAGACATCCAAAGTGAATTTTCAAGTTGTAGATCCAACTGATTAATACTTTTCACTAAGCGACCAATTTGCTTATTGTTTTTATATTTCTCATCCTCACCTAAAACTTCGCTTTGTAAACGCAAACGGGAAATTGACGTTTTTAGGTCATGTGAAAATCCGGCAAAGAAGTCACGGATCGATTTATTCTTAATTTCATCTCGTCTCATGAAGTAAAACATCATCAAGCCGCCCGCGACTCGCGCACTTAGACAAACTCAACCGTCCCCAACCCCACTGCCCCGTAGTTTTTCTAGTTCTAGAATCTCTGGTGGCATAGATAGTTGTTCAATGCCATAGAACCACCACCAACCTATCATCGAGGTTGTGAATAGAATCCAGACAAGAATAAAGACCGACTTCCATTTCATTTTATGTCAACGATTCCTTAACTTTAGCTAACGTTTCATCAAGGACTGAATCCGTATGCGCCAACGACAAAAAGCCGACTTCATACGCATTGGGTGCTAAATACACACCTTTATCCAATAATTTTAGGAATAACTTTTTAAAAGTATCGCCCTGGCCTTTTGGTATATGATTTAAATCGCGAATAGGTCCCGATGTTTTAGCATGAATCCAAAACAAGGATGAATAATACGACACATCTAAATCAGACCCTTGATTTAGAATCGACTTCAATTGGGCACAAAACTCGCCAGACGTTTTATTTAGTTTATCCCAGCCTTTGTTGCTGTCCATTTTCTGAAGCGTCGCCAAACCCGCTACCATCCCAACAGGATTGGCAGACAGAGTCCCCGCTTGATAAACAGGCCCCAATGGCGCTACGAAATCCATAATGTCGCGACGGCCTCCGTAACAACCCACAGGAAATCCACCACCCAAAATTTTACCATAACAAACAAGATCTGGAGACAAACCTAAATCTTGAATCATTCCTTTTAGGTTTACACGAAAACCACTAATAACTTCATCTACCATAAACAAGGCGCCGTGTTTTTTAGCCAGTTCTTGGATTTTCAAAATGAATTCTTTTCTTTGAACTAATAAACCATAGTTTGCTGGCAAAGGCTCGATAACGACCACTGCTATTTCTGATCCATGAGCCTTAAAAACTGCTTCTAGTTGTTCCTCATTATCTAAGTCCGCAACAAGAGTCTCATTGGCCATCGCCGCACTAATACCGGCACTTGATGCTGCCGACTCGCCGGCCAAACCACTACCGGCTTTAACTAAAAGCCCATCATAGTGACCATGGTAACAGCCTTCAAATTTTAAAATCTTATCACGCTTTGTAAATGCACGCGCTAAACGAATAGCTGACATCACAGCCTCAGTACCCGAAGACACAAATCGCAACTTTTCAACATTAGGAATTTTCTTAGTTATCCACTCGGCTAATTCCAGTGAATACGGTTCACACGCTCCAAATGTCCAAGCTGAATTGATTTGCTCTTTAACTTTTTCCGTAACATCGGGATCGCGGTGACCTAAAATTAGCGGACCGAAGCTTTGGCAGAAATCGATATACTTTATACCTTCAACGCTCCATAAATGTGGACCTTCGGACTTTGAAAAGAATATGGGAGAGCGATCCATTCCTTTAAACGATCGCACCGGCGAATGAACCCCGCCCGGAGCCACTTTTTTTGCACGTTCAAATAATTCGTTAGATGATTTTACTGAGTCCATTTTTTCTTCCATTCTTTATAGTTATAGACGGCGACAATATTTTTTTTCGGAATATACTTAGCAATAGTATCTAAAGTTGAACCCAAGCCACAGATATGAGTCTTCTTTTTTAGCCACGGAAATTTTCGCAACGACAACAAAAACAAATCGCCATGACTCCAATAAAAACAAGCCTTATGTTTCATATTTTCTAAGTTTTCAAAACCCGAATAATCCACTGTGTAGAGCTTCAAAGTTTTGGCCCATTTTTTTGAGTGGCCTTTTTTATGTGTTAATTTTTTCCATTTCGGCTTTCCACCAAACAGGATATCTAGTTCTGGACTCTGCGTTTCACCTAACGAGTCATAGGATCCCATGACCCAGTAACCGAGCTCAGCAAGCTGTTTCCAGGTCTCAATTCCACTTGTCCATACGTGCTTTGGTTGAACACTCTGGGACGCTAGCAAATTCCCCTTAGTAATAATTAACGAGTCACTGGCCTTGGCCCGATACGGTTTTAAATTTCCAACGTTTTTTTCTAAAAGCGTGTGAGACTCCACAATCGAATCTGCAGCGATAGGTGTTTTGACTAATTTAAATTCGGTGGAAATAATATCCTGATTCCACACAAAATTGCCGCGTTGATCTAGCCCTCGTTCAAACATTAATACATGCGATCCTTGACGTTTGAAAGAAACACCCATTTTTTGGTGGCAACCACCACCCCATTGTTTGAACCGAATACGTTCGTCATTTACAAGCTTAAAATCCAAATCTTGATTAATTGATTTAATCACCTTCTTTATTCGTAGGTTTCTAGAATTAATCTCTATTGCTAGCGATCCTTGGGCCGCCGATGTTGGACTTTGACTTAAAGGAATAATCTGAATTGCAAACTGTTTTAAAGCCTTACGTAAAAACTTCTGCGTTGGACCAAATTCTTTTCGAGAGGCGGTTAACAAGCGATCTAAAGCCGCTTTAGCGACGATAATCCCATGAGCTTCTTTAGACTCTATAGTTTTCAACACACGTGTTTGAATGTTACCACGTACAGGAACAAATTGAATTGAATCCGTTTTAAATGGCAGGCTCCACTTGAAAAATGGAGTTAAATTAAACTCTCGTCGCGGCGACGAAGAAAAGATTTTTAGTTTTTTTACGCCGGTTGTAATACAATCTTTTTTAAATAATAAAACATCACGTTCATCAGCGCGAACCAAGGTTCCATAAATTGAAGTTTCGTGCGCGTCTTCAATCGGAATATCTTTCCAAGAATGTACGACCAGATCAGTTCTACCTTGGATTAAATCGTCTTTAAAATCCTGAGTGAACACACCTTTTTCCGGCATTTTCCACAATGGATTTTCTAGATTTTTATCACCGAGAGATTCTCGAAAAGAATATTCAATTTGATAGTTTTTGAATTGCTTTTTAATAGCGTCGCCCACCATATAGGCTTGCAAACGTGCTAGATCGCTTTTTCGCGCCGAAATTTTTATGGTTGGTTTCATGACCGTGTTCCCCCGGGACCTGGCACCCATACTAGGCGCAGAAGTCTTCCCATCCCCAAGGATTATGTTTCGCTTTTCTGGTAAATTCAAGGGCCTTTGATTGAATATCTCCACTGATGAGTTGAATTCTTTGATCTTGCTCGTGCTTTGACTTTTCGTCATTCGCTTTTAGGTCATGCAAGCGGAAAACTTGCTCAGTTTTTAGTGGAATCCAGTGTTCATCTCCGCGCCAGTCCACAACCATGCGTAAATTTGGCCAACGAGTCACATACGACTTCAACTCATCGTTAGTGACATTCGCCGCCACGACGAGAACCGTGATATCCGACGACGCACTCAAGTTTTGAATCATTTCAACTCGAAAACTATCAAATGGAGCCGGTAAATGTTTTGAACGACGCAGAATAACCGATTTTGTTTTTACCTGCTTTAACCATGGCGCAATTTCTTCCGCCAACTGGCCAGCGCCTAATAGAGCCACACCATCTTTAGGCATCAATAATTTTCGAGTCACAGATCCGTAGGTGTTGTGACTCCAATTTTGAATACGGGTACTGCGAAGTGTTTTACAGTCTGTTAGCAACTGCTTAAACAAATCATTCATAACCAAATTGTCGATGAGCATTTTGTTTCGCACCGAAAATTCTTTAAATTGTCCGAAAATCTCAGTTTCACCCTTAATTAACGAGTGTAATCCGCAGATAACCTCAAGGATAAATTGATAGGCTTGCTCGCCCTTAAATACTTCGATTGAGCCTCGGTGAGCACGCACTAGGTCTTCATACGATGGATGCGATAAAAACCGATCAGACTCTAGAAATACAATTTGGCGCAAACACGTTTCAAACACCAAAGGCCCTAATCCGCACTCACTAAGAGAACGGCTGGGCGCAAGTAAATTGGAATTTTGAATTCCTCGCTTTGGTATATGAACTATATGAAGATCCATTAAGGCCAATATAGCAAAGATAAAACCTTAAAGTGTCATTGAACTGTCACGATTTAAAAGAAAAACCCTTGAAACTGACTCAAATTTGAGCATTTTCAAGGGTTTAGCGAACTTTTTCAGATGAGTCCTTTACTGAACGGACTTTAAGCCTTTAATGATGTAATCAATATGGGTCACATCCTCACCACGACAATCACCATCAGCACAGTAGTTGGAACGCGTGCATTGACCAGCGTTATCAAATTTAAAATCCTCTTCACCGCGAACTAGGATTCCCACGACTTCACCGGTCACCGCGCTAAAAACGGCCGAGCCGCTATTTCCACCGTAGCTATCGGTGTTTGCTACAAAGTAACCCGTTTCGTCTTTTCTTACGTTAGCACCACCCGCAATCTTAGTAGGCAAACCCGCTGGGTGCCCAATTAGAATTAACGAATCTCCGGGCTTCGCTGGCGCCTGAGACAATTTCGCAATTGTATGCCCCACTACCGGACGATCTAACTGAATTAATGCATAGTCTTGATTGCGAGTGAGTTCACGCGACACTACTTTTTTGCAGGAATACACATCATCAACTGAAGCGACCGCGGGATTCATGCCAGGACCACCCATTTTATAATTAAACACAAACGATTGAGATGAGCAGTCAAAATCAGAAACACAGTGACCAGCTGTTGCTAATAAATCCGGCCCCACCAAGAAACCAGAGCACATGGCTCCGTTTGGTTGACTGAAAAATGGCTCATCTTTACAAAGACCATAGTCCGCACCGAATGAGCTTGATTGAATCGACACAACACCTGTTGCGGCTTGTAATGTTAAATTTGATTTAGGTATCATAGCAGCCGTTGAATCTGCCATCGCTAAAAGAGCGGGATCAGAAACTTGATACACATCTAAACGATCATCCTTTCCGTAAACAACTTTAGTTCGTTTATCAAATGCATGCGCACCTACAGCTACGAATGATGCGGCAACTGCGAATCTGACACCGAAATGCAAAGCCTTTGAAATCCTTTTCACAAATCCCCTCCATATTTTTTCTCTTCCCTGAGAAAAAAAGTTTATAGAATATTTTTTAGATACTATTATTCAAACGCGGATTTCCCTTGATAACAAAAGATTCCTAAAGAATTGGACCTATTAAAATTACTTATTTAGTAAATAATGGAACGCGATCGCGTAGTTTTTAATCTGCTGGACCATAGCCATGAGACCATTGGTGCGAGAGGGAGTTAGGTGATTCTTCAACCCGGTCTTTTCTAAAAAAAACAACTGCGAGTTCAATATATCGCTGGGCTTTTCACCATCATAGACTGAAATGAGTAACGCCACTAGACCTTTGACTATCAAGGCATCCGAGTCGCCAGCGAAACGAATAACACTCTTATCTTTGTCTAGCTCAGCCGTCAACCAGACTTGAGACTGACAGCCTTTGATAATATTTTTTTCTGATTTATGTGTTTCAGCAAGTGGCGCCATGGCCTTACCTAAATCGATAATTTTTTTGTATTTCAATTCCCAATCTAAAGATTCAGGAAACATTTCGATAATTTTATTTTGCTTAATATCAATAGAAGATTTAGGTACTGCGCTCATTCGTCATCCGTTCTAAACAGAATGGATGACATTGTCAATTCAGTATCATCTAGGCCTTTTTCAAAAGCTCGTTTGGCTTGAAATAGCCCAATCATCTTGGATTCCGCATGAGCCCGTTCAGGATCGCGATTTAGCTCATACAATTGCATTTTTCTCTTTTTGAGTTCGATCACATGCCGAACCGTTTCCAAAAAATACTCTTGAGTAAATGGCTTGTCGATAATGTCAGCCACACCCAATCGCAGCGCGATCAGCGCTTTTTCCAGCGTCACATTGCCAGAAACAAAAATCACCGAGGTAAGATGCCCCTTAGAGCGAATCAACGACACTAAACTTGTACCATCTAACTTTGGCATGTTAATATCGGATAGCACCAGATCATAATTAACCTCATCCAGATGGTCGGCAACCTTGTCCGCCTCACTAATATATTTCACAGTTTCGAAATGAGGGTATAAAATTTCACAAATCATTTCGCCGATTTCAATTTCATCGTCGATCACTAATATTTTTTGTTTTGATTTAGCTAATTCCATAGGTTCTCCACGTCCGATTTGTCGGCACTTAAAATGCCCCACTAAACACAAGGTTTCTTGATGTTCTATAAAGCGAAATAATCGCCCCCGGCCGACCAAAAATGTCACTTAATCCCTATGTTTTCGCACCAAACTGAATGTCTCAATGTGATATCGTATTAATTAGTGATTTCAATAATTTACCAACACAAGCTCCGCTCCAGCTGGTCGCGCGCTTGCATATTTAAAAAGCATAGATATAGGTTACACAAAGGAGTCTTTATGTTAACATCTAAAACTAAAATCATCATTGCCATCGCTTTATTAAGTTCATCTGCATTCAGTGCTCAAAAATTTGACTTTAAATATTCTTTTGAAGGCGAGAAATTATCAATCAGCCAAGAGGCTCCCGATTATTATGCTGCTCTTACAAAAGCTGCAAAAAGCTGCTTCAGTCACTTTAAATCTAAAACGAAAGCTAACCAACAAAAGGGTATCGACCTAATTGACATCTGCGCCAACCCAAGATCTTAATAAAAATGCTTTGAAGGTCAAATAAGCAATGCTATAAATAATCTTGAGGAGACGAGTTATGTCATTGTTTAAAGGAATTTTAGATTTTTTATTTGGTAAAGACCCAGACATTTTTGATGAAAAAGGCAATGTTTCCCACAACCTTCCTCGTAAAAAATGGGAGGCTTGGCACCAACGCACAAAAATTGATCCTCATCACAATTGGCGTTCTCACACTGGACGCACAAGCAATTATAGCAAGAAAAAATAAACTGAATTACTATGCGACCGAAGAAACAGCTCTTTGATCTACGGTCGGTAGAGTCACTAGAAAGCTCGTGTGACCATTAAATGCCTGATACTCTAGACATCCACCATGACTTTCAATTATTCCTTTCGAAATACTTAAACCTAGCCCCGTACCCTTACCTACCTCTTTTGTCGTAAAGAAAGGTCGCATCATATTGTTTACCACGTGCGATTCAATACCACGACCCGAATCGGCGAATCGAATTTTCACCCAACCCGGTTCTGAAGCAACGGTTACTGAAATCCACTTTTCTGATAAATCACTGACCGCATCAAACGAGTTCCCGATAAGATTCATCACCACCTGAGATATTTGCACCGACTGTCCTTTGATATAACAATTTTCCGGTATGGTCACATTCACACACACCCCACCATTTTTTATTCGCTCATGACAAATATCCAGCGTTTCCATCACAACGGATTTTACATCCAGAACCTCGACATCCATCACATCGGCTTCCCGTGCAAATGAACGCAAACCTTTAATGATTTTGGAAATTCGGTTTACTGTGGCCGCAATCTTATCTGTGCTAGCAATCATATCCAAAATTTCGCTACTTTCATTGCAACCAACTAGATGCTTTTTAATTCGATGAGTGTAGGCATTAATAACCGCAAGTGGGTTGTTAATTTCATGCGCAATGTTTGATGCCATTTCACCCAAAGTCGCCATCTTGGCAGATGTTAACATTTTAGCTTGCGTCTCTTTTTCCTCTGTTAAATCATGGATAACAGAAAGAAATACTCGGCGTGATCCAAGTTTTACAGAGTTAATTGTTACTTGCACCGAGAATTCTTCCCCTGTTATTTTCTTTAGAACCCAATCGAACTTATGTTGACCCTTCTGTAAAGCTAATGCATCCATTTCTGTCTTTTTTATTTTAGACAACTGCCCATCTGGCTGTCGCTCCGGAGAAAATGTCGCAGGATGAACAGATAAAATTTCTTCCTTATCCTTTGCGTTTAACATTTTCACCATGGCCTCGTTACAGTCAATCATACCAGTTTCGTCTAAAAGCAAATGAGGATCTGAACTATAGTTAAAGAGAACAAAAAATCGCTGTTCTGTACTAATCATTTCTGTGACATCGTTCAAATGCCAGACTTCAATTTCCCCGATCACTTTACCCTGAAAATCTATAATCCGCCTCTGACCATCAGCACGTTTGTACTCAACTCGGTCGACTTTAGGAAAATTGAGTTTCCTAGAATTCAAATAGAACTCTTTAATTTTTTCAACATTCTCCGGAAATGCGACTCTAAACCAATCATCGACAGACGAGAAATTTTCACTTTTGAATCCAGTAATCTCTTCAGCTTTCTTATTTAGGTACAACTTCCCATTGACAACATAAACGGTGGCCGCCGGGTGGAGGGATAGCACGTCTTCGAAGTTTTGCAGAATGAATTTAATAGCCACTACGATTACTTATCGTTTCCAATCTGCAAAAGATAAGGCTAGTCTTTGGCTTTAAGTTCGGCTTGAATTTTACTTAAAAACAAGAGCGATTCTATTGGGCTGAGCGTATTTAAATCTAATGATTTAAGTCTAGCTACAACATCGGCATACTCACCCACGACTTCACTTTTGCTCTCAACAAAAAGACTCAATTGATTTTCAATTTCCTTAGATTTACGTGCGCCTACTTTTTGAGATTCCTTAAGTGCCAATGACTGTTTCGCGCGTTGAATTAGAGATTCTGGCAAGCCAGCTAATTCGGCAACTTGTATACCGTAACTACGTCCAACAGAGCCCTCTTTAAAAACATAACTAAATTTAATATCGTTATCTTTTCCTTGCTGAATCTCCATATGCCCATTTTTTATAAACTGGGGAAAGCTTTTCGCAAGCGCCGTGATTTCATGATAATGTGTCGCAAACAAAGTAAAACCTTTTATCTTTTGTACAATATATTCAATGATCGCTTCCGCCAGACTTAGACCATCGTAAGTTGCAGTGCCTCTACCTATTTCATCGAGTAAAATAAGTGATGACGAGGTTGCATCCGCTAATAATTCGGCTGTTTCTTTCATCTCAACCATGAACGTAGATAAACCTTCGGATAGGGAATCATTGGCGCCGATACGTGTGTAGACAGCGTCCATAACTGGTAGTTTTGCCGATTCCGCAGGAACAAAAGCACCAATTTGCGCCATGATTTGAATCAGCGCCACCTGCCTCATCAACGTACTCTTTCCGGCCATGTTCGGTCCGGTCAGCACCCAAGTTTGCCCCGCACTCATTTGAACTGAATTAGGTACAAAACGGGACGAAATATTTTTTTCAACGACGGGATGGCGGCAGTGAACCAAATTCATTTCGGATGTCTTCCCCATAACCGGGCGAACATAGTTGCTTTCAATCGCAACCCAGGCCAAAGAGGCATAAACATCAATTTCTGATGCAAACTCTGAAATCTGGAGAAACTCACTAGTAAGCGAGAGAATATTTTTTTTGCATTTTTCAAAGTATTCGGTTTCCAGCTCGGCGCGACGCGACTGTGCGAGCAAGACTTTTTTCTCGAGCTCCATTAATTCGTCAGTATAAAATCGTTCAGCATTCGCTAATGTTTGTTTTCGTTTGTAGTGAGCAGGAACTTTATCTACGTGCGAATTTGTAACTTCAATATAGAAACCAAAAACATTATTGTATCGCACTTTTAATGAATTAATACTGGTCGCTTGTTTTTCATTGTTTTCCAAATCTTGAACTAATTTTTGAACATTTGAAGACAAATCAATCCACTCGTCCAAATCACCAAACACACCGCGCTTAAACAGTCCGCCTTGCTTCGTATTTACGGGAGGGTTTTCAACGAAGACGTCAGCTAAATGTTCACACAGCGACCTTAATGTTTTCTCGAGTGCATGAAGACCAGAAAGTACTTTAGTTCTACCTTCAAAATACCCAGCAGTCTCAAGGACCATAACCAGTTCAAAACATCGAATTACAGATTCAGACAAACCTTGAATATCAACAATCGAGCACTGCGCCTGAGATACCTTTCCAAGTTTTCTTTGAATGTCGTAGACCGCACCTAATAATTCACGAACTTTCTTAGTAATATGAAGTTTATCGACAAAGAACTGAATATGGTTCTGTCGAGCCTCGATTTCCGGTAAATGCGTTAACGGAAATCGCAACCAATCACGCAGTTTTCTAGCTCCCAAAGCTGTCTTACATTGGTTCAAAACACCAAAGAGAGAGGTCTGCATTTGTCCGCGGAAAGAATCAAACAACTCAAGCTGTTTAATCGTTTGAGTACTTAACTTCATCTTTGAAAACAAAAAGCGCTCCGGAAATTGAATCACTTTTTCTTCATTCCAATTCGGATTTACGTACTTAATATAGGCGATCAAGGTTTGATTAGATGTCGAATACTCAGAAACACCCTCCCGCGTAGGAAGCTCTGACACTGCGACACCTCGTTTTGACAATAAAGACATAAACGATGTTTTTAACTCTTCTGTTGGAAAAAAATTATGCGACGAATGCCACACAAACTCTGAAACCTCAAACGCGCCCACTATTTTTTCTAACTCCGTCCATTCTTTCCAAGGGATGCAGAAGTTTTCAAACGTAGACGCTTCAAGAAAAGAAACCATCGAACTGTCAAACGCCATGATATAACGAGATTGATAGGACTCTAAAAGGTCGAAATCAAAAACCATCCCAGGAGTTAAAATTTTAGTAACTTCGCGTTTAACGATACCTTTAGCTAGCTTGGGGTCTTCCACCTGGTCACAAATCGCGACCTTGAAACCGTGATTTAGAAGCTTGTTTACGGCACCAGCAACAGAATGATGAGGAAAACCACACATAGGAGCCGAATCTGCATCTTTTTTATTACGAGACGTGAGTGTAATCCCAAGAAATGGAGCCGCCGTTTGCGCGTCTGAGTAAAACAACTCATAAAAATCACCCATCCGAAAAAACACAATCTTATCTGGGTGTTGATTTTTAACGTCCCAGTATTGCTTCATAAGTGGCGTGGTCTTTTTATCTGTCTTTTCCGAATCTGCGCTTTTCATCATCCCGTCGTTTTATGAAAAATGCGGGATTCGGTCGACTACAAACTTCTACCTTGGTCCAGCTGCGTTAAGGGCCAGTTTTTTCCGACAATATTGATTAAAAACAAGTGGATACCGTATCCTTGTCCTATGTCGTCAACTGCTATTGTTCGCTACCCCAAGGATACCGTCTTATTTCTTCAAGGAGAAATGGGCGAATCTGCGTTTATTATTGAAAAAGGCCGCGTCCTTATCTATCTAACAAAGGACACGGAAGACTTTCCATTAAGCGTTCTTGGTGAAGGTGAAATTTTTGGTGAAATGGCTATCTTGGACAACCAAGTTAGGTCGGCCTCTGCCAAAGCCTTAGATGATTGCGAACTTATCCCTGTAACTAAAGATATGCTGATGGAACGCGTGCACGCTACGGACACAGTCGTTCGCCTTCTACTTCGCGTTTTACTTAAACGTCTTCGTTCACAAAATGACCTTATCACGCGCGAACCAAAAAAAGAATTCTTCAGCACGCAAGTTGTTCAACAAGAAGACATAGAAGCTGTTAAGAAAATAAAATTAGAATCTCGATTAAAAGACGCGTTCAACAATCGCGAGTTTGTGATGTATTACCAGCCTATTCTGGATTTTTCTCGCGATAAAATCGTCGGCGCCGAGGCTCTAATTCGTTGGTTCCCGCCTACAGGAGAGCAAATCTCTCCGGCTATTTTCATGGATGTAATTGAAAGTTCTTCATTTATGATTCCATTCGGGCGCTGGATTCTTGAAGAATGCTTTAAAGATCTAAAAGGTATTCAGGAAAAGACAGGCGATAAAAAGTTTTCTCTTTCGATTAACATTTCTGGAAAACAATTCAGTCAGCCAAATTTTATTGAGGACGTTGAAAAAATGCGAGCGTCAAACAATCTTGAGGCTCAAACAATCAAACTTGAAATGACTGAACGAGTGATGATGGATGGCACTTTAGCCTTGGACACACTGAAGCGCTTTCACGATATCGGTTACGGTCTTTCCATCGATGATTTCGGCACAGGGTTCTCAAGTCTCCAGTATCTATTCCGTATGCCTTTAGATAACATCAAAATCGATAGATCTTTCGTTCGCGATATGCTTCGTGACGACAAAGCCTTAGCTATTGTAAAGTCTCTTATTTACTTAGCCCAGTCTTTGCGAATGAAAGTTATCGCCGAGGGAATCGAGCGCGAAGAGGAAAAATCGCTACTAAAAGCGCTGGGTGTTGAACAAGGCCAAGGATTCCTTTTTTCAAAAGCCATTTCATTGCGTGATTTCATGCAACTACTTACTACGCAAAAAAAATAAACACAGCTCTTGTCATCAAGGCTACTTACGGTAAGTTCCGACTGCGCCTCGAACCCAATTGAAAAATTCGATTGCAGTACCTAAATCTTTGACTAATTGAGGCCCAAATTTTGGATTCAAAACCTCTTTGCGCGAATACGAACGACCTAAATAAAACTGCTTATGTTTTAAATATTTTGCAGATTCACTTTCTGGGTTAAATCCCTTAGGAAAACGCTTGTACGTATCACCTTTTAATCCGCCCCATGCCTTCTTGAGCTTTTTATCCGTAAGAATTTGATTTATACGGTCAAAATCTTCAACCAATGCATTCCTTAAAAGACTGACCTGGCGACTTGAGGTCATGTATAAACCCAGACCAAAAAAATTTTCATCCGCCCCGGCGCCAAGTTGAAAATAGATACCCGGATTCCATTCAAATAATGACGTACGTTTTTCAGCCAGACTGATATGCGTATGAGTTTTAATCAACCCGCCATCGTCCGCACGATTTTTTGGGCGCAAAGGGCGAGTGATCTTATCAGGTGATATTTCAATTCGTGGCAGCTGCTTTTGGTACTTTTTATTTATTTCTAGCAAAAGAGCCTGGAGTGGCGCTTTTACATCATTTTCATACAAGCTTTTATGTTTATCAAACCAGTCGCGATTATTTTTGTTTTTCTTGGCCGAATCAAAATATTTGTACGTATTTTTTGTAAATTTCATTTTAGCTTTCGAAATAATCCAAATCTTTTCCGTACGTTTCATCCAGCGTCCAGATACTTAACAACGCCAACGCGAAAAACAAACCACCTACGATCAGTGCAGCCTTATCTGCAGTCACAAAATTTGTTTTTAAATATAGGAACATACTGACCACCAATGCGGCTGCCCCGCGAACAAAATTTGGAACCGTCGTCGCAACAGTTCCACGAATATTGGTACCAAACTGTTCCGCAGATACCGTCACTAAGACCGCCCAGTATCCAGCCGCAGACCCTAGAAGGAAGCAAATAAAGTAAATACCATCGGCTGTTAAACCTTTGACGTTTAAATAAACCAAAATCAATGCAAACGCGACGGCTAGGCATACAGTAATTGCTTTGTTTCTAGATTTTAAAAGCTGACTTAACATACCACTTATAAAATCACCCATCGCAAGACCAATAGATCCCCATAGAAGAGCATTACCCGCACTCACAGTCCCCTGAACATCCAAGCTTTGTGTCAGTTCAGGAGAAAACGTAAACAACACTCCGGTGATGAAATAAACAGGAATACCCATGAATATACATTTTAAGTATTTCAACAAGCGGCCTTTCTTCATCAACATAGATAGATTTCCGCGCTCAACATTATTGTTTTGAGTTTTTTCAAACATTCCACTTTCGAACACACGGAAGCGAGTCACTAAAAGCAACAGACCCATCACGCCGCCCATGATATAGGCAGATTTCCAAGCAATGTGCTGTCCAAAATAAGCCGCCGTTACCGAACCCAACAAGCCGAGCGTCGCCACGATCGTTGTTCCATAACCTCGCGTTTCCTTCGGTAGAGATTCTGCAACTAGAGTAATTGCTGCACCCAATTCCCCTGCCAAACCAATCCCGGTAATAAAGCGACATATTGCGTAACTATTTACATCCCAAACAAATGAATTGGCGATGTTTCCAAGCGAGTACAAAACAATAGATCCAAACATGACACTCAGTCGCCCGCGTTTATCAGCCCACACCCCCCAGAGCAAACCACCAATCATCATTCCGATCATCTGCGCATTATAAAGAAGAACACCTGAGCGCAAAATCTCTTGAGGATCAGTAATACCAAGGTCTTTAAGGCTGGCTACGCGTACGACGCCGAACAATGTGATATCAAACATATCGACAAAATAACCAAGACCGGCAACTAAAACTGTTAGATTAATAGCAGATGTGAACTGCTTAAAAGAAGACTTAGTAGATACTGATTTTTCAGACATTTTCCACTCACTTTTTTATTGTTGAGTTTAAATATCTAAAAACAGAAACTAAGTCATTAGGAAAATAATTTAGATAGAATTGTCGTTCGTTGCTGCAACAAATTCGCAACCATCAAATTTTTTTGTATGGCCTTTGGCGCGTAATTTAATCTCGCCTGTACCACGATTTGTCGCGGTATCCATATCGACATTAACTTCAGTTCGATCATCAATATGAAATGAATACGAAACCTTTCTTGTTGATTCTACCGGATTAATTTGCTGACGAATCTGCCTAGAAAGCGAAGTCTTAGGACGGCCCTTTTCATGAACGCTAAGTCGGTATCGCTGTGAATGAGTGTCAAAGTAATATACTTTGTCTTCTGGACCCATAATTGAGCATTTGATGCGCTCTTGCTTTTCTGCAGAAAGAGCAAAGGTTGAGATAAAAATCACTAACATGAAAAATATCATTTGGCTCATATATACATCCTTCTTACCGATCTACACCTTTAGACAGCAAAACTGATTCCTATTTCACTTTGAAACGTTTGAGCATAAAAACTGTGTCAAAAATAGAAAATCAACGCCAAAAACAATGGGCCGACTCCGGTTTTCTCAAATTTCGGCTAACAGAGTGTCCTTTTATGTCCCACGTCCTCAAGGGATCTTTAGTTAAGCTTTGAGGCAAACGCGACGATTCGTATACAGCATGAAATTGACCGTAAATGCATCAATCCGAGCAGAGCTATTTGATATCCAAAAAACGTTGGTTAAAGTAATTTCGATCGCTGCCGGCGGAATTATATTTCTAGCAGGCGCACTGTTACAGCTACTACACCCGGCAGATACAATGGGATTGCCTCATCGCATTTGTATTGTGTCTCTTTTTGGGATAACAGCTTTTATCGCCTCGAGAAAAAAACTATCGTACCGTATAGTCGAATCAAGTCTTGCACTATCGTCCGCACTTTTTCTATCGCGAATGTTCATTATGTATTATGACTCTGGCCTGGCCCCAATCCACATTATCGTTATTTTACTAGCGTCTGTTGGATTAAGTGGTGTCTTTATATACAAGGCGTCCCTGATCATCATTAATATTCCATCTTTGATTTTCTTGATTTACACCTCTTCGTATCCGCCACCTCAACAAGCAATGCCAATCAATACTGGTTTCGTTTACTTAGTATGCGCAGCGATTGTCGGCTATTTTTTAACATTACAAAAAGTTTACCTGATTAATAAAAGTCTTGCGTTAGAATTTCACAAAAATACCGTTATAAACAATCTACAAGAGGGGGTCATGCTTTTAGATGCAAATGGAAAAGCAGTCACTATGAACGAAGCTATGTGTTCCATCTCCGGGTTAGATAGAACTCAAATTGCAAATCGAGCCGATCTTGCTCGAAATTGGCAACCACTAGAAGCCGATAGTATTACGCCACTCAACGCAGACAAATTCCCGTCTTTAGTCGCTTTATCAACAGGAAAAGCAGTCAAAGATTTTCCAATGGCAATCAAACGCGCCGACAACCACATATCTTATTTGGAAGTTACAGCAAATCCTATCCTTTCACAGGCGCAACCACACAAAATCGAATTTGTTTTAGTTACGGCTCGGGATGTCTCGGAGCTAAAAAAGGCCCAAGACGTGATTGAAAATCAAAAACTACAAACCTTAGCTAACTCCAAACTCACAGCACTTGGAGAAATGGCAGCAGGTATCGCTCACGAAATCAACAATCCACTTACAATTATCTTAGGACGAGTAGACCACATGAGACGACTTGTTACCTCAGGAAAAGCCTCTGAATCCGAACTAAATCAAAGCCTTGATAAGATTTTAAATACGACATATAGAATTTCAAAAATCGTCAAAAGCATGAAATCTCTCTCACGCGAACACGAAGGCGATGATTTCGTTCACTCAAATCTTAAGGAGATTATCGACGACATCATCAATGTTTCAAACGACCATTTTAGCAAAAACGAAATTAAGGTCACCTCTGCTATCGATTCCAGTTTAGAGCTTGACTGTAATCCCGGCCTAATTTCTCAAGTATTCATGAACCTTTTAAGTAATTCAATTGATGCGATCAAAAGCCAAACTAATGATCGCTGGGTTAATATCGAGGCTCACGTCAAAGACGCCACCTTATACATTTCCTTCAGCGATTCCGGCCCCGGTATTCCTTTGAACATCCAAGAAAAAATTATGCTACCTTTTTTTACTACAAAAGAAGCAGGAAAAGGCACAGGAATCGGACTAAGCCTTTGTCGCACAATCATAACTAATCACAATGGCAAACTCTATATCGACAATGAATCTAAAACCACCACATTTAAAATTGAACTTCCAGTTAGACAATCTAAAAACCAAAAATACAAATCCGCTTAATTCTATTTATTGAAGGAAACATTATGAACGGCCGAGCTGTTCATGACCTGATCTACTATTTTTAACTGAACCGTAATAGTGCCCGAAGGTAATGAACTTATATCCAAAGTTCTAGACCACACCCCACCTAGACACTGAATCGCAAATGTCATGATTGAATTCACCTTAACAGTGACTGTCGCATCCTCGGAGCACGTTCCCATAAGAGGTAACTGATTTGCATTTACCAACACAGATCCATCGGCTGGTGATGCTAAAGCCATTTCTGGCGCAATTGAATCATGTTCAATACTGACAAACGCACAATCAGATTCTCTGTGACTATTTCTAAATTTGACGTAGAAAAAATTTATCTCATTTGATTTCTGCAACGTCCATTGTTTAAATGCCTTAAATGGCTCCCAAACCCCGCCGATATTACAGGCGCTCTCTTGGGTGATATACATCTCTTCCGCTCCAACTGCGGACAGCTGAAGCGCAACCGCTAAGTCTGGCGTGATACTTGCTCCATTATTTACTTTCAAGACGATCTGAAATCCGTCAGCATTATGAACACCACGATCAGACGTCTCTGCGCCAACATTGTCTGCGTTGGGTCCATCACAAGAAATGACCACAACAGAAACAATTACTAAAAGAATGGTTTTAGCGACTAAAAACATGGCCTATCGTTGTCGGGTTCAGAGTCCATGTACTTGAGTTTTTTGAGTAGTCAAATTGAGACGCCTCGATTCTGAACAAAAAAGTGTTCTCAAAAAATAAAAAAGGAGGCCCTTGAGCCTCCTTTAGCAAAACGAGTAGCTTTAGAGAAAACTATTTCGTCATTTTTTCTGTCATTTGGTAATAATTTTTTCTCATCTCGTCGGCGATGTGAGCACCTGATTTTAAATACTCTTGAGACAAACGAGATGCTTCGTTTACTTGAGTGTAAACGTGATCAGTGTATGTCTGACCCCACTTCATCACTTGATCAAGTAGAGTTTGAGTTGTTTTAACTTGATATCCATAAATTTCTTTCCAAGCATCTTGTGCTTGTCCAGCATAATTCAATAATGGATTCTCAGTTGTAAATTCTTTGTGAGCGGCCATTGATTCCTCCTTGGCTGTGTTATGTTCGATTTCTTTAACTTCTCTGTGTGGTCGTCTTGAGTCCGTATTTTTCGCAGTCATACTTACCTCTCTTTAAATCAAGTATGTGACTATTTTAAAAATTACGTCAAAACATTTTTTGCTGCAATTGCAGCATGATGTATAGAGTGGAAATTCTACTTTAAAAACCAATTTTTAAAAATATCTTTAGTTGAACCAGTTAATAACGGATTTAGCTCAAAAATCATTCGAATGGATTTATCAAAATATGGGGACCAGAATTTCTTTAACCAAGAATCATTCATGCGCACCATAATTTCCAAAACCTCTTGAGGAATCAAATCTGCTTTTCCCTGATGCATAAGGATTTGCAGTAGAATTTCACAGGTAATATCTTTGTTCGTGGCAACCTCCACCACTTTGATTTTCTTACCTTCAGTCAAGTAGCTCGATATATCTTCAAGGTTAATATAGCTCTTGTGATTCACGCTATAAAGTCTGCGATTTTCATATTTTCTAATTAGAATATTTGCACCAATATCTAATACTTCAGTATTTACTCTTTTATTTTTTGATTCTGTTTTTCTACTTCTATCATTTTTTTTCATAATAATTTTTTTTGATGTTCTAAAAGATTGCAACTCGGTTTTAGTCTATGTTTTACTAATTACATCTTATTACGTGAGGTGGCTATGTTAAAATGGATGGATCAACTTCAGCTCGCTAAAACAGACATGAAAAACCTTCTTTCCTCTAAGTCGACAAAGGAATTCGAACTTAAAATGGAAGTGATTTTAGAAAAACTCAGCACTAATCCGCAGCTATTAAATACACTATCAATCCTTCTTAACACTCAATCTCAGCTGAAATCGTTGATGAATTTCGGATTTGAAAAACTATGGAAAAACATTCAACTTCCTAATAAAAAAGATCAGGAACGCACACTATACATGCTTCATGAATTGCAATTCAAAATTCACCAAATGGAAAAAGAAGTATCTCGTCTGAAGCGTCCATACGGCGACGTCTCTGGTTTAAACAAGAAAAACTCAGAATCAAGACCCCTTACTGTTATAGAAAAACGAAAAGCAGATCAAGTCGCTTCGAAGATGGTGTAATGATGAGTTTGTTTAATATAATTCCCGAATCACTGAACTTAAAAGAGAAAATCAGTCCGTTTCTTAAAAACAAACTACCCATCGCGCCTACAGCATACGATACCATTGCACAAGTAGGCGGAATGAAGTTATTGAAATTCAAGCGACCAGCTCATGCTGCAAACAATCCTCTTCACACACCGCTGTTTATTATTCCATCTATGATCAATAGGTATTATGTTTTAGATCTACTACCTGGAAAAAGCTTCATCGAAT
>JADHED010001491.1_pt1 | contig 19592 bp, 17 predicted proteins | sample 8952041 | NCBI WGS metagenome assembly JADHED01 (sample SAMN16124423, study PRJNA663239) | bioreactor sludge metagenome | isolation source: sludge (control) | place: India:Bengaluru | collected 2018-09-08
ATGCCGGTCTTCTCGGCGAACTTGATCCAGATCTCGGGCAGGAAGACGCCCTCCAGGTCCGAACACACCAGATGCATGACAAGCCCTTTCAGGGTTCAAGGGGCCGATGGTTCAAGGGTCGCAACTCGGAAAGCTGCGAGCACTTTCCGGACGAGAGCCCTGCCTCGACCCATCGCGGCTGGAAAGCCGCTCCCACAAAACTCTTTCGAAACATCGCTGCAGGGTGCCGCTTCCACAGGGGCGGAGTGCCCAACCCAACAAACCCGACCAACTCAATCCTGCAGGCTTTGATCTTCGATGCGGATCAGCACCGGCTTGGCGGCCACGACGTCGAGCGTGCCGATGGTGGCCAGCGCCTGCTGCACGTCCTTCTCGCGCGCGCGGTGGGTCAGCATGACCAGCGGCACCGCCCCGTTGGTCTTGCGGCCCTTCTGGTGCACGGACTGGAGGCTGATGCCGTGCCGGCCGAGCACGCCGGAGATGGTCGAGAGCACCCCCGGCCGGTCGAGCGCCGAGAAGCGGAAGTAGTAGTGACCGCTGATCTCTTCGATCGGCAGAATCGGAACGGCGCGCACGTTCGCGGCCTGGAACCCCAGCCCCGGCACCCGGCCGTTCACCCCGGCCAGGAGGTTGCGCGCCAGGTCGACCAGGTCGCTCACGACCGCGCTCGCCGTCGGCATCATGCCCGCGCCGCGGCCGTAGAGCAGGATGTCGCCCGAGGCGTCGCCGGTGACGGTGACCGCGTTGAGCGTGCCGTTGACGTTGGAGAGCATGTCGCCGAAGGGGATCATGGTCGGGTGGACGCGTACTTCGACGGCCCCCTCGCGGTGCTTGCTGATCGCCAAGAGCTTGATGCGGTAGCCGAACTGGCCGGCGAACTCGATGTCCACCGGGGTGATGTGCGAGATGCCTTCGACGTAGACGTCCTTCAGGTTGACCGGCATCCCGTAGGCGATCGCGCTCAGGATGGTGATCTTGTGGGCCGTGTCGTGGCCCTCGACGTCGAGGGTCGGGTCGGCCTCGGCGTAGCCTTCCCTCTGGGCCACGGCGAGCGCGTCGGCGAAGCTGCTGCCCTCGTCGGTGATCTTGGAGAGAATGTAGTTGCAGGTGCCGTTCAGGATGCCGGTCATCGCCGAGATGCGGTTGCCGGCGAGCGACTCGCGCAGCGTCTTGACGATCGGCATGCAGCCGCCGACGCTGGCCTCGAAGTAGAGGTCGACCTTCTTCGCTGCGGCCGCGGCGAAGAGCTCGTTGCCGTGGCCGGCGATCAGTGCCTTGTTGGCCGTGACCACGTGACGGCCGGCGGCGATGGCCTTGAGGATGAGCTCCTTGGCGATCGTGTCGCCGCCGATCATCTCCACGACGATGTCGATCCCGGGCTCCTCGACCACCCGGCGCGCGTCCGCGACGAGGACCCCCTCCGGGAAGCGCACCCCGCGGTCGCGCGTCGTGTCCAGGTCCGCCGCCCGCCGCAGCACGAGCCGGGCCCCCAGCCGGGCCGCGATCAGCTCCTGGCGCTCCAGCAGGAGCCGGGCGACCCCCGTGCCCACCGTGCCGCAGCCGAGCAGGCCGACATTTATTTCGCGCATATTCTGAACCCTTTCCAAAACGGCGTCTCAGGCCGTGATCCGGCGTTGCCCGGCACTTTCGTGAATGCTCACATACTGATCAGTATGCTGCGCTTCCCGAAAGGCCGTGCGCCTTGGCTGACGGCCTGATACTTGTTTTGATACCACACATCCGGTTAGCGGCTTCGCGGAAAACCCGGCTTTCTGTGAAGCCGCTTCCGAGTGAGTCGACATCTCTACTGTGGGAGCGACTTTCCAGCCGCGACGATCGAGGCTGAAAGCCTCTCCCACAAATACAAAGGACATCGCGGCTGGAAGCCGCTTCCACCAAACACCAAACACCAAACACCAAACACCAAACACAAAACACAAAACACCAAAATGCCCAAATACCCAACCACCCAACTCCTAACACCTAAAACCAAACACCGAACACTTTCTCCCCTCTGAACCCTGAACCCTGAACCCTGAACCCTTTTCTCCTATAACACCTTGCGGATGCCCCGAACGGCCTGGTTGATCCGCATCGGGTTCTCGATCAGCGCGAAGCGCACGAACTCGTCGCCGTACTCGCCGAAGCCCAGGCCGGGGGAGACCGCGACGCCCGCCTCGCGGATGAGGAACTTCGAGAACTCCACCGATCCCATCTTGCGGTGCTTCTCCGGGATGCGCCCCCACACGAACATGGTGCCCTTGGGCTTGGGGATCTTCCAGCCGGCGCGGTTCAGGCCGCGCACGAGCGCGTCGCGGCGCTCCTTGTAGGTCTTGCGGATCTCCTCGACGCAGTCGTCCGGACCGTTCAGCGCGATGATGGAGGCGATCTGGATCGGCTGGAACACGCCGTAGTCCAGGTAGCTCTTGATGCGCTTGAGGGCCGCGACCGTCTCGGCGTTGCCGCAGCAGAAGCCCATGCGCCAGCCGGCCATGCTGTAGCTCTTGCTGAGCGAGAAGAACTCCACCCCGACGTCTTTGGCGCCCTTGGCCTGCAGGAAGCTCGGGGCCTTGTAGCCGTCGAACACCAGGTCGGCGTACGCGAAGTCGTGGATGACGAGCAGCCCGTTCTCCTTGGCAAAGTCCACCACTTTCTGGAAGAAATCAAGGCCGACGACCTCGGTGGTGGGGTTGTGCGGGTAGCTCAGGATCAGCATCTTGGGCCGCGGCCAGGTCTGCTTGACGGCCGCGGTCAGGTTCTCGAAGAAGTCGTGCCCGGGGCCGACGGGGATGCCGCGCACGTCGCCGCCCGCGATGATCGCCGAGAACGGGTGGATCGGGTAGGTGGGGTTCGGGGTGAACACCACGTCCCCCGGCCGGGTCGTGACCAGCACCAGGTGCGAGAGCCCCTCCTTGATGCCGATCGTGACGATGGCTTCGGTGTCCGGGTTGATCTCGACGTCGAAGCGTCGCTTGTACCAGTTGGCGATCGCCAGCCGCAGCTTGGTGATGCCCATCGAGGCGGAGTAGCGGTGGTTCTGGGGCTTGCGCGCGGCCTCGACGAGCTTCTCCACGATGTGGCTCGGCGTGCCGAGATCGGGGTTGCCCATGCCGAGGTCGATGATGTCCTTGCCTTCGCGGCGGGCCTGCATCTTGATCTGGTTGACGGTCGCGAAAACATAGGGCGGCAGGCGGTCCAGCCGTGCAAACCGTTCGCTCATGATATGCACCTCGGTTGGGGGTTGCGACGAAAATAGGTTTTGACTTTTAGGCCGGACGAGTCTAATTTTCAAGTGTTTTTTGAGGCTTGCGCACAAAAGGGGAGTCGCGACATGACGGATGGGACCACTTACGCCGACGCCGGCGTGGACATCGAAAAGGCCAACACGCTGGTGGGCGCCATCAGCCGGATCACCAAGCAGACCAACCGTCCGGGGGTCATGAGCGAGATCGGCGGGTTCGCCGGTCTCTTTTCGATCCAGCGCCACATCGCCGACATGCAGCACCCGATTCTGGTGAGCTCCACCGACGGGGTCGGCACCAAGCTGAAGGTCGCCTTCATGCTGGACAAGCACGACACCATCGGGATCGACCTGGTCGCCATGTGCGTCAACGACATCCTGGTTCAGGGGGCCAAGCCGCTCTTCCTGCTCGACTACCTGGCCGTGGGCAAGCTAGATCCCGGCCGCGCCGAGGCGATCATCACCGGGGTGGCCGAAGGCTGCAAGCAGGCCAAGTGCGCGCTGATCGGCGGCGAAACCGCCGAAATGCCGGGCATGTACCCCGAAGGGGAGTACGACCTGGCGGGGTTCGTGGTCGGCATCGTCGACAACGCCAAGATCATCGACGGGACCTCCATCCGGGCCGGGCACCAGCTGATCGGGATCGCTTCGAGCGGCCTGCACAGCAACGGTTTCTCGCTCGTGCGGCGCATCTGCTTCGACATCCTGAAGCTCAAGGTCGACACCCACGTCCCGGAGCTCGGCAAGACCCTGGGCGAGGAGCTGATCACCCCCACCCGCATCTACACCGACACGGTGCAGGCGCTGCTCAAGGACCTCCCGGTGCACGGCCTGGCCCACATCACCGGCGGCGGCCTCGTGGACAACGTCGTGCGCGTCGTGCCCCAGGGCCTGGGGCTTCTGATCCGCAGGGGCAGCTGGGAGATCCCGCCCGTATTCACCTTCCTCCGCGACGCCGGGCGCGTGCCGGAGATCGAGATGCTGCGCACCTTCAACATGGGGGTCGGCATGGTCGCCCTGGTGCCGCAGGCCGCCGTATCCGAGGTCCTCGAGCGCCTGGCGGGGATGCACGAGACGGCCTTCGTCATCGGCGAGGTCGTGGAGCGCAGGGACGGGGCCGACCGGCTGACCTGGGCGTGAACGCGTTCGCGGGTTCACGGTTCAAGGGTTCAACGGTTCACGGTTAGATGGTTCGCGCTTTGACTTCCGCCTGCTGCCTGCGCGGCCGCGACCAACCGCTTCGCGTAAACCACGCTCCAGTGATTTCACCGCCATGATCGTCCTCGGCATCGAGTCCTCCTGCGACGAAACTGCCGCGGCCCTGGTCGCCGACGGCCGTCGGGTCCTCTCTTCGGTGGTCGCCTCCCAGGAGGACGTGCACCGGCGCTACGGCGGGGTGGTGCCGGAGCTCGCCTCGCGCCGCCACTTGGAGACGATCGAGCCGGTCGTGCAGCAGGCGCTCTGCGAAGCCGGGGTGGGTCTCGGCGCGGTGCAGGGCATTGCCGCGACGCGCGGGCCGGGGCTGGTCGGCTCCCTGCTGGTGGGGTTCTCCTTCGCCAAGGCCATGGCCTTCGCCCTCGGCGCGCCCTTCGTCGGCGTCAACCACCTCGAGGCCCACGTCCAGGCCCTCTTCCTCGAAGACGACGCCCCCGAATACCCCTTCGTCGTCCTGCTCGTTTCCGGCGGTCACACCGGTCTCTACGTCGCCTCCGCGCCCACGAGCCTCGAGCTGCTCGGGCAGACCCGCGACGACGCCGCTGGCGAGGCCTTCGACAAGGTCTCCAAGATGCTGGATCTCGGCTACCCGGGAGGCGCGGTGATCGACCGGCTGGCGCGGGAGGGGGACCCGGGCCGCATCCGCTTCACGCGGCCCTGGCTCGACAAGGCGGGCTTCGACTTCAGCTTCAGCGGGATCAAGACCGCGGTCGGCCGCTACATCCGGGAGAACGGGGCGTACCGCGACCACCTGCCGGACATCGCGGCGGGTTTCCAGGAGGCCGTGGTGGACGTGCTCGTCTACAAGCTGGTGCGGGCCGCACGCGACAAGGGGTGTGCGCGAGTGGCGCTGGCCGGCGGGGTGGCGGCCAACAGCCGGCTGCGCGAGCGCTTGCGCGCGGAAGCGGCGCAGGCCGGGCTGCGGAGCCACCTGCCGTCGCCTTCCCTCTGCGGCGACAACGCGGCCATGGTCGCCGCGGCCGGCTTCCACCTGCTCGCCGCCGGGCGGCGGGCGTCCCTCGAGGAGGACGTCTTTTCGCGCTGAATTCGAGGGAGAAGGGTTCGGGGTTCAGGGGGGAGGAAGTGTTCGGTGTTAAGGTTTTAGGTGTTAGGGGTTGGGTGTTTTGGTATTTTGGTATTTGGGTGTTTCGTGTTTGGTGTTTGGTGTTGGTGTTTGGTGGGAGCGGCTTTCCAGCCGCGATGTCCTTTGCATTTGTGGGAGAGACTTTCAGCCTCGATCGTCGCGGCTGGAAAGCCGCTCCCACAAGAGACATGGCAAGATGATCGAAAGCGGTTCAACGGTTGAAGGGCGCTTTCGCTTCGACCCGTCCAACCCTGAACCCTGAATCCTCCAAGTATTCCCGCTTCAGCCGCAGGATGCGCTCGAGCGAGAGCGCGTGCCGCCTGCGCACCTTCTCCGTTGCCGCGATCCGGCGCGCCATGCGGTCGCGGGCCTCCTCCACCAGCGCCGCCGTGTGGCAGATCAGCGCCAGGTCGACCTCCGCCCGCTGCACCTGCCTCACGGATTCCGCAAAGCCGTAGTGCGCGGTGATCGCGCCCATCTCGAGGTCGTCGGTCACGACCACCCCGTCGTAGCCCATGCGGCCGCGCAGGAGCCCGGCCACGACCGGCCGCGAGAGGCTGGCCGGCCACTCCGGGTCGAGGGAGGGGTAGAGGATGTGCGACAGCATGACCGCGGCGACCCCCGCCGCGATCGCGCTGCGGAAGGGGACCAGGTCGAAGGTCTCGAGCGACGCCGGGTCCTGGTCGAACACCGGCAGCTCGAGGTGGGAGTCGAGTGTCGTGCGGCCGATCCCGGGGAAGTGCTTGGCTGCGGCCATGACGCCGCGCGACTGCAGCCCCGCGATCACCGCCGCCCCCAGGCGCCCCACCTGCTCGGGGTCGGGCGCGAACATCCGGCCGCGCATGATGCTGTCGAACCCCTCCGGGGCGACGTCCACGACCGGGGCGAGGTTCATGTTGATCCCTGCCGACAGGAGCTCGCGGGCCGAGACCTCGGCAAACCCGTCCGCCTGCTCGGCCGTGCGGATGGACGGGTTGCCGGGGAAGACGGTGAACGGCGGCCCCAGCCGCGCCACCATCCCGCCCTCCTGGTCGATCGAGATGATCAGCGGCGGCTGACCTGCGGCGCGGGCGCAGTCCTGGGCCGCGCGGCAGAGCGCCTCCAGCTGCGCGGGCGACTCGACGTTGCGCTTGAAGAGGATCAGGCCGCCCACGCCGAGGTCGACGATCAGCCGCTCGAGCGCAGCGTCGAAGCGCGTCCCGTGGAACCCGACCATGAGGCGCTGCCCGGCCGAGCGCTCCGGGGGCCACTCGCAGAGGTTCGTCTCCATGGCCCTATTTCGATGGATTGCGGGGAAATGTCAAATCGGGGGTCGGGGGGGGGGGAGGCTTGATATGGATGCAAGGATTCAAGCTCTTCAATTTCCCCGCCCTCCGCCGCCCCCGGCCCCCCCCCCCCCCCCCGGCCGCCGCGGGCCGGCCCCCCCCCCCCCCGGGCGCCGGGGCGGGGCGAGGCTTGATATGGATGCAAGGATTCAAGATGCAAGGATGCGGGATATGGATGCAGGGATTCAAGATGCAAGGATGCAGGATACAGGATGACAACCCGTGGGCTCGTTAACCCGTTGGCCCGTTAGCCCGTTGGTATCGTGGGAGAGGCGTCTGCGCCTCGACGTCAATGAGTGCAAGGCGCTGCTCCCAGGGCATCGCGGCTGGAAAGCCGCTCCCACAGAAGGATTGGGCCCTGTCCGGCCGGTTGAGCTGTCTCTCCAAACGGGCAAACGGAGAAGCTGTTCAGGCATCCGGAAATCCTGGATCCTGAAACCTGCATCCTGAATCCAATCGCATGCATCAGTTCGCCAGGCACCGCACCAGCGGGTAGGGGACTCCGGGGCTTGAGGCGGCGAAGTCGAGCGCACGGGTCAACAGCGCCTCCACGTCGCGCTTGGGCATGGGCGTCGAGAAGAGGTAGCCCTGGCCGAACTCGCACTTCATGTCGAGCAGGAAGGCGTACTGCTCCGGGGTCTCGATGCCCTCGGCCACGACCGTCATGTTCAGCTTGTGGGCGAGCGAGATGATGGCCTCCACGATGTTGCGGTTGCCCCCCTGCGGGTCGTGGATCCTGGAGACGAAGCTGCGGTCCACCTTGATGGTGTCGATCGGCAGGCGCTGCAGGTAGCTGAGCGACGAGTACCCGGTGCCGAAGTCGTCGATGACGATGCGGATGCCGAAGTCCCGTAGCCGCCGGGCCAGGCGCACGGTCTCCTCCGAGTCCTCCATGAGCGCCGTCTCAGTGATTTCCAGCTTCAACCGTTCGGGCGACAGCTCGCAGGCGTCGAGCACCTGCCGCAGGTCGTCGAGCAGCGTGGGCAGCAGGAAGTGGCGGCTGGAGATGTTGACGTTGACCGTCAGGTCGAGGTGCCGGTCCGCCCGGATCTGCCACTCCTTGAGGTCGCGGCAGGCCCGCTCGAGGGTGAGACGCGTGATCGGGATGATCAGCCCCGTCTCCTCGGCCGTGGAGATGAAGGAGCCGGGATAGACCATGCCCGACTCCGGGTGGGTCCAGCGGATCAGCGCCTCGAAGCCGACGAGCGCGGCCGTGTCCAGTCGCACGATCGGCTGGTAGTGGTTCTGAAACTGGTTCTTGTGCACGGCCTTGCGCAGGTCCGTCTCCTGCTGGAGCAGGTGCAGGGCCTTTTCGTGCAGCTTGCGGTCGAAGACCTTCACCTGCCCGCGGCCGCTCTCCTTGGCGTGGTACATGGCGGCATCCGCGTCGCGGACGACCGCATCCGGGTGCTCGTAGTCCTGGGGCGCCAGCACGACGCCGAAGCTCGCCGGAGCGAAGACCTCCTTGCCCTGGATGGCAAAGGGCTTGCGCAGGGCCTGCTGCAGCCGCTCCGCGATGACCCCCGCGTACCCGGGGTCTTCGATGTCCTCCAGCAGGACCACGAACTCGTCGCCGCCCAGCCGCGCCAGGATGTCGGTCTCGCGCAGCGACTCGCGCACGCGGTCCGAGAAGGCCACCAGCAGCTCGTCGCCCGCGGCGTGCCCCATGCTGTCGTTCACCAGCTTGAACCGGTCGATGTCCATGTAGATCACGGCGAAGTGGTAGCCGGACCGGCGCTTGGAGCGTTTGATCGCCATCGTCAGGTGTTCGATGAAGAGCGCGCGGTTCGGCAGGCGGGTGAGCGTGTCGTGGAAGGCCTGGAAATAGATCTGGCGCTCGGCCTCCTTCAGCTCGCTGATGTCGGTCAGCGAGGCCACGCGGGCGGTGCTCTCGGGGATCGGGGCGATCGTGACGAGGATGTCCCGATACTTGTTGAAGCGGTCCACGAACTGGCAGCCGAAGTGTTCCGCGCCGCCCGGCGAGCGGTTCGGGGACGGCGCCTCCTCGCCTAAGAGTCTGCGCTGGCTCTTCTCGTCGATGAACTCCAGCCAGGACTTGCGGTTGATGATCTCCCGGAGGCGGAAGCCGGACATGGCCACGAACTGCGAGTTCGCCAGCGAGATGCGCATGTCCTTTTCCACGATGACCGTGGCCGCGCCGGTGTTTTCGAAAATGGCGCGGTACTTCAGCTCCGAGCTGCGCAGCTCCTCGGTGCGCTCGCGCACCCGCTGCTCGAGGGTCTCGTTCATCTCCTGCAGCTCGTGCTTGGCGCTGTTGATCTTGTTGACCAGCAGCTGGGTGCACATGCTGATGAGCAGGATGATCAGCACCGTGAGGACGAGGCTGAAGTCGCTGCCCTTGAGCGCGCGCTCGAAGTAGAAATAGAACAGCGACGCGCCACCCCCGATGATCAGGAGTCCGGTTCGGTCTATCAGCGTCGATCGTTTGAGGCTGGTCACGGGGTCCTCGCCGCAATGGGGATCGGATGCTCGTAACAGCCGTTATATCGGCCACATGCGGTTTGGACTTGAATTCCTGGGGCCGGCGCGACTCGTGAAATGTCCAGGGTAGGAGGGAGGCGGGAGAAAAAGGACGGGGCGCGGGGCCCCGTCCTTCTATCTTCGGCTTCCCACGATGCCGTTTGTTTTCGTGGGGAATCTTCTCAAGCTTTGTAGTTGGAAGCCCGCGGAAAAGATGCACGCACACCAGAGAAGCCTCAGCTGCGCGAGAAGTAATTCAAATTGTGTGCCAGCGAAGCGGGCGTGATGGCTTCCAATGAATTCAATCGATTATCAAAGCCGCGGCTGCCTGTGAGGCAAGGCGTCTGCAGCCGGTGTCAAAAATCCGTTGGCAACGGCCGAATCAGCCGCGGCGCGCGAGGAAGCTGCGCCGCTCGACGAAGGCGAGCCGGCGTGCATCCCACACCGCTTCGCTTTCGTGCACGTGCCGGGCCCCGTCCCATGGGCCGCAGGCCAACACGGCCGTTTCTCCCAGGGTGAAGGGCTGGCCGCAGGCGGCACACCCCTCCGGGTTCAGGAGGTTCAACTTTTCCAGATCGACGAGGACCGTCAGTTTCGCTCGCTGCGGGTCTTTCATGCTCACTCCAACGGGCGGCTATGGCGCCGCCGCGGGTTGATGGGACGATGGCGGCCGGTCCCTGGGGCCCGAGCCGCGAGAGGCCACCTGATAATGCTGGACGGCCCGGTTGTGGTCCGCCAGGTTGGTCGAAAACTGGTGGGTCCCGTTGTTTTTGGAGACGAAGAAGAGGTAGTCGGACGGGGCCGGGAAGAGGGCGGCCCGGAGGGACTCCTTTCCGGGGTTGGCGATGGGGCCGGGCGGCAGGCCCTTGATGACGTACGTGTTGTAGGGGGTCGGCGTCTCCAGGTGGCGCCGCGTGAGGTTGCCGTCGAACTGCTTCAGGCCGTAGATGACGGTCGGGTCGGTCTCCAGGCGCATGCCGCGTTTGAGCCGGTTGTGGAACACCGAAGCGATGAGGGGGCGCTCGGAAGGGTCCCCCGTCTCTTTCTCGACGATGGAGGCCAGCGTCACGACCTGGTGGGTGCTCAGGCCGATCTCGGCGGCGCGGCGCTCCCACTCGGCCGTGAAGACCGTGCGGAAACGGGCCGCCATGACCGCCAGAATCCCCTCGGCCGTCACGGTTTTAGGGAAGAAATAGGTCTCGGGGTAGAGGTAGCCCTCCAGGGTGTCGGCCGCAACGCCGAGCGTCCGGGCCATGACGGGATCCGTGGCGCGGGCGAGGACCTCGGCGCCGGAGGCGAGCCCGGTCCGGTCGATCAGCTCGGCGATCTGCGCGATCGTGAGCCCTTCAGGCACCGTCAGCCGGTGCAGGCGCACCAGCCCCTTTTCCAGGACGGCCAGCAGCTCGAGCGGGGTGAGGGAGGGGCTCAGGAGGTACTCGCCGGCCTTCAGGCGCCGGTCGGTGCCCTCCCAGCGGGCCAGCAGGCGCAGCTTCAGGGCGCTCTGCACCAGTCCGAGGCGTTCGAGCTCCCCGGCGGTCACCGCGAACGGCTGGCCGGCGGGGATCGTGAGGACCGACTCCGCGGCGGCGGCTGCGGCGGGGGCGGCCGCGAAGCGCCTCAGCTCCCAGAACGCGGCCGCCGCCCCCAACACCGGGACGAGCAGCGCCGCAATCGTCACCCACACCCATCTCCTGCGCATGAGGCCCTTTCCGGCAGGCCGGCGAAGCGTGCGCCTGCGACGGCGACAGGATAAGCGAACCCGTGCGGCGTTGTCAAAGCCGACGAGCGACGGGGAAACGGGTTGACCGGTCACGGGGCGGCTGATATGGGGACGCCATGCGAAGCAGACCGGACGGCACCGATTGGTCCATCTACATGGTGCGCTGCCGGGACGGGGCCCTTTACACCGGCATCGCGCGCGATGTGGACCGCCGGTTCGCGGAACACCGGGGCGGCACGGGGGCCAAGTACCTGCGCGGCCGCGGAGAGCTGAAGCTGGTCTTCAGGCAGCGCGTCGGCAGCCGCAGTCGGGCGCTCCGGATCGAGCGCGCGGTGAAACGGCTGACCAAGGGGCGCAAGGAGGAGCTGGCGGCCTCCGGGCGCGACGTGGAGGCCTTGCTGGGGCCGGGACGGGGGAGGAGATCATGATGCGACATGTCGCTGCGGCCACGGTGCTGGCGGGCGTCTTGTACGGGCTCCTGGGCTGTGCGCTTCCGGCGGCGCGGCAGGGGCAGGCGGATCCCCGCATGTTGTGGCAGGCGGAGCTGGAGCGGCTCTTTCACGCCGACCGCAGGGTCGAGTTCCGCAGCCCGGAGGGGTCGGCCGTGGTCACCTACTCCCGCGCGGGGGAGCAGCGGATCGAGTGGGCCGGGGGAACGGACAGCGGGACGTTCGAGGTCCGCCAGGACCGCTTCTGCAGCCGGTGGACGACCTTGCGCAACGGGGCCGAAAGCTGCACGCGGGTCTACCGGATCAGCGAAACCGAATACGAGCTGGTGGGGGACGACGGGGTGTACGCCGCTACGATGGTCCTCAAGTGACCCGTTCGGTCGCCTCCGCCGCGCCGCTTCTCAGCCGAGCTTCAGCGGGTTGAAATCGGTTCCCCGGTCGTAATGGTCGACCCGGTCGGCGCGTTTGAGGAAATTCACCGCCAGGTAGGTCAGCGGCGTGGCGAGCGCCTCGTACGCCGACTTGAACAGCCACTGGGAGCAGATCAGGCCCGCCAGGACGCCCGGCGGAACGGTCCCGGAAAACGCGATGGCGATGAAAAGCCCGGAGTCCGCCAGCTGGCCGACCAGGGTGGACGACAAGGTGCGGAGCCACAGCCAGCGCCCCGCGGTCGCGACCTTCAACCGCGCCAGGACCATCGAGTTGAGGAACTCGCCGGCGAGGTAGGCGATGAAGGAGGCGAGCAGCAGCCGGGGCGTGAATCCCAGGATCGCGTCGTAGGCCCGCTGCGCCGCCTGCGGCGAATCGTACCCGGCGGTCCAGAACGGCGCTGCCGGCAGCAGCCCCCCCGCCCACACGGCCGCCACCATCAGCAGGTTGCAGCCGAACCCGATCCAGATCGCCTGACGCGCCTTCGCATACCCGTACACTTCCGTGAGCACGTCGCCGAAGATGTAGGAGACCGGGAAGATGATGACCGCCGCCGGCAGCGAAAACGACCCCAGCAGGGGAAAGGGCCCGAAGGCGGCGATCTTCACGGCCGTGACGTTGGAGACGAGCAGGCAGGTGACGAAGATCGCGGTGACGGCCGGGAAAAAACGCGGGTGGCACACGGGAGGCTCCGGAGAGATCGGGATCAGCGCGCGGCGCGGTGCCGGGCCTGGGACGTCCGCCCGCTGCGGGGCGGCTGTTTTTCGTGCCGGGCGACCACGGTGATGTCGATTCCCCCGCGCACCGCGAAGGCCCCGGTCACTTCGATCCAGTGGGGGTCCAGCGCCTTCACGAGGTCGTCGCAGATCGAGTTGACGGCGTGCTCGTGGAACACCCCCTCGTTGCGGAACGACCAGAGGTAGAGCTTGAGCGACTTGGACTCGAGGATCAGCCGGTCGGGAACGTAGGCGATCGTGATCGTGGCGAAGTCCGGCTGGCCGGTTGCCGGGCAGAGGCAGGTGAACTCGCTCGTGCGCAGGGTGACCGTGTAGCGGCGGCCCGGGTGGTGGTTCGGGAACGTCTCGAGCTTCTTGACGGGGACCGCCTTCCGTCCCAGCAGCGTGAGGCGGTCCAGATCGGTTTTCCGGGTGGGCATCCGCGTCAGACCCCGTACATGCGCTTGAGCACCAGGAAGTGCTTCTGCAGCGGCAGCACGTTTTGGCGCATCCACTCCAGCCCGTTGCGGACGTACTCCCGCTTCAGGGTCGACATGATGGGCGGCAACAGCAGGCTCGGGAACTCCTCGATCATCTGAGAAATGAAGTCCCTTCCGATCAGGTCCAGCACCTCGTTCGGCACCCCGAATTTTTCGGCTGCGGATTCGACGATCATGGCGTGTCTCCTTGCGACGGGTGCGCGTATGAATGCACGAGACAAATAGACCATCGATGCGGGCAAGTTTCAAGAGGAAAAGATGAGCCGCCTCATCGGGCGTTCAGGCGGGCGTCGGCGGCGGCGCGATAGATCGACACCCCCTCGTAGTGGGCGCAGGCCAATCCGAGCAGCATCACCGGCACCACGCTGATGACGTGCGCGACCACCGCGAAGGAGAGCGCTTCCGAGGCCGGCACCGCGAACATGGCGAGCGCCACCTGGCAGAGGTAGTGATAGGTCCCGACGTATCCCGGAGTGGAGGGGATGACGACGCTGATGGTGGTGAGCACGAGCACCACGAGCCCCGCGTACCACGGCAGGTGGTAGGCGGCGACGAAATGGAAGGCCTCGAGGCAGGTGTAGTAGACCGCAGCGTAGCCGACCCAGATCGCAATCGACAGCCCGCCGGCGATCGCGTAGTGCAGGGGGGAGGCGAGCGGGACGATGCCCGCGAGAAAGCTCGCGGTCAGCCCCTCGATCCGGCGAGCCGGACCCTCCGGGAGCGGGCGCACCATCAACCGCACCAGCCTCAGGGTCTCCGCTTCCCGGCGCTTTCCCGCCACGATCAGCGCGAAGAGCGCGATCGATCCCGCCAGCATCAGGTAGCCGCTGAGCTCCACCCACTCCGGAAACGGGTGGACGATGATGACGAGCGCCATCACGGCGATCAGCGACATCACGTCCACGATGCGTTCGACGACGATGGACGCGAAGGCGGCACCGGCCGGGATGCGTTGCTGCTTCCCCAGCACGAGAGCGCGCAAGAGCTCCCCGAGGTGGGCCGGCATGAAGGTGTTCGCGGCGTACCCGATCATGAGGGCGGAGAAGAGGGCGGGAGTGCTCACCGTGCGGATCGGCGCCAGAAAGTACCGCCAGCGCAGCGCCCGCAGGTAGTGACTCGCCAGCATCAGCACCGTGGCCGCTAAAACCCAGCCGTAGTCGGCGGCCGCCAGAGCCGCGCGCATCTGCGCGACGTCGATCCGGCGGACGGCGAGGTAGAAAAATGCGGCGCCGATCGCGAACCCGACGGCCAGCTTCACCCCATGCGCTTTGATCATGAGCCCCTCGGGGTCAGGCGCTGTGATCCTTCACGAGCATGGTGGAGGGGTCCAGCACCAGGTGAGCGTGCTCGGGCGGCAGTGTCAGCCCCTTGAACACCTTCACGTGGATCTCCTCCCCGGCCGGCACCAGCTGGAGCGCGACTTCGAAGAGGTCCTCGACGTCCACGAGCTGCTTGGGGATGCCGCCCGGCCCCGGGCTCTCGTGGTGGTGAGTGCGGATGGTGAACCAGGCGCTCATGCCGTTCAGGCGGGCGTAGTGCTTCAGCCCGGCCAGCGAATCCCGCAGGGGGTCGTCGAAGGAGAGCCCGTCGATGATCAGCACACGCGGGGCGAAGATTTTCTGCTCGAGCAGGTCGGTCAGGCGCTCCTCGAGCTTCGGGACGCTGAAGCCCTCGGCCCGGAAGGTCATGATGAAGCGGTGCGGCAGCAGCGACTCCCAGAGCGCCTCGGGCTGGGGCACGTTCGCGTGCCGTGCGACGAGCCCGAAGATCTCGCGGTACCAGAGGTTGGTCTTGTTCACCGGCTGGTTGAGGCTGACGTGCAGGACCTTGCGGTCGTGCAGCATGGAGTTCAACGCCATCTGCACCATCAGGGCGGTTTTCCCGACGCCCGCCCGCGCCAGCACGCCGCCGAACTGGCCGGCCGCGAGCACGTCCTCGGACTGGCCGCCGAGGTAGCGGACGGGGTTGCGCAGGATCATATCGGTTTTCTGCATGACGACATCCCTTTCGTATCGTGGGTCGAAACCTTCAAAACGACGTCCGGTTCCCCGGCGGCGACCGCGTCAGGCGCGGGGCGCATCGGCCGCCGGGCCCGGAGCGCTCAGCCGGCCTTCTTCTTCTGCTCGGCCGCCTTCTTCTCGAGCTCTTCGGCGATCGACTGCGGCACCTGACGGTAGGCCAGGAACTCCATGGTGAACTGCGCCTGGCCCTGGGTCAGCGACCGCAGCACGGTCGAGTAGCCGAACATCTCCGCCAGCGGGACCTGGGACTCGATCACGCATAGGACCCCCTCGTCCTGCGCGCCCACGATCATGCCCCGCCGCTGGTTGAGCGAACCCATGACCGGTCCCTGGAAGCTCGTCGGCGTTTCGACCACCACCTTCATGATCGGCTCCTGGATCACGGCCTTGGCTTTCGCATACCCCTGGTGGAACGCGCCGCGCGCGGCCTGCTGGAAGGCCATGTCCGAGGAGTCCACCGCGTGGCTGGCGCCGTCGTTGATCACGACCTTCACGCCCGTGACCGGGAACTCCATCTTGGGCCCCTTGGCCATGCAGTCGCGGAACCCCTTCTCGCAGGCGGATATGTACTGGGTCGGGATGGAGCCGCCCGTGACCTGGTTGTCGAACTCGAAGTCCTTCTCGGCAAGCGGTTCCATCCAGCCGCACACGCGGCCGTACTGGCCGGAGCCGCCGGTCTGCTTCTTGTGCAGGTAGTCGAAATCCGCCCGCTGGGTGATGGTCTCGCGGTAGGCGACGCGCGGGGCGCCGGCCGTCACTTCGGCCGCGTACTCGCGCTGCATGCGCTCGATGTAGACCTCCAGGTGCAGCTCCCCCATGCCCGAGATGATCGTTTCGTTGGTCTCGGGGTTGACGTGCGTTTTGAAGGTCGGGTCCTCCTTGGTGAACCGGTTGAGGGCCTTGGACATGTTGACCTCGGCCTTGTGATCCTTGGGGGTGATGGCGAGCGAGATGACCGGCTTGGGGACGTACATGGAGGTCATGGTCAGGCTCAGGCCGGGGGCGGTGAAGGTGTCGCCCGAGGCGCAGTCGATGCCGAAAAGAGCGCCGATGTAACCGGCGGGGATCGAGTCGATCTCCTCCATCTGGTCGGAGTGCATGCGCACCACCCGCCCGACCTTGATCTTGCGCCCGGTGCGCACGTTGATGATCGTGTCCCCCTTGCGCAGCGAGCCCTGGTAGACGCGGATGTAGGTCAGCTGCCCGTAAGTGCGGTCTTCGAGCTTGAAAGCCAGGGCGACCAGCGGGGCCTCGGCGTCGCTCACCAGGCGCACCGGCTCCTCGTCCTTGTCCATGTCGAGGGCGAAGTTTTCAACGTCCTCCGGGCAGGGCAGCAGGCTCATCACGGCGTCCAGCAGGATCTGGACCCCTTTGTTCTTGTACGCCGAGCCGATGAACACCGGCGTGAGCTCGCGCGCGAGGGTGCCTTTGCGCAGCGCGGCGAGAACGAGCTCGTCGGCGACCGGGCGCTCCTCGAGCAGCGCCTCCATGAGCTCGTCCGAGAACATGGAGGCTGCATCCAGCAGGTGCTCGCGCTTGGATTGCGCAAGCTCGAGCAGCTCCGCGGGGATCTCCTCGAAGCGGATCGTTTCACCCTTTTCGCCGTCGAAATAGATGGCCTTCATGCGCAGCAGGTCCACGACCCCTTCGAACTCGGATTCGAGCCCGATCGGGATCTGCAACGCCACGGCGTTGTGCCCCAGGCGATCGTGGAGCTGGTCGATCACGCGCGCCGGGTTGGCGCCGGAGCGGTCGCACTTGTTGACAAAGGCGATGCAGGGGACCTTGTAGCGGCGCATCTGCTGGTCCACGGTGATCGACTGGGACTGGACGCCGCCGACCGCGCACAGCACCAGGATCGCACCGTCGAGCACCCGCAGCGAACGTTCCACCTCGATGGTGAAGTCGACGTGCCCCGGCGTGTCGATGATGTTGATCTCGTGGCCCTTCCACTCGCAGAAGGTCGCCGCCGAGGCGATGGTGATGCCCCGTTCGCGCTCCAGCTCCATGCTGTCCATGAAAGCCCCCACGCCGTCCTTGCCCTTGACGTCGTGCATGGCGTGAATGCGCTGGGTGTAGAAGAGGATGCGCTCGGTCAGCGTGGTCTTGCCCGAGTCGATGTGGGCGCTGATGCCGATGTTTCTGACTTTCTGGGTCTCTTTTTTCATCGCTGGCTGCCTTTGGGATCTCGTTCGAGAGGCGCTGTGGATTGGGAAAAAAAATCCCGCCTCGGTCATCCCGAAACGGGGATACAGGACCTGCTTGGATATGGGGCGCAAAAACGTGAGGCGGGAATATAGGTGCGATCTCTACAGGATGTCAACTATTTTTTCCGGCAGCCCTGCCGCGCGGGCCCTTGAGCGGCCGCCGTCTCAGCAGGACGTAGCTCGCCCCGGAGCCGCCGTCGCACAGGCGGGCGCTCGTGAACGCGACGACCCACTTGCGCCACCGGTTGCTGCCGAGCCACTCGGCGACCTTGGTTTTCAGCACGGGATCGGCCGGCGAGGACAAGCCTCGGCCGTGGATCACCAGGACCGTGCGCTTGCCCGTCAGGATGGAGTCGCGCAGGAAGCCGTCGAACACCTCGCGGGCCGCGTCCACCGTGAACCCGTGCAGGTCGACGTGGCCCTGAACGGAGAACTCCCCGCGGTGCAGCCGCGCCGTTATCTGCGGCGGTGCGAGGCGGCCGACCCCTTCCATGTATTCCGGCGTGTCGGAGACGACGAAACCTTCCCCGTTCTCGACCAGATTCCGCAGGCGGGCGAGGTCGGCCGGCTCGTCGTCCGGCCCTTCGACGTTCGGGGGAGGGGGGGCGACCGCGGCAGGGCAGTTCCAATCGACCGGCCGCACGCCTGTCATGGCCAGCGCAAACAGCTCCTCGTCGGTTGCGGCGGGTTTGCCCTGAGGTGCAGGCGCGGCGGGTGCGGTCGTCAACGGATCGGGTTTGGGCCTGCGGCGAGGCAGCAAGCCTGCCAGGCATTCGAACGGCTGGTTGAACCCTTGCGGGTCATGTTTCTTCGAACGGTTGCCCATCGGGCAAAAGCCTACTCCCATCGTTTTCCCCGGTCAATCCATCGTACCTTTTTACTCGATATCGCGGCCGTCGTCTGATAGTATCATTCTCTTACGGTCACGGTCGATCAAATTCCTGCAAGGGTTCGAGGTGGAGCATGGAATGGCAACAGCTGTATGCACCCAAGGTCGTCAGCGCCCAGGAGGCGGTCTCCAAGATCAAACGCGGCAGCCGGGTGTTCATCGGCACCGGCTGCGGCGAGCCGCAGCACCTCATCAAGGCCATGGTGTCCGACCAGAAGCTGCAGGACATCATGCTGTATCAGATGCTCTCCTACACCCTGTCCCACTTCGTCGAAAACGAATCCTTTCTCAAGCGGTTCTCCCTGAAGCTGTTTTTCATCAGCCGTTCCATGCGCAAGGCGGCCTTCGAGGGCAAGATCGACTACATCCCGGCCTACCTGTCCCGGATCCCGAGCCTCTTCACCGGGCAGCGGATCGGCCTGGACGTGGCCCTGGTTCAGGTCAGCCCGCCGGACAAATTCGGGTACTGCAGCCTGGGGGTTTCCGTGGACATCACGCGGGCGGGTCTGGACAGCGCGCGGCTGGTGATCGCCCAGGTGAACCCCCGCATGCCGCGCACCTGGGGGGACAGCTTCGTGCACGTCGACGAGATCGATCACCTCGTCCTGTACGAGGAGCCTCTCGTCCAGTCCTTTCCCACGCTGCAGGACAACGAGGTCCTGCGACGCATCGGGCACTACATCTCGCAGCTGGTCGACGACGGGGCCACCCTCCAGGTCGGGTTCGGCAACCTTCCCTACCACATCCTGAAATACCTGGACGGCAAGCGGGACCTCGGGCTGCACACCCACGTGATCACCGACGGGTTCCTGCCGCTGTTCGAGAAAAAGGTGATCACCAACAAGCGCAAGACCCTGCTGCCCGACCGCACGGTCTCCTCCTTCTGCATGGGCTCGCAGAAGCTCTACACCTTCGTGGACAACAACCCGGCCTTCTATTTCCGATCTTCCGAATTCGTGAACGACCCGCTGGTCATCGCGCGCAACGACAACCTCATCACCATCAGCGCGGCCCTCGAGGTGGACCTCACCGGGCAGGTGTGCACCGACTCCCTGGGGTACATCTTCTACAGCGGCATCGGCGACCAGGTCGATTTCCTGCGCGGCAGCGCCATGTCCAAAGGCGGGTTTTCCATCATCGCCCTGCCGTCGACCGCCAGCGGCGGGCGCATTTCGCGCATCGTCCCCAGCCTGGGGGAGGGGGCGGGGGTCGCCACCACGCGCGGGGACGTCAACTTCGTCGTCACGGAGTACGGGATCGCCGAGCTGGCGGGCAAGAGCATCTACCAGCGGGTGATGGAGCTCGCCCAGATCGC
>JADHED010001494.1_pt1 | contig 19570 bp, 19 predicted proteins | sample 8952041 | NCBI WGS metagenome assembly JADHED01 (sample SAMN16124423, study PRJNA663239) | bioreactor sludge metagenome | isolation source: sludge (control) | place: India:Bengaluru | collected 2018-09-08
AGGTTATGCCGCTATGCCTTTGCCTTCAATCCACAACTTTCTGCAATATCTCACTCAAATTCAGGAAGATACTGTACTTCGTCTTCTTTTTTGAGTTTCTTTTGGTAATTAATATAATTTGTGTATGCATTTTTAGAGGCTTCTTTTTTGCGTTGAGATTCATCCTCAAGCTGCTTTTCCATTTCCGCATTTTTAGTATCAACCGCAACCGGGTCAATTTCCGGTGTTGGTTTTTTCTTGTCGCCAACATAAATCACAACGCCATCTTTAAAGTGAACTTCTTTTTGCTGGCGAATTTCATCTTGATAGTACAAATAGTACCAACGATCTTCACCATTCATGCGTGTAATGTTGCGTGGGTTCCCGAGCCGATCAAGTACGGCATCTTTATCAGTGCCAGGAGTAATGCGCTCGAATTGCTTTGCCATATTGGTTTGGCAAGAGATTAGGAATAAGCTTAGAGAAAAAAATAATAATAATTTCATTGATCCCTCACTTAAATTGTATCGGCTTCCACGAGACAAATAAAAGTAAATTTTAAAGTGTATCAAGGTGGGATGTTAAGTTATTATAACTGGTATAAAGGCCTTGAAAAACCAAGGTAGAATAGTTAAATTAAAGTTAAATCTATCGGCAAATTATAGATTAGAGGGTTTTATATGACATTTCTAACCGTTATTTTTTTAAGTATAGTTAGTTTTTCTGCGTCGGCCGAAAATGCTGCAACTGATCCGCTTTTTTATAACAAGAAAGTGGTACAATTTATCCAAGACAACCTGGGAAAGAAAATCTATGAAGGTGAATCTGTTGATCTCCCGCTAGAGGCCCTTAAAGCCGCTGGAGCAAAATGGAAATACCCCACAGAAAAAGAATTTGGCATCGAAGTTAAGAATAGTGAAATCGAAGCTGGCGATATATTGAAATTTGACAGAGCAGAATTTGGTGATCCCAAAGCAATTGGTGGTTGGAGATTTGATGACAATACCTTGGTAGTTTTCAAGATCGATAAAAAACTTAATATTGTAGAATTTGCTACTCAAAATTTCATGGATAAAAAATTTGTTACACTGCATAGTCTTGAGCTAAATACCCTGCGCCGAGGAAAATATATAGTCTTTCGACCACAGTCCGAATCTGGTCCTGCAACCCCGGCAGAGGATGTCAAACCAGAAGAGAAAAAACAATAGAGTTATCTTGGAAATGTTTGTTTCGCGTTTAACTTATTCCTGTCTTTTTGGATACGGTCAGCCATCGTTCTGAATTTCATGTATTCAGTAAACTCAGGAAAGTTTTTTAAAATAAAGAAATATCTAACAAAAATTTGAAATGTAGCGGGATGTTTTAATTCTCGATTCGTAAAAAGCCATTTTTTTATTTTAGCCAACCTTTCAAACGAAGGCGTATAAGAACTATCATAGAGACCTGCAAATTTATAATAGCTATCATCCTTCGCTAAGCCCAGAAAGTCGGCCAATAAGTCGAGTTGTGATCCGAAGACTCTGTAAAGAGAAGCAAAGTCATTTATTACCAAAGCATAGCCAAACAGGTCTTCTAAAAAATCAATTTCAATTGGATCTAAAGACGCTTTATCATCCGCCACGTTCAACCATCGAAAATGGCAAAACGAGTGTAAATATTCATGTAGAAATACAAAAAAAATGCCATCTATATCGGTAATACAAGTTAAAAAACGACTCCGAGTGTATTTTGTGGGTGCATCGATCGCAGAGGTATCCGGTTCTGAATCAGGACAAACTGAAAACTGAAACCTTGAAGCAAATGAGTTCAAGAAACTATCACTAGGATTTTTCGCATCGCTAAAAATGAAATTCTTGAACTCGCCCGAGTTGAGTAGCGCTGATAGTAGCTCATTGGCAGCTTCTAGCTGGTTATGATTGACTTTTTGCCAAATATTTTGCGTAACTTTATTAAGATATGTTTTGTCCATTAGTTTCTATTTAAAAATTTAGTTGTCCTTGATTGAAACTCGAGTACTGTTTAATCATGCACACAGTTTTAAAATTAGAAAACAAAATTAGTTCACTACATCTCACGTTAGAATCACATCCACTATACAAAAAGATAGTTGATCTAAGTTCCCTTAGATTGTTTATGGAGACTCATATTTATGCTGTATGGGACTTTATGTCTTTGGTTAAACGCCTTCAAAAAGATATCACCTGCGTTACCATACCTTGGAAGCCATCGCCATTTCCAAAAAAATTGGTTCGCTTAGTTAATGAAATCGTACTTGCAGAAGAAAGTGATATCGACCCTGATGGAGAGGCAATTGATCACTTTTCTTTGTACTTAAACGCAATGACTGAAGTGGGCGCCGAAACTAGATCTATTTCATCGTTCATTGCATCACAAGACTATCAATCTTTGGCGGCCCCGATCAGAAAGTTTGTTTCATTTAATATTGATATGGCTCAAAGAGGCCAAATTCATGAGGTCGCTGGGGTTTTCTTTTTTGGCCGTGAAAAATTAATACCTGATATGTTTAGAGGAATTTTAAAAGACATCTGGAAAACCGAGACTGCGAGTCAGTTTCCTAGATTAAAATACTACCTTGAGCGCCACATAGATCTTGATGGGGGTGAGCATTCGCACTTAGCGAGCGAAATGCTCCACACATTATGCCAAGGTGAAACAAAAAAAATGGAAGAGGCTTTGACCGCCGGAATTGCGGCACTTCAGCTTAGGATAGAGCTATGGAATTTTGTTGAGGATGGTTTGCGACCATCGGAATATGTTGAAAATGTGTAGAAACGTTTTCTTCGACTAGTTCCACTTCATTGTTAAATATCAGCTCAAATGCGCTTAGTTGAATTTCAGTATAGTGAGTTTTTTCTATCAAATGATTTAAATGGAAAACTTCAAACGACAAATCAATAGGACAGCTTGATTTGCATAATCGCAATACGCTGCAATTCTTGCAAAATCCGTCTTTAGTAAAATTGACACCTTTTAATGTGACGTTTTCCAAAGAATCAACTGTTCCTTGCAGGTGTTCATTTCCGGTATTTTGGCACGTACGAACATTGCCATTAATATCAAAACTAATAAGATCATCTAAATCCACACCACAATTAGAACGGAAAGAGACCGGCCGTTGCTGTTTTAATGTAACTGCATAGGGTAACGCTCCGTTGCCAAAGTGAAATAAATTAGTGCGAAGTAATTTGTCTTCGTTTTTAGATCTTAATTCCTCTTTATGGCGTTTAAGATATCTTTTTAAAATGTCTGAGTACTTTTTAAGGTGGTCGCCATGGATGATATGATTAAATGAATTTTTCGATAGGGTTTTGTCGTAAACGCGGCCCATTTCAAAAACTAAGTTCACTGGCAACAAACTATTCGTTTTAAGAAAATTTGCGAAAAAATCATTAAGAGCAAATAGATCATAGTTATATAAAGAAATAACCGGATTGAAACTAAACTGGATGCCAGCCTTCTGTAAATTCTGAAGTACATCTACTTTTTTATGCAAGAACTCGGGTCCACGCAAAATTTCGTGGGCCGGTCCATCATGACTGATTCCGATAGTTACTTTGCCTTTTAAGGCGGAAAAATAATCAACATGCTTATTCATTAGGGTAGTTCCGTTAGTCGGGATATACCATGTAATACCTGGTCGATCTAATTGCTTCATGATTTCAATAATATCTGGCCAATACAACAGAGTTTCACCACCCCAAAGCTCAATTCGCTCTAAAGCTTCCGTATTGATATTCTGCTTAAGCTTAGAAATAAAAATCTGAGTATTGTCATTTTTGGCGCGTTCATTCGAATTGCCGATATCTTTCTGAACGCAGTACCCACAGCTGTAATTACAAGCATGTCCCAATACGATTTTTATTGTTTTAGCATTTTTAGATTTTTTTAAAGACGACGTTGGCAAGGACAATTTTGAGGGGTCAAAATCGATATTCAGTTTCGTGCCGCTTGAATCATAAAGAGCGTGATTTTCATTTTCGTAATAAAAAACTTCGCCGGTGGTAATAACTTTAAATTGCGCAAATGACATGACGTTATTCCTTAGTTTTGAAATCCATTAATGGCTTAATTGGCCCGAATGAATCACTATTGTGAAACAGTAACCCATATTTTGTTTCTACAGCCAAGCCTTTAGATATCAATGTTTTATAAAATTTTGTGAATGGCGGCAGAACCGGCAAAGGAATAAAATTATAGTCGACGTAGACGTTTAGATTCTGCCGTATAAACTGGTTATAGTTAACCATTCTAGCGTTTAACGTTTGAGCTAAAAACGACCGTGAATCAAAATCATCTAAACTGGCATATGATTGCCCGACAGCCGTAGTCGCCGTTTTCAAGTCATTGTAAAATCGATCATGCATTAAAAAAATCGACTGGGATCGCGATGCCCAGTTCTGAATAATATTATTTGGAACTGGGCCAGCAGACTTAAATTTTACTTCATTTGCAAGACACCACTGATGCATTTGAATTGCAATAGTAGTCATTTCATCTGTGCGCGCATAAAAGGTAATATTTTTTATGGGCACACGCTGGTGGATTTTTTCCAGCATCCCTAGGAATTCAATGCTATTTTGACGATTCATAAAATCTTCACTCAAACAAATTTCATTAATTCCCTGTGGAAAAAATTCTTGAGTTAGCAGCGGAAAGTGTCGAAGAACGGCATTGTCGTTTAACGAACTGAGGTAAAATAAGTTTTGATTTTCCATATAAAAAGACCAGAGATGAGGAGCCCCGTCTTTGATAAACTTAAGATCATCAATAATGGATACTTTATCGAAATATTCGAATACTTTAAATAACTGGCTACGCAGACTTTCATTTATCGCCGCAGGAATGTAATTTTCGATTTGTTTGGCTGGAATCCAAAGATCCTTGGTGTAGCAGTTTTTACAATTTGCAAAGCAACGATACTTCTGCAGGACAGAGAAATCTAAATTGTAAAGAATTCGATCTAAGCCATTATTCTTTAAAAAGTAGGTTTTAGGATCCGTCTTTTCCTGTGACTGAAATTCCATAAATTAAATTCCAATAGATTCTAGTAAATTTCGATGTCGTTTTAATTTAAATAAGTGGTTAAGACTAAATTCCATATAGCTATAAAAGCTGGCGCATTTATCCGGTTTAGGTGGGTCGATATCAAACATTGCATAATAATATTGAAGTCCGCACAGATGTCGTTTTTCACAGGCCTGGCATTCTGATCTGATTTTTTTTAAGCCTTCAGGTCTAAAATGGTTTCGTTCCAAGCTAAATGGCGCTCGCCATTGCCCCAGTCTGAATTCAGGATACTTGTACTCTATGAACTGATACTCGGGATAAATATATCCATCCGGGGCCAAAACAATCTGTTTATGGTTAGAATAATAGTCTTTATCAATTTCTTGAGAATGACCATCAAGAGCGACGTTAATACCGCTCACGTAAAGCAGTTGTACAAACTGTAGAAATGACGAAAATAGTTTTTTTAAATCCACAGCGTCACTTGCGATAACCGTTTTAAATTCGTCGATCGCTCGTTGATGACGTAATAAAATCAAATTTAACGAATTAATACGGTATTTCTTGTATAAGCTTACGATCGACGAAAAAACTTCTATACCGAAAGCTTCTTTTCGATTTGTGGGAATTACATATTGAAGCTGCTTGTCTATTTTTAACTCATCTAAAAACTGCAATGTTTCATGTATTCCAAATTCAGTTCGGTTTGCTGCTTGAAAATGAAAATCATAACTTATGCTCACATACAGATATTTGCTATACTTCCTGAAGAAATCGGCGTTTTTTAAAATTAAAGAACCATTAGTTTGGATATAAAATCGGCAATCAAAACCATTGTCATTCACCATCGCACTGACTACTTTTTTGATGGTATCAATGTACAGCAATGTTTCGCCCCCATGAAACGAAATCATTGGCTTAGCACCTGTTCTGTAAATTGCCGTTAAGAAATCAGATAGGTCCTGATCAAAGATCATGCGTTGCACACCAGTTTTTTTCACAAAGTCGCGATCACAGTAAAGACAATTAAAATTGCATGCGCCACCTACGTAGATAGAAACGTCTTTAAGATTTTCTAAATCCTGACGTTCCAACCTATAGCGAGAGCATTCGGTTTGCGGCATGCTCTTCCTCACTTTTTCTCTTGAATTGAGCATTATCAAGGATAATGCAACATAGCTAAAAAATAAATCTCTTCATATTGTGTTGACGTGTATTGATACCCAGTCGGAACATCAAAACCAAATCTTTCACAAAAGAACCGATAAAATTCAAAAGCATTAATAGGATCTGCCGATCGAGCGTGTTTAATTATTGTAGGAACATCAGATGTATAACTGTCAAACCCATCCTCGATTAGTTTTTTAAAGTAACCGTTCAGATTTTGATAGGACGGCAATTCGTTGGTCCAAGGATCAATATCCGAAGCCAAGAAATATTTTTTCGCAATCCATTTTTGCATTAAATGAACCATGGCTTTAGCCATAACAACTTCACCTTCCTGTTGTACCGAAGAATGAATATTGCTAAATTTATTAAAAAATAGCTTTTTAGTGAGATCGTTTCTAAGTTCAAGGAAAAGCCTAACGATTCGCTTACACATTCCATCTGGTCTAAATGGGACGCCCGATGTAGCTAAATTCCCTGCCGGACATTGATAACAATATCCTTTTAAGTCGCATGCGTTGCATTCTTCATTCGTCGTCAAAGCCGTTACATACTTCTTTTGAAAATCTACGTAGCGATCTAAATAAATTTCATCGTTAAATAAATTGCCAAGCATCATTTTTCCGAATGACTCTTTAATGTTTGTGAAAAAATAACAACCACTGAAATCGCCAGAGGCATCCATTGCGATCATGTCAGAACCCACTAGACAATTACTATTTCCTTTGGAACCAACGCCTTCAGCAAAAGTAATTTTAAAATCTGGATATTTTTCAATAGCTGCGACGATGTCCTGATGCATTTTGTTCCACATGTCTTCGTTCCAATCAATCGCACCATTAGTGCGTGAAAGAATGAGGGGGTGAATAATAAAATTTTTAATTCCCTTTTCATACAGGCGATCCATATAGCCGGCTAATCTGGGGACGCTTTCTTCATTAATAGTGCAACGAATACAAACCTGGTGTTCGTCTTTTTTTTCTTTAGGTATTAGCGACAACATATTAAAAATATGATTGATGCCTTTTTCTCCAATTTCGCGCTGATCTGTAGCGGCATCGTCAGTATCTAGTGAAATAACAATTTGTGTGTAATCATAGTCAAAATATTCTTTAACAAATTCAGGTGTTAACAATAAACCATTTGTTACAATGCTGACTCGGGCACTTAAGCGATTTTGACTTAAAACATCTTGATATGTTCTGCAAAAATCAAGAATGAGTTTCTTTTGAGCTAGCGGTTCTCCACCAAAAAATTGAAACAGTTTCCCATCGTCCGAATTGGCTGTTAATAAAAAATCATACATTTTTTTTAGTTTGGGTAAATCAAAACGGCCGTAGTCTTTTTTGTGCTGTTCAAAGCAGTATTTGCAAGAAAGGTTGCAGGCATTTGTTAAAATTAAATTTAGATATTTTAGTTCGGAAAAAACGACGGATCGCGCCTGGGCAATAGTGGCTTTTCTTTCCCCAGGTTCGGTTTGTACGTATTGAATTTTACGTCCTGAAACTTCGTCTACGATTTGGTCTACTAAAGAAACTTTAGTCTTTAATCCTGAGTCTAGTGTTGGGTTTTCAAGTGACATCTCGGCCCTCCCGTTTTGGGTAAATTGATCAGAGATGAGTGTATAACTAGCTAATAAACGAGCACAAGAAAATTCAGAGCTAATCTTTCAAAAGAATTGCCAAGGGTGATGTAGTCATAAAATTCATTTGTTTTAATTTTCAAAGAGACGAATGAAGTTTGCGCCGTACTGGGAGTTGAAAATTTAAATTCATCTGCGATTTTTACATATTCTAACGGCGTTTCGATTTCAAACTGGAATCCCTTAATGAAATCTTCATCTACATTTACAAATTTTTTATTAAATATTTTTAAAGTAAATGGCTCGCCTTTTTTCACACAGACTGTCTGTGTTGGCAGATAGTGACCATAATCCATTTTCACAACATTACTAGAAAACTCTGTGTTAATGAGTTTTGATCGAATAGAATTCCCTGTGTCTGAAAAAATAATTCGGCCATTTGCTTCATCAAATACACCGTCACTGGGGCCATTCACAGTAAATGCATCCACCGTCACTAAGTTATTCATCACGCACGCATAGGCATTGGTGCTATTCATGCGAAAAACATAAAACAGGGATATTATCTGATTTCCGGCTAACTTCTGATTCGTCTTTAAACTATAAAAGCTTCTTTCGGATTCATTAAAAACATAAGGTTCTGCGCGCGACAAAATTATACTTGTAGTTATGGGGTCGTCATGTTTTATAACAACTCCAAAAAAAACTACTCTATGGGTATTTAATGGTGCTAGCAGATCTAAAAAGCTAAACGTCGACACCACAGGCGCCGGGCTTCTGGCTTCAGCGCCTTCGATAATCGAAAAATTGGAACCACTACGAATTAAAGTGAAGATAGAGGTAGACCGTATCAGTTGACCGTATTCGGATTTTAAAAGATCATTTACCGCACCGGCCGTGTCAAAGTAAATGGATGGCGTATAATCACCACTCTTTACAAACACTGTATTCACAATGATCCGCGGGTACAGTTACAATTGCAGTTACAGTTACAAGCCGTTCCGTAATCATCATAAAAAACGTGCGTGTGATTTAATAAATCTTCGAGAACATTAATCATCTGATTCAATTTATCTTGGGAAACGATTTCGCCCGTTACAGCTGGTGCAATCGCCACAGGCGGTGTCTTAGCTGGATTATTATTTCCGGTATTTTCGTTATTTTCACCCATATAACTTCCTCACGCCCACTCGTAGTAATACTTATCTGTCACGGGGTGAGTATGCGTCAATGTCGTAAGGTTCGCCACTAAATTAGTCGCTTGGTTGTGATAGATTTCATCCATTGGTGTATTTCCGGGATTGGCCGCTGCGGGTATTACGGGATAGGCGGCAACAAGCACCGCAGAAACTCCAGCGGCTCCAGACTCATTAGCAGCAGGAGTACCAGGAGGTGCATTGCCCCACTCATGCCTCCAAATCGCTTGGGTAAACGAATGCGTATGGGTTGTCCACGAGTTATATAAATCAATAATGGCTACAATATGACTATAGCGAATTATTTGTCCCCGAGCCACATTGGCCCGACAAGTAGCAATCAATGCCGGATTAGAAATAATTGCCGTCGAAGTTGTGTTGTTAAATCCATTCCATCCCATACTTAAATTATGGCATGATAAAAAAAAAGAGGTCTACTTAATTTTATTGGGCACCGCGCATTTCGCCGGTTGCCAGATGAACTTCAGGATTGAGCTCGACGATAGTCTTTTTTAAAGTGAATCCCTGGTTTCTTTATAATTTTTAATGGAATAAAATGTAGTTTTTTTTAAATAACTAGATTCAGCAGTAGTGCGTCTAATGCAGATTGCGGCGTACTTAAAATAAGTAAAAAAATTGGAAAACTCCAAAAATGCCTGCAGTCGAAAAGGATCTTTTGATTCCATGGGAAAGCGGAACTCAGTTAAAACAATGGGTTGCTGAGTATTTGTGAACTCCTCTAAACCGTCATAATAGTTGTCGAGTAAATCGACTTTGTCCTCGGTATATAAATAGAGTTGAATAAAGAAATTTGAAAATTCGTTCCATCGATCAGAAAGCGGTGACGACGATATGCTGAGGAAATCTAATTTTTTAATGTTAGCGCGATCCATCTGTGTCCAAAAATTAGTGCCACGCATATGTTCGTAAGAAAGCGAAGTAGAGATTTTTGCGCTCGGATACGTTGCTTTAATTTCAAAAACTGTTTTCCAAAAGGCCGCTATCTCTTTATTTATTCTAGGAACGAAAGGCGGAGACAGCGCAAAGAGTAAGTCTAAATCAGACCCGACTATAAGAAAGCCAAAATGATTAGCATATAAATCAAGATCTTTTTTTATCAAATCAGTAAACTGACTATCACTAAATAGGAAAGGCGAAGGATTTATGTTGTTTCCAATTTGATCTTGCGCCGGTAGTTTAAATTCCGTAAATTTATAATCGAAATTATTTATATCGAAGTCATAAATAAGATAGGCCTCCCAATTGGGTTTTAGCTTTTCTAATCGTTTTAAATTATTAACGTATAAATTTGAGTTTTCAGAGTAGCGGCAAAAAAAGGTAACAAAATCACAGTTTGCTTTGATATTACTTTTAACCCGAACAAAGAGTCGGCATCCTGCCTCGACACATGATGGTTGCTCACTATTTAGTTCTGCGACTAAGTCGTCATCTAAATCTGAAATATCTATATTGAAAGTGGGACTCAATTTAGAAATTAGATGGGGAGGTGGCTTTGGTGTGTACCGGTAAATAATTGCGGCGAGCACGGTACATGAAACTAATGCGACCAATAAGTTACGTTTTGAAATAGTGCCATCCAGATTTTTTACCTAGAAATCTTAACCCAAATGTTTGGTTTATATCGACCAACAAATCATCGTTTTCTTTACCATTTAAGTTGAATCCATTGCATTTAATTACAGCGGGATTTTTTTCCCAGTCATAGGATTCATTTATGAACACAATGGATTCACCAACGGTGGGGTTGGTGGGAAGTGAAAACACCTCGCCTTCTTTAAGGAAATGGTATTTATTCGAATCTTTTGTGGCTGCAATATTTTCCGGAAATATTCTGGCTTGGGCGACGCCAAGACCAAAGACCGACAAAACCCACGGCAAAAATTTAATTACGTTTCTTCTTTCCATACATTCGATTTTAGACTTAAAATTAAGTCGAATGCAAACACTTCCTAAAAATTACAAGAAAAAATATTGGAACCAGACTGGGTCAGCGATGATTCAAGTGTTGATTCTTGCTGGAATTTTTAGTGTTGTTGCAACGGCGGTCGCCAGATTAATTTTTCTAAATAGAAATATGGTGAATGAAATTAGTTCGCGAATGAACGTAGATACATTACACGCGCAGGTTTTTGCACAGTTACTAGATGATCAAAGTTGCTTTAACACGTTTAGTACCATCCAAAAAACCACTCCCACTGCAAACGTTCCGATAATTAGGGATAACAATCCGGTGCTTGCTTCAGCCTTACCAGTGTTTACCCCCCTAACACAGCCCTATGTTACTAATGTAACTATAAAAAGCATGACGTTATCTAATTACCTGTCTGATACTATTCCAGTATTTGCCCCTTTTGATGCCATGGCGCAATTGACGATCGTTTACACAATTCCCTACGGTGAAGGTCATGCCAAAGATTTTGAACGCATTATGTTTATTCGAACAAAAAATCCCGCCTACCCGGCCCCCTGGGCCAATGGTGTAAATATGGCTGAGGCGACTGTTCGCTGTGTGGCTTCGGCGCCTCCTAACTCAACTCTTATGAGTGGTGGTTTAAATTTAAATGTGAATATTTCGAAAAGGTATGCAGATACAAAGTCATCTGACCTCACGGTTCGTACTAATGGTGGCGGGGTAGCAGGTCATCTTTTAGTAAATGGAGACTTGGTGGCCCGAGGTTTGTTCACGCTATCCGATGCCGATTTGAAAAAGGATATCACGCCACTCAAATTGGACTTCAAAAAATTTAGCCAAATGAATACCTATCAATTTAGATGGAAAAATACCGAGCAAGTCAGCTTCGGTTTTAAAGCACAAGAAATCAAAAAGGTATATCCAGAACTAGTTTCGCAAAATGATTCGACCAAATATTATCAATTGGATTACTTTAGTGATGTACCTATTCTTCTAGAAGCAATTAGGATCATGGATAAAGAAAATTTGGAATTGGAGCAGCAGATATCTAGATTAGAAAAAAAGGAACTTCAGCGTGAAGCTTCAAAACAGTAGAGGTTTTTCAACTATAGAAATGTTAGTTAGCACGATGATGTTGGCGGCAGTGGGTACACTGATTGCCGTGCTCGTTACCAATGTGCGGACTATGGTTGGCTCCACGGAAAAAATTCTAAAAATTGAAGAAATGCATTCTGAAATAATGCTAATTCTATCGGATCCTCAGCAGTGTTCAAACACGTTCTCAATTCCTGCTATCGCTATTCCCGCTGTCGGAGGTAGCGTTACGATACCGAATGGTCAGGGTATTCGTATTCGAGATAACACGGTTAGATACACGACAAACAGTGCCATTGCGTCTCGTGATCTGCGGATTGTGTCCATGACGGCGAGAAATTTTAATACGGGATCCAACGCCGGGGCACGCGCGCCCTATACCGGAGTCTTTACATTCGAAATTGTGTATTCTTATGAAGTGATTCGAGGCGGGGCCGTTCGTACCCAAACACGCCATATTAGAATAAACACCTTGCCAGCCAATTGGAATCCGGGAACTCCGATTGTCAATGCCGCAAATCCGGCTGGGTGCACTGCAGGTTTGGGAGCTGGTTTAGGTCTGGATTTGGGGCCATTCGTTACTAGGGATGGCACCAGTAATACTAAATTTAACGACTTTCGAGTCAATGGCAGCGTTGAAGTGGCCGGAACTATTTTGATCCAAAATGGTGGTTCGCTAAGGTTTCCGTCTGATGAACGCCTTAAAACCGATTTTACAAAATTGAATTTTACATATGATCAAATAAAGCAGGTCAGCGGTTATTCCTTCAATTGGAAAGATAACGGTAAAAGTGATTATGGTTTCATGGCCGATGAGGTTAGGAAACTTGATAGTAGCTTAGTAAGTCATGAAGATGGTCGGCCAGATTTAGTGAAGTATCAGGAATTAGTTCCGATACTACATGGCTCTATTGTCACGTTAGGAAAAGAAGCTAAGAGCATTGAAAAGCGGATTTACAAATTAAACAAAAAGATAAAGTGAGGCAACAATGCAAAGACTATCTTTAATTGCAAATATATTACAAATCGGTACCCAGGCCAATGCAGCATCCAATCTGCAAGCATGCACGATTACTAATGGTACGTCGATCGTAAATGGGGCTGGAAATGACATCGTAGCCAGTGGTCAGTTTGCAGCGACCAGGGTATGGAATGCGGTTTGGAATGATATCGTCGACTTTCAGCAAGTTTGTGACGAAGTCGTTTACGGAAAATGCTATTACGATACGTTTGACGGTGCCCGGATTTGCAATAAGCGCAATCAAAAATCTATTATTGGATTAGCATCAGATACATTTGGCTTCGCCGTCGGGAAGCGCAATGATATCAAACAAGTACCCATTGCCGTGGCGGGCTGGGTTTTAGCCTTTGTGGATAAAACCTACGAACCTGGGGACGTTTTAACGTGTGATGAGAATGGCAATTTAACCGAGATGACTCACGAAGAGAAAGTGAACTATCCCGAGCGGATCGTGGCCATATACAAGCGCCCTGAACTAGAAAAATATTTCGGCATAGAAAACAGCAAAATAGAAGTCAATGGTCGGCATTGGGTAAAGGTAAAGTGAGCGTTTTGAAAAAGCATCGTAACGGTTTTTCTTTGGTAGAGATGCTGGTGACCGTCGCCCTTCTGGGGATTTTGATGGCGGGTATTAACAGCTTGGTAGCTGGCAGCTACGCTAGCATTAGGTTACTTAAGGCCGAAGCATTTGTTAAAATATTTAATCTTAATATCGATGCTTTTTTGAACTCACAGACAAGTTGTAATGCGACACTGGCGGCGATTAATCCAATAACAGACGGAGAAGCTTTAATTTCGATAAGAAATACTACGGGGGCTGCTGTATTTACGGCTCCAGTTGTCGGTATGAACGAGGCATCTAATCCGATCGCGCTTCGAAGCATGAACATTGCAAATCTTGTGATAGCAGGAACACGTGCCAATTTTAATATTCAGATGAACTACGAATATACCAATGGTGCCTCAGTAGTTCCTCTGGTTCGATTAATTAATATTGTTGCTGACGTTGATGCCGCTAACAATGTTGTAAACTGTTCGTCGTTCAATGGGTTGAATCCTGAATCCTTATTTGTTAAAGTGAACGGAAATGAAACCAAAACGGGTAACTTGACCATCACTGGAAATTTAAATATCGGCGTCGGTGCTGCTGATACATCATATATTGAAATCATAGCCGATCCAGCTACCGCTGTTCGGAGTTTAAACTTTTTCACTTCTGATCGATCGTTGAAAAAGGATCTAGTCCCACTGTCGGATTCAATTCAGAAAATTAAGGAACTTAAGGCCTACCGATATCGTTTCAAAAATTTCAAAGATTGGCATATTGGCTTTATGGCTCAAGACGTAGAAAAAATTGCTCCCCACGCTGTTTTAACCAACGCTGAAGGTCACAAGATGGTCAGTTACAAATCGTTATTGCCTTTTGTTTGGGAATACCACAAATCGGTCTATGAGAAACGACAGGAGCTACTTTTAAGGTTAGAAACTTTAGAAAATAAAAAGGCTAATTAAGTAAATCGTTTACAAGCGTGCATCGGGTATGGGTATATTGGATTCAATATGGCGATTAATATTCCTAAAATTGAAAATCCAAAAGATTTCTTTTTGTTTCACGATGGCCTAAATAATATTTCTTTTGACCTTGATTTTTGCATTACTAAAAAATATCGCTGCCGCGCCAATTGTCACATGTGTTACATTCAAAATGATTGGGTGGACGATGAGAATTTTTATAAGTATGTCCCCACATCGGTACCTACAGGCGATCAATTAAAAAAATTATTCGAAATTTTTGATTACTACGACGTCGTTTCAACAATAGATGATTTAAAGTATCTTAAGGATAATCATCCCGACTTATTTAATTTCTATCGGGAGTATGGCGAAAGATTTAGTATAAGTTCAATGACAGACAACGCGTTGTTTCGACATGTCGAGGTTATTGAAAATGATATCAAGGCAAAAGGTATAACAGAAATATCTTTTAGCGAGCGTTTTATGAAACGCGTTCCCATCGAGAGAATTTTAGTTGCTCTCGATCGAATTCAAAAAAAAATTCAAATTCAAAAAATAAAAATTATCATTATGCCTGATTGTGATAACACGGAATCTATACGGCAGCTATCCGACTGGGCACAGCAGTGCGGTGTTGAATTGCAAAAACATTTGGAATTTGTGGCGGGCATAGAAGCAAAGCTAGATCAGAAAGATCAATACCTTTTGGATCTGGAGGATGCAAAAAAACATGAAAGTACTGTTTATACAGAAGAAAATGGCGAGATTTATCCTATTCATTCCGAGGTTTTATTTCTTATGAATGATGGATTCTACTCTGAGCTTAAATCAGCGACATCTGCCCACCGGAGTGTTCCATTTGCATCGATTCATGATTTTGATCCGGTTGAATTTTTGCCAAAGGTTTTGGCGGGGAAAATTAAGGACTATGGTCGCTATGTTCACCAGATCAAAAATAAAACAAACCCCTATTTTCTTTATTTTGAATACGTAACAAATAAAATACGAGTTAATGAAAACTTTAATTTTATTCCCTATATGCTGCTTAATACTCGAAGTCGCTATTACCAACAACTAATAGCTAGCGGAAAGATGGTAGAGACTGGAAAAGGCCTGTTAAACGCCAAGATGTCTCCTGCAGATCCTATCGTCTCGCTCATCGATATCTCTAGATAAACAGATATTGTTTGGCCTTGATAAACCGACGGTTTCAATTTCTAATATAGTCTGAAACCGAAAAGGACATAGAAATGAATAAATATAATTCTTTTTTGCTAGTTCTGTTAGTATCTTTAATGTCAAATGCTGGTGCTGCAACCAAGGAAAAAGAGGCGGCGAAAATTTTGAATTTGCTGACCAAGCACATTGCGTCTGATCAAAAAAAAGCCGATACAAAATATAATATCGCAGCTCACTGTAACATCGATGAAGAACAGTACTTAACTATAGAGCTTAGTCTTATTAAGACATTAAAGGCTATGATTTTGAACAAAGCCAAACCAGTAAATAGTCAAAATATTTTTGCAGCTAATTTTACCTCGAATGGGTTTCCGTTCTTGCGTGGGCAAGTGAAAAAGAGTTTTCCCAGCGAATTTATGACCGAGTACTGGTTAACGCATTTTGAAAAGCCGCTGACATTGACCGAATTTCAAGCCAAAGTTGAAGCTGAAAATAAAGTGATTAAGCAAGTAGACTCTGCATCTTTGGATGTAGTTCAGGTATTTGCAAACAAAGCCATGCGTTCAAAAAATTTAAAAACTATAGAGAAAGCTGAATTGTTAGCTCGGTTTGATGTTAGATTCGTTAATGATAAGAAAGAGAAAATAAATAATCGCGGTAAAATTAAAATTAGCGTTTTTAAAGAAGAGCAGAAATGGAAAATTAGTTCTATAGAACTTGATGAAGGTTCAACTTTAGTTTCTACGGGCCCGGACATGTTTATAGAAACGACTCATAAACTAAGTTCTAATATCCCCGTTTTTTTACGTCGTGAGGCTATTCGCCGCGGCGGTTACGCGACAGCGATGGGCGATTACGACAGTGATGGAAACGTCGATATGTTCGTTGCAACTGCCGGGAAAACTCAATTGTTTAAAGGCCTTGGAAATGGCCAGTTTGAATTAGACAAGGACGCTGGCTTGGGACAACATACCCTAGTAAAATCAGCAGGATTCGTAGATTTGTTTAATACAGGTAAACAAGATTTAGTTTTGGTCCGATTCGATCCTGAAAATGCAAATCGCAGTGAATCAAAGCGATCCGATGTAGTCATCTACAAAAATGATGGCAAGAAGTTCACGCGGCTCGATAGCTCTATTTTTTTTAAAAACAATCATCACTATGCCATGCCAATGGCAATCGGTGACTTTAATAAAGACGGTTTTTTAGATTTATTTATTGGTTTTCCCGGTGCAAAAGATTTCACATTCCTGAAAGAACGCCAGGCTATGAACAAGCAGCAATTGCTGTCTCACGGTTTCTTCATGAACCAAGGAAATGAAAAACAAGCCTTCTATGAAAAAAATGTCGAAGATTTGTGGATAGCTGGAGTCATGGAAAATACGATTCGCGATAAAGCTGAATGGTTTACTGATCCTCAATATTATTATCCACATTCGGCGGTAGCAGTCGACTATAATTTAGATAGAAATATAGATATAGTTGTCATTGACGATCGCACGCGTCTTTCGCCGGTCTATCAGGGTGTCGATGGCGGCGGCTTTATCAAGTCCAATGATTCCATTAATTTCCGAGTTCATGATTATGGTATGGGTGTGGCGTTCGGTGATTTGTTTGGTAATGGAAAAATGGATTTCGTAATGACGGCAGTCAATTTTGCGCCAAACGAAAGAATGTATAATTCATGCGATTTGAATTGGGATATTGAATATGCGACTCCCGGTAGCCAAGGTCTTCGTGTCTATAAAAACGAAGGTAAAGATTTCTCTGAGGTAAGCAAAGCCTACGATCTTGATTTCGGGGGATACGGTATGTCCGGCGTTGAATTGATTGATTATAATAACGACGGAAATTTAGATATATTTGTCGCAAATGGTTTGTGGTCGGGAACCGAAGACAATAGTGAATTGGATCTTTCTAGTAAATTCGCCAGAGCCGCAAGCATGACACTTTTTGAACTTGATTTGCTTCCGCGCAATAAGCTATCTCCCCGGTTTAATAATCCTGTAGGAAATGTGAATATTTCTAATGCGATGGAGGACTATGCATGGATGTTTTTACATTTCTCTAGCCAATCATCTATCATGAATATTTTAATTGATGCGAAAACCAAAGAGGGTAAAAACTATAGTTTAGCAGGTTTTCAAAAGAAGCGGGTTTTTAGAAATAACGGTGACGGCAGTTTTACTGAAGTCGGAAACGGTTTGGGGTTAGATAATATTTCTGATGGCTATATGATGGCATTTGCCGATTTAAATAATGATGGCAAGTTAGACGTCATTCAAAGAAACTCCGATCCTGGCATCCAGGCAGAGCAATATCCTCCGGTTCAAGTTTTTCTCAACAATTTGACTACTAAAAATAATTCTTTAGTATTGAAACTAGTCGGATCGACTGGGTCCAATATGGATGCAGTGGGTTCTATAGTAACGGCGGAAGTCGGCAAAAAGAAAGTATTGCGTCAGCTAACAGCTATGAACGGAACTATTCAGTCAGATAAAGTAATTCACATTGGACTTGGAGAACTTGATTCAGCAAAAAATATAGAGATCACATGGCCAAATGGACAGAAACAAAAAATTGATAATTTGAAAAAAGGTTTCCACAAGCTGACCCAGCAATTGGTTCTATCAAAAAATTAAACTGACGGAGTCGCCAAAGGTAACTTGATGACAAAACATGTAGTGCTCTGGTGGCGATCTTAGTAAAGCATTTCCACGATGGTCTTCTGAGATACCTAGTCCCAAATCAAATAGGAAGTATTGCTTGTTCAAACTTTAGTCAGCGCCCAACACATCGAACAGAAAAAGTATTTGTCATCAAATTGTCAAAAGCGAACCCAGAGGTTGAAAAAAAGTACCATGCATAATTTCGAAGACTCGACAAAGTTGTCGCCTACCATTCGTCCGATCCGCCAACCGAACCGTCTATGGCTGGCCTGTAAGTGCCCATCATTCCCATATCTGGCATTACAAAACGAATTCCATTTGCGCTCGCAATATTATAATCTTCAATAGACGGTAGGCGCCACCTTACTGAAGGACTATATTGGCGCCTATTCTTACCCATTCCCCCTTTGGAACTAGAGTAAATTGCTTTTTCCCAATTTTCGCCTGGAGATCCTATGACCAATTCCGATTCCGCACAATAGCTGATTGGTTTGTTCGGTTGGAGCTTTGATGGCGCACCCGGTAGGCAACTGAATTGGTCTGCAGAAACACTTTGAAGAATGATTTTATCATTGGCTGAAAAGGCTTTAACACCTTGAGTAATTGTAAAATTACAGGTATCTGACTTTGACCAGTGAACCTTAGATCCCGGAGACGAGGTTAGACCGCCTGATAAAATTGAACCAGTTCCACAGCTACCGGAAACCTTGAAATCGGTCGAATTATTAAAAGTGATGGTAATCATTTCAGTCTCAGAGGCCACACCACCAAAGATCGATCCTATTGTCCCATTTCCACGAATAGGATTTCCCTTAATATCGTTGTACGCAGTTAAAAAAGTAACTGGAGCTAACTGAGTATTCCCACTGGCTTGACACCAGTTCACCTGCGTCCCCAATGCCGAGCTCCATATCTGATCTGTTTGCTGATCCTGCCAAACTTCTTTGTTATCTTCTATTCGCGTAACTAGCCTCCATTGACCTTGGCCACGATTACATTCTAAGGCTCCGTTCCAGCTTGCCGAATTTGGATTTTTTTTAGCACAATCGGCAATTCTATCCAAAATTGTATCTTGGCTAGCGCCGCAGTTGGTATTCGGTCGTCGTGCATACCTACAGGTGGATCCCAAATAACCGTCATCATCTTTAGAGCGAGATATGTCCAAATGTTGTGGATTTAAGGTTTAGCTAGCGACCACCTCGTGGT
>JADHED010001496.1_pt1 | contig 19562 bp, 18 predicted proteins | sample 8952041 | NCBI WGS metagenome assembly JADHED01 (sample SAMN16124423, study PRJNA663239) | bioreactor sludge metagenome | isolation source: sludge (control) | place: India:Bengaluru | collected 2018-09-08
CAGCGGTCGAACCAGGTCCGGCTCTACGCCGCGCTCGGGGGCGGGGGGGACTGAGCCCGAACATTTCACGAAAATTTTTCAGCATCGACGTGATGGGCAACGATATCAGATATCGAAAGCCGCGAGGCGGTTGACTGCGCCGGGTCCGGTTTGTCCAAATGAGCGAAAGACGTTTCGGGGTCGGCGATGCTGAAAAATTTCCATGAAATGTCCGTGTGAGGCGTCCGTCAGCGCTGCCGCAGGCCCCCGTTCAGCGCCAGCTGACGACTGTCAGTCGGCGGAGCGCGCGAGCAGTTCTTTCAGGGGGCCCTGCCACAACGCGGCGGCCTCGGCAAACGGCGTCCTCCAGGATGCATAGCCCCTAAGCACACCTTCACGCAGGACTGGGGTCGACAAGACCATGGACATGTTCCTCGCCGCTGAGAAAGTGACAGGCGGTCTCATATTCCTTTAGCCAAACCGCACCACTCCTCAGACCCGCCTCGTTGTCGATCAAGGCTCGAAATCTTCACTTTTGCCAACGCATAGATGCTCCATCGGAACCTGCCGTCACCCACAGCCGTCAACCAAAGTTGCTTCGAGACTCATCGCAATTCATTCTTTTTGGAGTTTCTCTTCCCTCTCTTTTATTGCGAAATTGCATTTAATTCCAATCACTAAGCCTCCCAAGCTCACACCCCGGGTCGCTATTGGATCATTTTGGCATCCCAGTTGCTAATGTTGGTTTCACCCGGGAAGGGGTATGTGCAATGCAAAGTGCCTCGAAGCCGGAATCTGCCCCCTCGGGATCGGAATACCGACAGGCGATTGCGGAAGAAGGGCTGGTAATGAATGCTTTACCTAAATTTCACTTGATATAATTGAAGGCAATTGAAGTCATTTCCTTTTTTGCTCGGGCTGAAATAGCAACTTCTCCCTGGTTAGCGGCCCGATTCTCCCTTGTCCTGTCGTCCCTCGATTTCGCCGTCACCTTCGGATTTCTTGTTGGGCATAACCGGCAGAAAAAAAGGTGCGCGAATGAAAACTCAACTATTTCTGATTTTCACGACAAAGCCCATGGATGAGTAATTCATCCTCCATGGGCTTTTAACGTTTTTAACTGTCGGGAAATTGAATCCATAGCACCCTCAGCAACGGCCGGTCTTAAGCGCAGGCATCCCCGCTGCCTTAAATTTCAAAAAGCCGGGCCAGCGAATGCCGGAGAAAGGAGGGACAACGAAAAAGCGTTTCGCCAGAGAAAGGTCGACAGGGGAAGTAAAACAAAGACAGAACAGGAGGGATACCATGGTAACGAATTTTCATGGGAAGTCCTCGGTTGTGTGGAGATGGATGGCGCTATGTCTGCTCGCGGTAGTCCTCACAGCGCCGGTGGCAACCGCAGCCCAAATGACACTCAGCAGGATCGTGGTCTTCGGCGACAGCCTGTCCGATCCCGGCAACGACTTCGCATTGATCAACAAACAGAACATGCCGCCCTATGACAATATCGACCCGGTGACGGTCATCCCCCACGAGCCTTACGCGAAGGGCGGCCACCATTACAGCAATGGCGCCACCTGGGTCGAGCAGTTTGCCAGGCTCCGGGGGCTGGCACAGTACGTTGCCCCCGCGTGGAAGAGCGCCGGCACCAAGGCGGCCAATTACGCGGTCGGCGGCGGCAGGGCGTACGATGATCATATAAATAAGAACCTGCCGCAACAGGTGAGCCAATTCCTGGCCGACGTCGGCGGTAAGGCTCCGTCCGATGCGCTGTACGTGTTCGAGTTCGGGGGCAACGACATCCGGGACATGCTGACGACCGGTGATTTCAACCTTATCAATGTCGGGCTCATCTCGATCCAGGACAACATCCTCGCATTGTACCGCTCAGGTGCAACTAAGTTTCTCGTTTGGAATGTACCTGATTTGAGCCTCACCCCGGCGATCATGGCCCTGGACAGTGTGAAGCCCGGTACCAAGGCTGGGGTCCTGCTCCTGGTGAATAGCTATAACTGGTATCTTGGGACGCTTCTTGACGGCCTTTCCACGCTGCCAGGCATCGAGATCAATCGTTTCGACGCAGCTGAAGCGGTCAGAGTACTGGCGGAATATCCCGAGGACTATGGGCTCGAGGTGGTGGACGAGGCGTGCGTGACGCCGAAAGTCCCGCCCTTCGATTGCAAGGAGCCCGGCGAATATCTTTTTTGGGACGGCATCCATCCGACCAAGGCGGCTCACGGAATTTTGGCACAGGAAATTGCCCAACTGTTGGCGCAGTAACCTGACATCCCCAGGCCTGCCGCTGGCGAACGGCAGGCCGCGGGAATCACCCAACCCGACGACATTGTCACCCAATAGGGAGGAATGAAAGGAGAATCCCATGTTGAAAAAAATGCTAATTCTCTTGACACTTGCATTTTTGGTCTACTTGACAGGATGTGCAACTGTCCCGATGGCACCCACTGCCGATGATCAGTTGCGAAAACAATTTTCCGCTCCAGGAGAGGGTAAATCTGGCTTGTACATATACAGGAATTCAAATCTCGGCGCTGCGCTTACGAAGGTGGTATATATTGATGACCAAGTCGTGGGAGCAACGGCCCCAATGACATATTTCTACAGAGAAATAACTCCTGGTCAGCACACTTTATCTACGCAATCAGAATTCAGCAATAACGATCTCATAATCACTGCCATTTCGGGGGCCAACCACTATGTGCGACAGTACATGAAGATGGGCGTATTCGTAGGAGGGGCCAATCTCGAGCTGGTTTCAGAAGAGGAAGGGCGCAAGGGCGTTTCGGAGTGCAACCTGGCAAAATAGGGTTTTGGACGATTTTGCTGAAACGGGATCACGCGTGACGACTTGCCGACTATCCTTCTGCTCAGGCAGGTGTCAGCATGGAACCTAAAGGTTACCGCCGCTACCTGGACGCCGACGTTGCCGGCAACAACTGCCTGATGCAGGGGGATTCTCTATGAACAAGCAAGTCATGGGTGCTATCGTGGTGCTTAGCCTGCTTGTTGGTTGTGCGACACCGCAACTCACGCCAATACCCCGGGGCGAGTCGATTTCGATCGTGTACACGGCGAGCCATAAAGCCGATGGCATCAGTGATATCCGCAACGACGATCTTGCTGGGGACGCCAAGGTGGGCGCCGGTACCGGAGCAACGGGCGGTGCGGTGGCCGGCGCCTTAGCTGGTCTGACTTGCGGTCCATTCTTTATCTTTTGCTCGCCGGTCTTCGCCACAGCAGGGGCCATCGTCGGGACAGCTGCAGGCGCTGGATTAGGCGCGGGGGTGGCCATTTCGGGCGAGCTTTCAAATGAAAAAGCCGCTCAGTTGCGCGACAGGGTGGTGCGTGTGCAGCAGTCTCACTCCTTGCAAGCCGAGCTGCAGAAGAATGTCACTGACCGGGCGCAAAAGTACTGGAAGCTGGGCTCAGGCCAGTCGGCAGCACGGGTGACCGTCGCACTGCAAGATCTGCTGCTGGCATCAAAACGTGATGACCAAATCAACTGTACGATACGGGTATTGGTATCTGTGCAAAGAAGCGTTGCGAAGGATTCCAAGGCCACAGAACAAAAGATGTACCAGTATGCTGCCCCCACCAGCAGCCTGTCAATTTGGCTGGACGAGAGCAACGACTTTATCGACACAGTTCTGACAAGCGCCAGTCAACAAATCGCCACTCAAATTGTTTCCGATCTGGCGAAAAACGAGGAGAAAGCGAGTTTGCTTGCAACGCCAGCCGTTCCTCCCGCAGGCACCCCGGTAGCTTCGCGCCCGAGCGCTCCGACTTTAAACCCTTCCGAACCTTGGACCGGGAGATGGAAAGTCTCCCACGGAAGACATCCCGGCACATGGTCGTTAACGCAGTGGGGGGACACTGTTATCTCAACCTCCGATAGCGATTATAAATTGGAGGCAAAAGTTTATGGCGCTATGGTCCGAGGTAAATGGTCTACCAAGGGCGGGCACGAAAGAGATTTCCAGGCAACCATTGCAGAAGACGGCCTCTCTTTTAAAGGAGCAGCAGACTATACGGCGCTGCGCGATTATTTTACCGCAAAGAAAATTGAATAGTAGCTTTTTATCCGCCAGTTTCTCTCAATAGCGTTCTTCGGCTAATCCCAACCGCTTGCGTTTCTGATGCTGGTTGTCATGGCTGTGTCCGTTTGAGCAACTCTGCCAGGTGGCCCCGTCAGAGGGCGGCCGCCAAGTGGGTGCGGTGGCCGCAGGTTTTCTCGCTGATCGGGATGAGCGCGTTTTTTCATTTTGGAGCGGAACCAGCGGTTTGCCTTGACAGAGTAGTGCGCCGGTTATTATTGTGAATAGTGAATCACAAATCTTTGTAGGAGCACCGACCGTGCGCGCTTCCAAGAAAGATACGGAGACCCGGCAGGAGCAGATCGCCAGCGCGGCAATCGCCATGATCGCCGCCGAAGGGGTCAGTGCCTTGCGGATCGCCGGCATCGCGGAGCGGGTGGGGATCGTGCCCTCAGGGTTTTACCGGCATTACAAAAGCAAGGACGACGTGCTGGATGCCATCCTGGGCCAGTTGCAAAACAAGCTCCTCGGCAATGTGGCCGCCGTGCGCAGCGAAAGCCGCCATGCGCCCGAGCGCCTGAAGCGGCTCATGATCCGGCATGTTCGCCTGCTCGCTGAAAATCACGTGATCCCCCAAATTGTGTTTTCCGACAGCATTTACGCCGGCCATTCCGACCGGAAAGACAAGGTGAAGGGGATTGTGACCGCCTACTTGGCCGAAGTGCGAAAAATAGTGGTCGAAGGCCAACGGCACGGCTCGCTGTTGCGCGGGGTCTCGCCCGAGGCGGTCGCAGTCATGTTTTTAGGAATGGTCCTGCCCACTGCAGTGCTTCGGAATGTCACGGGAGGCCGATTTGACGTGACCCGGTATGTCGAGGCGGCCTGGCCCGTATTCGAAAGAGGAATAGTCGCACATCCGGCAGGCGCTAAGAGCCGGAAGGGGGGCCGGAGTCAACCATAGCCAACATCCATGGAGAGAACGGGTTTGAGAGATAGAATACTTCGAATCGTCCGCAGATGGGGAAAATGGATCCTCGTAGCCGCACTCGCCTCGGCGGCAGTCTATTGGGTGCGGTTCCGGCCTGTCCCGGTTGAAGGGCTCCCGGTTACGCACGGCGAGATTGTGGCGGAAGTGGTGGGGACCGGAACGCTCGAAGCGCGGGTGCAGACGGTCGTCAGCACCAAGATCCCTGGCCGCATTCTCGACATGCGCGTCGATCAAGGCGATGACGTGCGCGCCGGCCAGGCGCTCCTCACACTGGACGACAGCGAGTTCCGCCAGCAGGTGGAGATCGCGCGTTCGGCGCTGGATGCCGCGCGGGCGACCGTCGAGCGCATGCAGGCGGATGCGGTGCGCTCTCAGGCGATCCTGGAGCAATCCCGCATCGAGTACCGGCGCCGGGAGTCTCTTTTCGCCAGCAAATCCATCGCCGCCAACGAGATCGACAAGCGCAAGGAAGAGCTGAAGGTGGCGGAGGCCGACGTCGAGAAGACCCGGGCGGCCGTCCTCGAAGCCCGCAAGAACCTGGTGGTGGCGCAGAACACGGTCGACTACCACCTCGCGCGCCTCAACGACACCCGGATTGCGGCCCCGTTTGACGGCCTCATCGTCCGCCGGGACCGGGACCCCGGAGATGTCGTGGTGCCGGGGACATCGATTTTCCTGTTGATCTCTACCCGCAGCCTCTGGGTGCGGGCCTGGGTGGATGAAACTGAAATGCAGCGGCTCGCCGAGGGGCAGCCGGCCGACGTCGCGTTTCGTGCCGAACCCGCCGCCGTATACCTGGGCAAAGTGGTCCGCATCGGCCGCGAGACCGATCGCGAGACACGCGAGCTCCTGGTGGACGTCGAGGTCGAGCGGCTGCCGCAGCTTTGGTCCGTGGGGCAGCGCGCCGATGTGTTCATCCATTCGAACCGGAAAGCGGGCGTCACGATCATTCCTTCCCGGGCCCTCATGAGAAAACAGGGAGAAACCGGGGTCATGGCGGTCCGCAACGGGCGTGCCGTCTGGCAGCCGGTCACCGTCGGGTTGCGCGCGCGCGACCGGGTCGAGGTGATAGCCGGGCTCTCCCCCGGGGACATGGTCGTCTGCCCGATAGGCCCCGACCCGATCCCCGAGGGGAGACGCATCGAGGTCGTACGCCGTGAACCTGGCCGTTAAGGATATCCGCCACAACCTCGGGCGTTTTGCGCTGACCGGCATCGGGATCGGCATGCTCCTGATGATCGTGATGGGCATGCTGGGGATCTACCGCGGGCTGATCCAGGATGCCACGCTGCTGATCGACCGCATCGGCGCGGACGTATGGATCGTCCAACTTCACACCCGCGGGCCGTTCGCCGAAATCTCGCGCGTGCCGAGGAACCTCGTCGACCGGGTGGCGGCCGTGCCGGGAGTCCGGAACGCCCGGGAGTTCGTGTACCACACCATCCAGCGGGAGAGGGAGGGCCTGCCCTTGCGGCTGGGGGTGTTGGGACTGAGCTGGCCGGAGGACAAAGGGCAGTGGCTGCCGCTCGTCGCCGGCCGGGCCCTCGCTCAGGCGCACTTCGAGATGATCGCCGATCAAAAGCTCGGCCTCCGTCTCGGCGAACGGCTGAGGCTCGGGAAGGATACCTACACCGTCGTCGGAATCACCCGGGGGATGGTGACCTCCGGCGGGGACGGCCTGGCCGCTTTCAGCGTCAAAGACGCCCAGGCCATCCAGTTCGATCTACCCGCCGAGGCCGTGCGCCTGGAGCGGGCAGCGCGGCGCGCCAGGACATCCGCATCGGACATCGGCGCGACCCAGCCGCTGGTCCTGGAGCGGGCTTCGGGGGCTTCGGCGGCCATCCCCGCGCTCGGCCCCCCGATGCTGAGCGCGGTGATCGCTTCGCTGTCACCGGGAGTCGATGCGGCGTCGGTCCAGAAGGCCCTGTCGGGCTGGAGCGATGTCTCGGTGTTCAGCCGGGAGGATCAGGAGCGTCTCATGCTCGAAGGCGCCGTGGAAATGGCCCGGCGGCAGATCGGGCTGTTCACCACGCTGCTGACCGTGATTTCAGCCATCATCATGGCCCTGATCCTCTACACCCTGACCATGGAAAAAGTGCACTCGATCGCCCTGCTGAAGCTGATCGGGGCCCGCAATCGGGTGATCCTGGGCATGATCCTGCAACAGGCCGTGCTGCTGGGGGCGATCGGATATGGCCTGGCGTACGCGGTCGGCCGGCAGGTGTTCCCGCGGTTCCCGCGTCGTGTCGTGGTGCTGCAGGAGGACCTGCTGCTGCTGGCCGCTGTCGTGGGGGGCATTTCCGTGGCCGCGAGCCTCCTGGGGATGTGGAAGGCCTTGAGGGTGGACCCCAACGAAGCGTTGAGCGGGTGACCCATGGCCGGAAACGATACCGCCGTCGAAACCGTCAAGCTGACCCGAATCTACGGCAGCGGCAACACCGAGGTGGTCGCGATGCGGGACGTGACTTTCTGCGTCCGGCGCGGAGAGGTCGCCGCCTTGCTGGGCCCCAGCGGCGCCGGGAAATCCACTCTGCTGACCGCCATCGGCCTGATCAATCCCCCCACCTCGGGCAGAGTGCTGATCAACGGCCGGCTCGTGATAGAGGGGCCGCGGCCAGCCGTCGACCTGACCGCCTTCCGGCGCAACCACATCGGATTCGTTTTCCAGAAATCCAACCTGGTCCCGTTTCTCTCGGCGGTGGAGAACGTGCAAGTGGCGCTCGAAATCAACGGGTGGCCGGCCGGCCGGGCCCGGCACAGGGCGCTGGAACTGCTCGAATACCTCCAGATGGCCGACCGGGCCGCCAACCGGCCCAGCATGCTCTCCGGCGGCCAGCAGCAGCGGGTAGCCGTCGCCCGCGCGCTGGCCAACCGGCCCAGCCTGATTCTCGCCGACGAGCCGACCGCGGCGCTGGACAGCCAGAGAGGCCGTCAGGTGATGGAGCTCTTCCGCCGGGTCGCGCACGAACAGAACGGCGCGGTCATCGTGGTCACCCACGATCACCGCGCGCTGGATGTGTTCGACACCATCTACGAAATGGAAGACGGCATGATCAGAAAACAGACGCCCACGGTCCGTTGAACCGTCTCGCGGAGATGTCTCTGCCGATCGATCGCCGCCGTCTGCGCACCCGATGGCGGGTCGTCAGCAGGCGCAGGTGCGCTCGAGCAGCTCTTCCAGGTGGGCCTGCCAGAGCGCGGCCGCCGAGTGGGTGCGGTGGCCGCAGGTTTTTTCGCTGATGGGGATGAGCACGTGGCGGTCGCGGCGGACGGCGTCCTCAGGAATGCTTTGCTCCGACGCACCCCATCGCGAAGGACTGGGGCCGATAAGGCCATGGGCCTGTTCCTGGCCATAGAGAAAGTGACGGGCGGTTTCATATTCCTTTAGCTAAACTCCACCACTCCCCAGCCTCGCCTCATTGCCGATTCAGGCTTGTAATCTTCACTTTGGCCGATAGATGGATATTCCATCGGAATCTACCTGCAAGTGTTTCCAGCCCCTGCTCACCTATCGGTGCAGATTCCATCTGGTAATCTGAGGCAATCAGGCGCAACCGAAAGTTTGGACTTAGGCACACTATCTTCACTTTTGCGGCTTGGCCAAGTTGTGGATCACTTAATCCTCCACAAGGTTGGGGGGTTGCAAAGGTATCTTTTAGGGGCTTGGTCGCGGAAAGCACGAATCCATAGTCGGTTTGACCATACCGCGAAGTATGATATTTGATAGCGGCTATGGGCCAATGGCTTTCGTTATTGCCTTTGACAGTGCGGCCAATACCATTGCTGATGGGAAGCCACTTATGAAAAAAGATGTTTTCCAGGCGTATGGGAAACCCTATATTGCTGGTCTGCCCAAATACGCCCAGCTGCGGGAGGCATTGCGTACGGCTATAGAGGATGGATATTGGCTGCCCGGTGAGAAGCTGCCGCCAGAGATAGAGATTGCTGCGACCACTCCCTTCAGCCTTGGCACCGTTCAGAAGGCCATGAGAGCCCTTGTTAAGGAAGGCATCATCGAGCGCCGGCCTGGAAGCGGGACTTTCGTTGCAATTGACCGGCGGCAAATGTATGACCCGTGGCACTTCCGTTTTACTAAAGATGGCGAACAAGATTTCCTTTCAGTTTACCCTAAGGTGGTTTCGAAAAAGGTAATCTCCAGCCATGAGCCATGGGCCAGGTTGATCAACCCGAGCAGTGAGCGACTGATTCAGATCAATAGGATTATTACTATCGGGGACGCCTTTTCGATCTTTAGCAGGTTTTTTCTATCAGCAGATAAATTCGGTGGGTTTTTGACAAAGACGAAGAAAGAACTCGAATCTGTTAACTTCAAAACCATACTACGCCACGAGTACAATCTCTCCATCCGGTACATGAATCATACTGTTCAGATGGCAGACCTCCCACCGGAAGTGGCCAAAGCGATCCCTGTACCGCAAGGTACCGTCGGTATTCTGCTGAGCATTGTGGCTCTGTCTTCATTGAAGGCGCCCACCTACTATCAAGAAGTGTTTATTCCGCCCAATAATCTAAAACTCCACATATCGGATTCCTCGTTCATCCCCGAGCGCTGGTGGTAGATTCTGGCATCCTCGGCCATCTCGCTTTAGGGTGTCCCCGTTTTTCCTTGACCTGGAAGCAGATATATAGCTATATAGCGTTTTAGAATGGATTTACCTCTCCTTCCTCAATCTTTGGGGATCTCCATGAACGACTTGGTGGTCTTAGGTGCAGGCCCAGCCGGACTGACGGCCGGCCTTTATGGTGCCCGGGCGGGCTTGAATACCACAGTCCTCGAAACCAAAAGCCCTGGCGGGCAAATCCTTTTAACCGATCACATCTTCAACTACCCTGGATTCCCGGACGGGATTACCGGCCGGGAGTTGGCGAGGCTCTTTCACCGCCAGGCCGAAAAGTACGGCTGCCGCATCACAACCCGGGTCGGAACCGTTGGTTTTTCGGTCTCCACCACAGGGTTCTCGGTTTCCACCCAGAACGAAACCTACCAAACCAGGACGGTTGTGATTGCAACCGGCGGGGGGCCGCGCCGGCTAAACGCGCCCGGAGAGAAGAAATTCTCCGGAGCCGGGATTTCGTATTGCGCCGTTTGCGATGCCAATTTCTTCGAGGGGCTCGATGTGATCGTCATCGGCGGGGGCGATTCGGCTCTGGAAGAGGCGGCCTACCTGTCGCGCATCTGCAACCACGTCTTTGTAGTCCATCGCCGCGACAGCTTCAGGGGGTGCGATGCCTGCCAGTGCCTGCTGCGTTCGCGTCCCAACATTAGTGCCTGCATGGACACTGTCGTCAAGGAGTTCCAGGGCGATGAGGTGCTTGAATCGGTTCGCTTGGCCAAGGCCGACGGATCCAAGGAGTGGGATCTTAGGGTGAGCGGCGCTTTTATTTATGTCGGCCACATACCGAACACATCCTTTCTGCCCGACGCGGTCCTCAAGGATGCCGACGGATGGGTCATCACCGACGAGAATATGAGCACCTCCCTTCCCGGAGTTTTTGCGGCCGGCGATGTCAGGCGCAAGACCGTAAAGCAGGTTTCCACCGCCGTGGGTGACGGCGCCCTGGCGGCCATGATGGCCGAAAAGCACATCGCTATGCAGGCCTGCCGGCCGTGACTGCTTCAAAGTCAGAGGAATGTGCCGTTCCCTCAACTCCGGGCAAGCAAGCAATCGAAAAAGGCATAGAGTAATGACATCCGCACGTCTTGAGATCGTTCACCACACGGTATCCGAGATCCGGCTCTCCGACAGGTGCAAGTTCGAAGACGGGGTCCTGCAACTCGAGCTCGGGCAGATCGAAGCTTTGATCGCGCACAACATCCGGCTCCAGGAGATCGTTATCGCAAGGCCGGGTGACTCGGTGCGTATCGCACCGGTTCTTGATGTGGTGGAACCGCGGGCCAAAGAGGGGGAGGCGGAGAGCGCATACGCCGGGTTTTTCGAGAAGAGTGCCCCTTTCGAGGCACAAGGCCGCACCCATGTGCTCGAGGGGGTGGCCGTCCTTGCGGTCGCAAAGCTCCCCGGGGCACAGGAGGGGCTGATCGACATGCGGGAGGAGGCAAGCCCCTTCTGCGTTTTCGCTCAAACCCTCAATGTCGTGCTGCACTTCGCACTGCCCGCGGCGATGCCTCGCTCGGAGGCCGACACCGGTATCCGGCTCTCAACGCTCAAGGTGGCTGAATTTATGGGCCGCCTGGCAGTCGGCTTGCCGGAAAGACGGACCGATTCCCTGCAATGGCCGCTGCCCGATAACACGTTTCCCAAGGCAGCCCTTGTCTATTTCGTTCAGTCACAGGGTGACTTGCGCCGGACATACCTCTATGGCCATCCCATAGATGAGATGCCCCCACGAGTGATATCCCCGCTGAGCGTTTTAGACGGCGCCCTCGTCAGCGGCAATTTCGTCATGGCCTGCAACAAGAGCTCAACCTATATTCACACGCGCAACCCCTTGATCACGGAAATGTTCAGTCAGCACGGGAAGACCCTCAACTTCAGGGGCATCATCCTGGCTAACGAAATGAGCCGCCTGGAAGACAAGCGGCAGACGGCAGCCGGCATCGTAGAGTTGGCAAGAAAGCTTGGGGTTGCCGGTGTCGTGATCAACCAGGAGGGGGGGGCCAACACCCTGACCGATGTCATGACGGTCTGCAGCTTGCTTGAAACCGAGGCGATCAAAACCGTCTTGGTTTTAAACGAGTTCGCAGGTCATGATGGAACTACCCCCTCGCTCGCCGAAACTACCCGCGAGGCGGAGCATATCGTTAGCACGGGCAACAACGACTACCTTTTGCACCTTTCACCCTCAGAGCGGTTTGTCGGCAGCGACACCTTTCCGGGAGTGGAGGGCAGCATCACCGGGTCTATCGCCGTGCCTTTGACGCGGGTCCATTCCTCAACGAACCAGCTGGGTTTCGGGCGGCTATCCTGCGCGAGCGATGTAGCGCCGCTTGCCCCCCGGGCCAAAATTGAAAAGCCCTGGCGGGTCGTGCACTACTTGAACCAGTTCTTCGGGCAAATCGGCGGTGAAGACAAGGCCGATGCCCCCTTGCAGGTGAAGGCCGGTCCGGTCGGGCCGGGGCTTGCCGTCAAAGAGCAGTTTGGTCTCAACGCCGAGGTGATCGCAACCGTCGTCTGCGGCGACAACACCATGGGCGAAAACCTGGACCAGGCAGCCGCTGCGGCGGCCGAGCTTGTTGCGGACTATCGGCCTGACCTGCTCGTAGCCGGCCCATGCTTCAACGCCGGCCGCTACGGCATGGCCTGTGGTGCGGTTTGCAAGGCGGTCGCCGAGCGATTGGGTATCCCGACCGTCATGGGGATTGCCGAGACCAACCCCGCGGTCGAGGTTTATCGCAAGTACACGTTCATGACGCCGGCCGGTAACAGTGCGGCCAAGATGCGCCAGGCGGTGAAAGCCATGGTGGAAGTGGCCAGCAATCTCGCCGAGGGCCACCACCCACCGACTGCGAATTTTTTACCCCGGGGTGTGAGAGAGCTGACGCTGATGGAGTTTTCCGGTGGGAGTCGAGCCGTGGCAATGCTCGCGGGGAGACTTGTCGGACAGGAGGTGGCAACCGAGCTGCCGCTGCCCAGATTCGACCGGGTGGACCCGGCGCCACCTATCAAGAACCTTGCCACCGCCACCATCGTGCTCGCAACCGAAGGCGGGCTCGCCCCGAAAGGGAACCCGGATGCAATCGAAATGTCCATGGCAACGCGGTTTGGATGCTATTCCTTGGAGAACATGGACAGAATGGATGCAAGCCTCTTTGCGGTCGCACATGGCGGCTACGACAACCGTCTGGCCCAGGAGGATCCCAACCGTCTGCTGCCCCTGGACGTCTTACGCGACATAGAACGGGAGAAGGTCATCGGTCGGGTCGCCGGGGTTTTCTACACGACCTCCGGCAATGCGACCTCGGTGGAGAATGCCAGGCGCTTCGGAAAGGCGATTGCCGAGGATATCCGCAAGCGCATCCAAGAAGAGGTGGGCGTCATCTTCACCTCCACCTGAGGCACCGGGACTCGTTGCGGCGCAACGATTGTGAAGGAACTCGAAAGGGCCGGGATTGCATCTGCGCTCATTTGCACCCTCACCAGTATCGCAACCACCGTTGGGGCCAACCGGATCATACCGGCCCTCGGGATTCCCCACCCGCTGGGCGACCCCAAGCTGTCCCACCAGGAAGAAAAATCATCCCGCAGGAATATCGTCTGCCAGGCACTCAAGCTTTTAGGCGATCGGGAACTCTCTTAAAAAAGGAGGGCTGTCACCGTGGAAATCGAGATCAACAAGGACAATTACCAGCAGCAAATTGTGGAAAACCCCCAGCCGACGGTCGTGGACTTCTGGGGGCCGCAGTGCGCGCGGTGTCTGGAGCTCATGCCGGTCGTCGAAGAGATCGTGCTTGCGCGCCGGGGTTCGGTGCGGCTGGTGAAGATCGACGCTTCCAAGAACCGCAGGTTGTGCATGGGACTGAAATTGATGCGCCTGCCGGCGTTTCTCTTCTATCGCGATGGGAAAGAGGTGGGTCGGATGAGTGGGGATGAGCTGACGGAGGCCGACCTGAAAGAGGCCGTTGATAAGCTCTTGGCGGGGCAGGAGACCCTCTGATGGCAGACAATCCGGTCGTCCAGTCGTTTGCCTATCTTTTGGCGCATGCCCCGGAGTTCGTGCGTTACGGGTCCAAGCCCAAACGGGAGATCGGGGTCGACCCCAGGCTGGCAGACAAGATTGCCCAGCATCTGCGCAGCTTCGAAGAAGCTGTTTCCTACCCCCCCAACCAGGTATTCTTGGGGAACCTCCACCCGGAGGACTTGGCAAGCCGTCCATCTCCCTGGTGGCAGAATAAGGTGGCCAGTGCAACGAAAGACGGCGCATACGGGCCATTCCTCGACCAGTTAGAGGTCTACGGGTTTTTGAAAGCGGTGGACCAGTTTGATCTGGTTTGGTTCACTCCGGATTTTACGAGACGGCTTGGCGAGATCCTTCAAGGCCACCCCTTGGCACTTCCTGCCGACGCAGTGAGCCTGGGGCAGGGCCATCCGATCGAGAAGATCCTCTCCAAAATAGAAACCGAGGGATCGCTGCCGCTATACTTTGAAGACGAGACTATCGGCGCCATCCATAGGGCGCACGACGAGGACGAAGCCTTGCAGGCCGATGTGCTGCTTGAAAACCTGGTCACCAAGGCAACCGGTGTCTTGGCGGTCCGGGTACTCCTCAAGCGGTCGGGGACAAGCCCCGAGGCGATCGACTATATCATGTCCTGTTCCGAGGAGGCTATCGGCGACCGGTACCAGCGCGGCGGGGGCAACCTGGCCAAGGCGGTGGGGGAGGCCTGTGGCCTGGTGAACGCCACGGGGAGCGATGTCAAGGCATTCTGTGCCGGGCCGGTCTATGCGATCGTGCATGCGGCAAGCCTTGTGAAGGCGGGGGTATTCGAGCGTGTCATTGTGTTCGGCGGCGGCTGCCAGTGCAAGCTCGGCATGAAGTTCGCCGGCCACCTGAAGCACGACATGCCGATTTTGGAGGATGTGCTGGGCGGCATGGCGTTTCTGATCACGCAAAATGACGGCGTCAGCCCGGTGGTTCGCCTGGAATCGGTCGGCAAGCACCGGATCGGCGATGGATCGAGCCAGCAGGATATTTTTACCTCTCTAATCGTGCGGCCGCTTGAGCGGCTCGGCCTGCGCATGAGCGATGTCGACAAGATCGCAACCGAGCTCCACAACCCCGAGGTCACTCTCCCCCAGGGCAGCGGCAACGTCCCGCTGAACAATTACAAGATGATCGCGGCCCTTGCGGTCTTGCGCAAGGAAATCGGCCGGGGCGAGATGGAAGAGTTCATCGCCCGGCACGGGATGCCAGGGTTTTCTCCGACCCAGGGGCACATCCCGGCCGCGGTCCCGTATCTCGGGCATGCCGTCGAGGCCATGGCCGCCAGCAAGATCGCCAATACCCTCTTTGTGGCCAAGGGCAGCCTCTTCCTCGGAAGGATGTCCCGCTTGTCGGACGGCTTGAGTTTCTTTCTGGAAAAAAACGGTTCGACCAAAGTAAAATCAAACGAGAAGGAGGTGGATTAAGGTGTTTGAAGGCAAATTGTTTGTCGCTTTTGGAGAGCGCGACGGGGTGCCGGGGCCGGTCATGACCGAGGTGCTGAAGGCCGCGGGGCTCGAGGTGATCTACCAAGTCACCGAGTGCTTCGTCTGAACAGCCGCCGGCGCCATGGATTCGGAAAACCAGGCCCTGATGATGCGTTTGGCTGAAGAGCACGGCAAGGAGAAGCTGGTTGTCGTGTTGGGAGCAGCCGACCCGGAAGGTGTCGCGATCAGCGCCGAGACGCTGACCATCGGGGACCCGAGTTTCGCCGGTCCACTGGCCGGAGTCCAGTTGGGACTCCAAGTATACCACATCCTGGAACCTGAGTTCAAAAAGCTCATACCGGAAGACGTTTATCAAGAAAAGCTTGGCATCTTCGAGTTAACCTCGGATGGCGCAGCCTTAGGGGAAGCGTTGTCTAAAATCAGGCAACAGAGCAAGACCGTGGGGTAGCGGATTCAAAGGGTGGGGCTGGGGGCCCGTAAACCCCCAGTTCCCGTCCGCCCCCCTTATTGCTGCCGGGAGAGATCGCATGGAAGTAATGCTTGATTCCCTGGTTGGAGTGCTGACGTTCAAAGTAATATTGCTCATTCTGGTCGGGACGTTCATCGGAATCATTGTCGGGGCCCTGCCCGGCATCAATGCCCCCACGGGGATTGCGCTCGCCATTCCGCTCACCTTCACCTTTAGCGCCGCCGAAGGGCTTATTCTATTAGGCACCATCTACTGCGCGTCGATCTATGGCGGCAGCATCAGTGCAATACTAATGAACGTCCCGGGCGAGCCGGCCGATGTGGTCACCTGCTTTGACGGCTACCCTATGGCTAAAAAAGGCGATCCGCAGCGCTCCCTGAACCTTGCCGCCATCGGCTGTTCGGTTGGCAGTGTAGCGGGGTTCCTGGCCCTTCTCTTTCTCTCCCCGCCGTTATCCCAGGTGGCCCTTATGTTCGGGCCAACCGAGATCTTCTGGGTTGCAATCTTCGGGATGACGGTGATCGGGGCCATTTCAAGGGGCAATATCTTCAATGGCCTCCTGGGGGGGACGATCGGGATGCTTCTATCCACGGTCGGGTTGAACCCGGTGACCGGGGTTTCACGGTTTACTTTTGGCATTTCTTATCTCGTGTCCGGCGTTGATATCGTATCCGCCTTGATTGGGCTCTTCGCCCTTTCGGAAATGTTTAACTCCTTTAGGGAAGCGCTCACACCCGAAGGCACCAAACCGATCATGTTGACCAACCGCTCCGGAAGCTTGTGGTCGCACATCAAAGAGTTCTTTCGCTTCCCATTTGCCTATACCGTCTCGAGCGTCATTGGCACCATCATCGGAATCATCCCCGCCGCGGGGCCCTCAATCGGGGCGCTCATGTCCTACGGTGAAGTGCGGCGGCATTCGGCGCGGAGGGCGCAGTTCGGGCAAGGGGAGCCCGAAGGCATAATAGCCGCCTCGGTCGGTAAAAACGCCGTGGTGGGCGGGTCGATCATCCCGCTTCTGACTTTAGGGGTGCCCGGGAGCCCGGCGGCGGCCATCCTCCTGGGGGGCCTGATCATCCACGGGCTTTTCCCCGGGCCGGACCTATTCACCACGCACGCGGGCATTACCTACACGTTCATGATCGCGATGGTTTTGACCTCCGGGGCGATATTCTTGGTGGGAGTGGCCGGTTCGCGCTTCTGGGGGCAGGTGACGAAGATGCCGATTCACTATATAACTCCCACCGTGATCGCCCTCTGTGTGGTCGGCTCCTACGCCACACGTAGCAACCCGGCCGACGTGCTGGCCATGACGGCGATCGGGCTGGCCATGTTCGTGGCATCCAAAGCCGGGTTCGACCCGGCACCCGTGGTAATCGGGCTCGTGTTAGGTGAGTTGGCTGAAAACGGCTTTCTCCTGGGGCGGTTGCTGGGAGAGGCCGAGGGCTCGGTTATGAGCTACTTCTTCCTGCGGCCGATCCCGCTCCTCATGATCGGCTTGACCGTTGCGTCCTTGGTCTTCACCGCCTACACCCAGGTGCGGGATAAGAAGAAATCGGCTGAAGACTTAGGCGAACGAAAGGCCCAGAGCGGTGCCGTCCCGACGGGTATCAGGAAGTATCATTTGAACATGGCGGTCGGGGCGCTTGCCATCGGGTTCGCTTTCTGGGCGGACCATCAACTGGCGGCAGCCGAGCCCGACACGGTGGTTTTCCCGCATGTGCTCTTGTGGGTCATCAAGGCTGCGGGGGCAATGATGATCCTGCAGGAAGCCATCTGGGGCCGAAAGTACAACTTAAGCCCCGCCTTCACGGCCGTTCCACTTACCTTTGTCGCACTGGCGGGGGCCACGGTCGCCTACATCCTCGCGGCACTGATGGTCGATTATTACCTCGCAACGGCGGTGTATCTCTTCGCCGTCGCCATGGTGCTCGAGGTGGATCGGGTCCGCAAGCTGCTTTGCCGAATACTGCCGGTTGCACTTGGAATCCCGGTCGTTCTTTACTGGCTCTTTTACCGGCTCTTGGACGTCCGAATGCACAGCTTAATCTTTTAGCCAAAGGGAGGGAAATCATGAGCAGGACTGTAAGGTTGGTCGTTTTGGCGATCGCGCTGGTAATCGCCTGTGCCCCGCTTGTTTACGCCCAGGCAAAGTACCCCAGCAAACCCATTCAGGTTCAAGTGGTGTTCCCGGCCGGGGGCCCGTCAGACACGGAGGCCCGGATCATGGCTAAGCACGCGGAGAAGGTGCTGGGGCAGCGGTTGATCATTCAAAACGTGGCCGGGGCCGGAGGCGTTGCCGGGTGGAACAACATGAGAGGTGCCGAGAAAGATGGCTACTGGCTCACCGGGTACAACATCCCCCACATCTTTGCCCAGCCGTTGGTGGTCAAGGAAGCGAACTTCGCGAAAGACGATTTTATCCCCATTATTCATTGGGCCAATGATCCGACAGTTTTCGCCGTCCGTGCCGATAGCCCGTACAAGACCATCGAGGACCTCATCTCCGACGCCAAGGCCAAGCCAGACACTGTGACCCTGGGGCTCGCGGGTCGATTCCTCGCCCACCACTTGGCGGTGCTGCAGCTCGAAGATGCCGCGAAGATTCAAATCAAGGACATCCCTTTTCAGGGCTCGGCTGCCTCTATCGCGGCCATGCTGGGAGGGCAGACCAAAGGGGTGTCGGACAATCTGACGGATATGATCCGGCAAGGGGACAAGGTTCGCATACTGGCAATCGCCACGACTGAACGACACCCTATGGCCCCCAATGTGCCGACTTTCAAAGAGAAAGGCTACCCCCAGGTGGTGATGAGTATCGACCGCGGAATTGCTGCCCCCAAGGGCGTACCCCCCGAAATAATTCAAATCCTCAGCGACTCGTTCTGGAAGGCCGCGCAGACCCCGGAATTTCTGGAAGACATGAAAAAGGCCGGAGTTGATGTTCACACGCTGAGGGGTGAGGAACTCAAGAAGAATTGGGCGGATAACGAAAAGGCTGTGCGAGAACTTCTAGTTAAACTTAAGCTCGTTGAAAGCAAATAGCGGAAGGGGAACGGCCCCAGTACGAGGCCGTTCCCTAATTCCACCCATCGACAGAGTGGTCCAAACTAAAACTCGGCATATTGCAGGATAAAAGCGCGAGTGGATTCCGGCGATTAATTTAAACTCGCCAGTGGCGGCAGGTTCGTACTGCTAATCTTAATCGACAGCCCCTCATATTGCCTGACCGGCGGTGGCCAATACCTGCCATGAATTACGCGAAATTAGCCTCTCGTTAAAGTTGAGATAAGAGCAATGTTTCGCCTTATTATCCGCTAATCTTTTCCAATAGAGTCCTTCGGCTAATCCTAACCGCCTGGGACTCGAATGCGGGTTGTCATGCCCGCGTCCGTTTGAGCAGCTCGGCCAGGTGGTCCTGCCAGAGCGCGGCGGCCGAGTGGGTGCGGTGGCCGTTGGTTTTTTCGCTGATCGGGATGAGCACGTGGCGGCCGCGGCGGACGCGCTGGATGGCGTTTTCTAAGATGCCGAGCTCCGGCGGGTTGACCTGGTCGTCGGCGGAGTTGACCGCGAGCAGCTCCGCTTCGATCTTCTCCAAATCGGGAGCGGGGTCGTAGTCGCGCGACGCGTCGAACTGGTAGAGCATGTCGTTGGCATCGAGCTTTGCGGCGTAGTCGGCGACCAGGCGGTCGAACATCTCGTCGGCCGCCGCCGGGGTCGGCGCCTGCAGCTGCCACTGCAGCGGGACGCTCACCATGAAGAGCAGCGTGTAGATGGCGGAGCGCAGTCCGCGCTGCGGCTGCTCGCGGTAGTCGCCGGCCTGCCAGTCCGGGTCCTGGCGTATGGCGTCCAGCACCATGCGCCGGATCATGCGGTTGCGGCCGCCAGCGGCATCAGCGCATCCATGAACTGCTGGTACGCCGCGCCCCACATCCAGGTGTGCATCC
>JADHED010001497.1_pt1 | contig 19560 bp, 8 predicted proteins | sample 8952041 | NCBI WGS metagenome assembly JADHED01 (sample SAMN16124423, study PRJNA663239) | bioreactor sludge metagenome | isolation source: sludge (control) | place: India:Bengaluru | collected 2018-09-08
TGTTGGTGTTCGATGCCGACGCGCCCGTGCTGGACGGGCTGACGCTCTACGACGAGTGACGACACCTTTCGAGCCCCCACAGGGGGCTCGTTGCGTTACATCATCTTGGTGGTGGAGTAACCCGCTCGCTGTTTCATCAACTTGTCATTTACAATGCGAGAACCTTGAGCTATAAAACCGTTTGTCAAGTTTGAAGATCACGGAACTTAGTTCCGCGCAATGAGGATGTCGCTAACGAGTTGATTGCTGGACCCAACAAAGGATGGACGAGCAATGGCCGATGTTACCGGCGCGATGGTCGTGGCAGAGGTGAAGGCGATCGCTCTGCCGATCTTCATCTTCACGCTTGTAGTCGTCACGGGTGTTCTCCTTTGGGGTCTGCGAATCCTCCAGGGCGTCTTGCAGCGTCCTGATCCTGACAATCCGAAGCAGTGGTTCATCGACAAGGCGCTCTCCGAGAAGCGCCTTGTACGCGCGGTTGACCCGCCGCCCCAGCCGAACCCGGCTCCCAACCCGGCCCCATCGCAGCCGGCGGGGCAGAAATCTGATTTCGGTCGCCTGCTAGCTGCTGCGAGCCTTGTGCTCTTGCATCTGGCGGTAACGCATGCCCGAGCCCAGGCCGCGCCGGTTGCGCCGAGTAACCCGCAGCTCATCGAAGTGCTCATCGTCGAGTCGTCCCGACCGGTGACGTTCACTCGCTCGTTCGAAGTGAGTTGGCCGGAGAACTGGGGCAATGCGACATGGCGCCTAGACGACTGGAAAGGCCCCGCCTCGAAGCAGCCTGAAACGCTGCCAGAGGTAAAGACGACGCCTGTTAAGCCCGGCAAACTCCGTATCGAGGTCACGGTGAAGGACGTCGCGGCCATCGGGATCCATGCCGGGCAACTGGTGCTAACGCCCGAGGCCGGGGAGGCCCTTGGTACGAAGACCATCGACCTCCGCTTCGTCACGACGTTCAAACCGGGCATGTTGATCGCGCCTGCGGGTGCTGTGGCGCTCAAGGTCAGCAACTGCTCGTGGCCCTGTTTGCTGACGGAGCTGTTCGCACCGGAGACGCAGGGGCGCAACTATGCCTTCGAGGTCAAGAACACCTCGCCGGCACCCATCGACGTCAACGTGAAATTCACGGCCCTGGGCATCACCCCGGTCGCTCCCGTCTTCCGGTTGCGCCGAACGTTGTTCGGCGAGGAGAAGGGGGCAGACGTCCTGGACCTCCAGGACATCCCACCGAATGGGTCCGCGACGATGCATGCACGGATCGAGAACGCGACCGACCTGCCAGCAGGCACCTATTCGGGAACGATGCAATTCCTGGCCACCCCCTCCAGCATTCGCGGCGTGGGTGATTACCTCGTCGGCGATCGGGCCACTGATGGCTCGTTTGTGGTGCGCAACGCCGTCCGCACGGACGTCACCGCCAACGTTCAAGTCCGCGCCGCGGCGCTGTGGGCGCTTGTGGCAGTGTTCTTGGGCGTGCTGGCCGGCCGCGTCGCAGCGGTGCTAGCAACGGCGGGGTTCGAGCAGAAGCTCCTGTACTACCCACGCTACGAAGCGCTCCGGGGGAAGCTTGCCTCTCTGCCGTCCAGTGTTCGTACCTATTTGGAGGCGTACCTGAAGGACGCTTGGGATGCGGTGTTCGAGGGTGGTAACGCCACCGCCAACTCGCAGGCCTTCTCGAAGCTCGAGCGGCAGTTCATGTACGCGGAGCAGGCGCAAGGCCTGCGTGGAGAGATCCTGCAGCACCTGCCAGCGACCGACCAGCCGGCAGCCAATGCCGAAGTCGACAAGGCCCTCGTCGAGATTGCTAAGCGCGCACCAGATTTCGATGCTGTGATCAAGTCGCTCGCCGTGGTGCGTCAGCTGCTGGATCAGCGTGTCCCCGGCTTCGCAGCCACAGCCGAGGCTGAAGAGGACGCGCGACAGGCGCGATTGCAGCCCCCTCGCCAGCCTAGCCGCATTGAAAGACTACTGTCCCTACTGGCAGGCACCGGCACAGAGGGGGTCGGCCTCTACTACCAGTACTTGCGACCGCTTATGCACTTTACGGTCCTGCTCGTGCTGGTGCTCTATGGCGTTTGGCAGCACTACTCCGGTGGAGCGGACGCCGCCACCTTTGGGTCGCAGGGGATCAGCCAGTACGCGATGCTCTTCCTTTGGGGCGTCAGCGCCGACATCGTCAACAAGACTCTGCAATCCATTTCGTTCAAGCGGACCACGCCATGATCAACAGACTGATTTGGGTGTTGACCGCCATAGCGTGCCTGGTAGGCCTCGCCGGATGCGCATCGTCGCCATCCACGTATCGGGTTGCGGCGCAATTGGCCGACGACGGAAAGCCTGCCCACTGGCTCCTACCGCCGAGCGCGGGCACTTGGAGTTCGTTCCGTTGGATCGATTCGGTCCCATTGAGCGGGTTCTACATTGACCTTCCGATGCGGCATTCGGCATGCGCATACTACGCAAAGTTCCCGGAGGGCGCACCGAAAGCCGGAGCCCTTCAGGCCGAGCTCGTGCCGGTGCCCGGTGGAGCCGTCCTGCGCATGAAGTCCACCGGCACATTCTTGGACGAGACGTCACTGCGTGCAGCATGGTTGGCATGGTGGGCGGCCGCAAAGGACGCTTGGCCGGGAAAATGCATCGGCATCGATCAGGCGGTCTTGGAGCAAATCCTAGTGGAGCGCAGACCGCTGCGATTCTCCGAACTGCTGCGGCTGTACTACGGTTTCGAGGAGTCCACGCGTTCAGTCATCCTGCGACCGGGCACGACCGTCTGCGCGTCGGACGTGCCGAATCGCGCTGCCCACGCAACCGCGCGATTTTCCGTGTCGGGTGAAACCTGCGCAACGCTGTTGTCGGACGGAAGCGGCGGTGCCGTGTTTGGGCCCCTCTCGATCCCGCTGGGCTACATCTCCGCAATCGACACGAGCAAGCGGATCGTGCACCCGATCGCGAGTTGGGCGGAATTGCCGCACCGAAATTTGGTGGGTCACCAGTTCATCCTGAGGTACCCCAAGGGCCTGCCGACTAACCCGAACGCGATGCCGCTACCCACCGACCCCGTGGGCACGAACGCGGGCCACGTGCCCCTGCTGATCGCCGTGGACACGCGGGTCGAAGGCTCTGTCGCACGCGCAATGCAGTGCGTCCGCGCCGACGACGATGACATTCTGGATGTTTGCGGGACGAAAGGATTCGAGGCCAACCGCTGTGGCGGGTCAATTTCAGCATCCGATCCGCTCGCAGAGCTGAGGAACCGACCACCGAAGTGCTTCCGCTTCGGTGAACGCGGCGTAATCACGCCCCGGATCACCGTGACCGTCAATGGCGCTCCAGTGGAGGTTCTCCTGGGGACGACACTAGGCGCGGCCCTGGAACGGCTTGCACAGCCATTCCCCCACGCTTTGCAGCCCCGCGTGCACGACTTGGTTGCGAAAGCGGCGGGCCAAGCCGCCGTGTCCGGCGTCCGCGTCATGCGGATGTTCGAAGGAAAACCCGTCGCTGTCGACCTATCAGGGGCGGGCGCTTCCGCCCTCGGCATGGTCCTTTTGCCAGGAGACCAGCTGTCATGGTGAAGTACGTCCGCATCGGTGCGAGCCGCATGTATGTCCCCGCCGCGTTCGAGAGGCTGGTGACAGCGGCGCGGATCGCGTTCATACGCGACGAGGACCAGGCCGATCCCGGTACTGAGATCGACGTGCTCGGCCTTCTGCACCGCGGCGCCGTCGTGGTGTACCCGACGGTCACCGAGGCTGTGGCGACATCCCTCCATTCGAACTTGCCGCGCCTGCTCGACGAGGCCACGCTCCCCGGTCAGCGCATCCGGCTTGCTTTCCTCACGGCCTCGGGCGGACTTCGCGCAGGCGATACCCTGTTGACCGACGGCGCCGGTGTTGTGGTCGAGAGCCCGGCGTTCCACGTGGGCGACCCGGCCGAGAGCAACGACACGTCGTGGCGCCTGAAGATCCCGGCGCGCGCCAGTATCCGCGCTAGGGGTGGCGCGATGGTCATCGACCTCAGCGCATCCGACCCGGACGAGGGCGGGATGATCGTAAACGGCGTGCGTGTCCCTATCTCCAAGGCGAACAGGCAGGTCCAGGTCGATCTCGAAGGGATTGCGCGCGGCACACTTCGCTTCGGCCTGGAGCTGGGCGACGAGCTCCTGGAGCACTTCGGTGTGGGGCCGCGGTATTTCGCGCAGGACAGCTTCGACGGAGGCACGTTGTACACCGCCGCAAGCACCTACCCGCTTTACCGGCTCGGTGAGGAGAAGCGAGTCTTCTCCTGCCAGCTCGACATTGCGGCCCCACACGAGTCGGAGCAGTTGACTAGAGCGCATGATGCTGGTGCAACACGCGCGCGGATCCCTCGCAGCATCCTGCTACCACCGGCCGAGGCCCTGCGTACGAACTTGCATGCAGTGCATGGCGCCGACGTGCACCTGCGAGCCGAATCGAGCGACGATGCTCCCGCCGGTTTCGCGCTCACTTCTTCGCCCAAGGCGATCGCTGCTGTGGGCGGAACCAACACGGCCGTCATCCGCTCGCACTATTTCTGCCCCATCGGCAGCTTCTCGGTCGCGACCGACGGTGCGCAGCAGCAGCGGCTATCACTGGGTCTGTCCAATCTCGAGACGATGGCGGTGCAGCCTGCGAAGGACAAACTCACCTTCATCCCAGGCCACGCGGCATACGACGCACGCGTCAACGCCCTGACCGCAACGGCGAACGGCGCCTCCGGCCCCGCCCTCAGCGATCTGGAAGGACTTTGCCTGACGTCGTGGGTGCGCCTTGACGTGGGGGACGCCGCTGTATCTCCGACGCCCCTTTCGATTCAGCCGGAGGGCATGCAGGCATACGGCGCCACGGGCGGCGACCCCGCGGCGATGTCGTTCAGCCCCGCACGGTTTCCGTCTCCGGCCGAACCTTTCCCGATCGCTCCGTTGCTCGGTGTGCGCGGAGCAACGGCTGCGCAGCGCTTGCGGTTGGAGAGCGAAGTCGTCGCCAAAGAGCGTCGCGCCAGGATCGCAAAAAGCGGCGCCTTCCGTCCGCAGGCCGACGCTGAACGTGTACCAATCGTCGGATCGCGCACGCCGCAGGGCTTCATCGCCGTGCGCAGCGTTGACGGTGCGACGTGGTCGAAACTTCTCTTCACCAGAACGAGCAAACGCCAGGATGCAAAGGGAGATTGGAACGAGCTGGGTGACGTTGGACTGGCGGTGGCCGATGCGGACAGCGGCGAGCTCATGTCGGAGGCGATGTCGCGCAACCGGCTCATGCTCGTTACGACATGGGGCCGCCTCAAAGAGTTGGCGTTTGACCTCCGCTCGTTCAAGCGAATGCATATCGGTGGCTGGGGCATCCAGTTGTCGCCTTTTAAGGAAGGCCATGATCCGATCGTCGTTCTCAAGTACGACGGTCGTCCGCTGCGCCAGTTGGCTCGACACCTCGACCAGTGGACGTCGCCGGAGCAGTTCGACCCCACCGGAAAACTCCAAGAACGCCTGCTGATGACGCTCGACCGCGCAAAGGCGGGCGACGACGTATTCGGCAAGCTCGCGAGCCGCATCGACGACCCGAACTGGAACGGATTGCTTGTCCTCGATGCGAAGCTTCCGCTTGCCGGCATTCCGGACGCGATGAAGGCAATCGGCGCCGGTCTGCCGCCAGCGCTCGAGGTGCCCTACCTGGGGCTCGACGTGTCTGGCATCGACCCGGATCTGCCGGAGAAGGAGCCTTGGCGAAGCGCACTTTTCGGACTGGTTCATCACGACGAACCCGACCCGGCCTGGGAGGGCGACGCCGAGTCCAGGGTGACGATGCGTGTACCCCGCTTGATCCTGCGGGTGGAGAACGACGCCATCGACCGCTTCGAGTGCGCGATCCAGTTGCGTATTCCGCGCCTCTTCGACTTCGAGTCCACGGAGCCCGACAAGATCCTTGAACTCAAGGGCCGCTACGAGTCGCGTGTTGCGGAAGGCAAGCGTCAAGACACCTACACATTCGAAGCTGCAGGCAGCTACGAGAAGCGGTTCGGCGACAAGTCGGTCATTCGCAGCCTCGCGCTAAGCCGGCTGCGACTGCTCACGTCCCCCGGTGAAGGCAAGAGAACCGAAGGCCGGTTCTTGATCGATGGCGACATCACGTTCAACGAGCTGGCGGGCGTCGACCTCCTGGGCATCGAGAAGCTGGAGTTCACGGATTTCGCGATCGACCTGGGCTTCTTCATCGAGGGGGCTCGCAACCTCAAGTTGAAGTTCAACTATCCGAACCTCAAGTTCGACCTTGACGGGTTCAACACCGGCAGCGGCCGGCGTACTGGCAGCCTGCCCGGGTTCCTGCGCAGCTTTCCCCTCAAGCTCAGGGGGTTGCGCTTCGGGGATTTCGACCTTTCGCGGTTGGGCTTCCTGCAACTCGGCAACTTGGTGTCGACGCCCGACTTCGAGATTGGGAGCGACTTCAAGTTCGCGCTCGACTTCGACCTTGACCTTGGTTCCCTCGGAGCGCTGGCAAAGAAGCTCGAGCGCTTCAAGCTGCAGGTCCTCGTCGGCTGGAAGCCGATCTGGATCGACAACGCTTTCAAGAAGAACCGCATCGCGGCAGGGTTCCGTATCGACCTGGGCGAGGGCAGCGGCGGCATCGACCTCGGACTCGAGGGCATCCTGCGCCTGCGCGCGGAGCGCTTCAATTTCAAACGCGAGAAGGTCGACGCTAAGGACCTCATCATCCTGTCTGCCGACGATTGTCGGCTCGGCGTGCTCGGCAACGAGTTTCCCGAGGACGGCAAGTTCTCGCTGTTCCTATTCGCGAACCTCGGTGACCCAAAACCCTGGGAGCGACCGGGCTGGTACGCGAGCTACAAGGATCCAGCTTCCCGGCCGCCCATCGCCATCGAACACCTCGTTCTGGCCCAGCGCGTCGACGTGAATCTTGGCGATGTCACGACTACGCGCGACGCGCTTGCCTGGCTTGGCAAGCAGGAGACGTTTGACAAGAGCGACCCCGATGCGGCCACAAAGTTCATCAAGTTTGCCGGCAAGGACGGAATCGTCCGCTACGACCGCAACCGCGAATGGTTCATCGCCTTCAAAGGCGACTTCTTCGAGGTCTGCCGGATCGCCGTGCTGCTGAAGGACCCCGACGTATACGGCGCCTACGTGGGCCTTCTCGCCGAAGACGACCCGAGCCAAGCCGTCATGTCGTTCGACCTTCTCTACCAGAAGCTCTCCGACGGTGTGGGCCGCTACGTCATTGAGGTCGGCCTGCCGCCCGGGTACCGGACCATCGAAGTCGGCGCCGCGTCGGTGACGATCGGCATGATCCGGTTCGAGATCTTTACGGACGGTGGCTTTCTCGTCGATCTCGGGTTCCCGCAGCACGTCGACTACAGCCGCTCGTTCGCGGTGCAGGCGCTGATCTTCATCGGCAAGGGTGGTCTATACCTCGGGCGCACACCGCCGGTCACAGTACCGAACATCCCCCCCGGCTACGGTCAGGTCCTGCGGGCCGGCTTCGCGATGAAGATCGGCCTGGGCCGGGAGTTTGAGTACGGCCCGATTCGCGCGGGGCTCAGCATCTGTGTGTTCGGTCGCATCGAAGGCTACTTTGCCGCTTCCCGACGCGACGCCAGCGGCCACGCCGTCGCGCGGTATCCGTACTGGATGCGGCTGCACGGTGAGATGGGGATCATCGCGGAGATCGAGGGCGTCGTCGATCTGCGCCTGATCCGCGCGCGACTGCTGGTCCGCGTCTGGGTCGCCACCGGCATCGTGCTGGAGACAGCGCTGCCGGTGCTGCTCTACTGCGAAGCTGGCGTCAGTGTCGCCGTGGAGTTTGTGATCGGATCGTTCCGTGTGTTCGGCAAGAGGATCCGAATCACGATCATGCTGCGCTACAGCACGACGCTGCGCTTCGAGTACACCTTGCCTGCGCGCGTGCCGACCTTTGGCGCCAACACCGCCATGCTGGCCGCTTACTCCGAAATGGCAGCGCTTGCCGACTGGATCATGCCTGCGGATCCGGTCAGGCTCGGCGTCGAGCCTGCAGCAATGGGCCTTCGGCTTGGTTACGACCTTACGCGCGCGGATGGCGGCCGCCTCGTTGCCGTGCCGACACTCATGTGGATCGAGGGCGACCGGCAGAATGCCGGCGCACTGCCTTTCGCGACGCTCGCCAGGGCTCTGATCGGCTGGGCGGCGCTGCGCGGCTCGCCGGACGCTCCGACAGCACTTGACGTCGTTATTCGCAAGGGCAGTGACTCGGCGGGTAGTTCCGCCTTTGCGTTCGACGAGCTCCAGCGATCAGTGCGCAGCCTCGACGACGTTCCGCTAGAGCAGCTCGAGTTGCTCTTGGAGACCGTCCTGAAGGACTCCAAAATCGCGCATGTTGTGGAGACTGGCGACGTAGCCGCGCGTGGTTACGTGTTTCCGGTTCCGTACGGCCTGCGTTTCGAGAGAGAACACAACGGCGCACAGGACGAGTTCGATTATGCGTCGCTGGGCGTCATTAACGAGCAGAGCGTCGCGGCAATGCTCAGGAAGTTTGAGCGCCAGTTCATGGAGGTCGAGCCGCGCGCCGCCGCCGATGCGCACGCTTTCTCGGCTGGCGTCGAACCGTTAGTGCGTTACCTCTTCCGAAGCTGGTGCGCGGCACTCGCGCTGGCCGTCCTCGACGCGGCACGTACCGAATGGAAGCTGAATGCGGTGTACGAGGACCGTCCTTTGCGCGAAGTGCTCGACAAGGTGCCGGAGCAGCAATGGAAGAACGCCGCCGCGCGCGCGGGCCGGCTGTTGCTCTCCGGCGTCCGGGTGGACGACGGCGGCGCATCGGTCCCACTCTTCGAACGGGCCGGCCTGTTCGTCGACGTGCCGGCTGGCGGCAAGACGCAACTGCGGCTTGTGGAGCCCTCGCGCCCAAAGTGGTTCACGGTGGCTGCGTCCGAGCTCGAGTTGGATACTGCCCGGGTCGCTGCCATGGCCACGGCCGCCGTTCCGATCGAATCGAAGACCGTGCGGCCGCTCTCGGTTCGCGTACTTCCCCGGCGCTTCTTCCTGCCGCCTGCGCTTGAGATGCGCCACGACGGCGCCTCCACAATGCGACTGACGCGGTTCAGCACGGACCTGCTGGCGCAGCTCGGCACGACCGCTTTCGGCCACCTCGCCTTCAGCGCGCAAGACCCCGCGACGTCGCCGGCGGCGACCCCAACCGGAAAGGGCACGGCCCTGCAGAGGCCGCGCGCGGCGATGGCTCTCGAGATCGGCCTGCAACGCGTGGTGTCGGGGCGGGACGGGGCGAAAGTCGTGCACCTGCCAGGCGCCTTTCAAGTCGTGGGCGCGCGGGAAGCGGACCGGCTCGGCCTAGACGCCATCATGGCCCTGGACAGTGCCGGCATCGAGGCGCTCAAGCTCGCTGACTCCCAGCTCTATCTCGGCTGGCGCACCGGCTCCGCGGATGACGAGTACGTACGGCTGCTGCCGGTGCCACCCGATGCGCGCGAGCGGATGCTCGTGACCCGCAGCACGGTCTCGGTACAGCGCAGGCCATATACGGAGTTCGCTGCGCTCGCAGTGACGCCTTCGCCCGAGGAGATCTTCCGCGCCGACTTCACGCCGCAAATGCGCTTTGCGCTTCTCTATCTGCTCCAGCGAGCGGCGATCGTCAATGCGACCGGCACGCACCTGATCCTGCCGCAGGCGCTTGCCAAGCCGCTCGAGGATTTCTTTGATGTGGTGGCCGACGAAGGCCGCGAGCGGATCGACCTCATGCTCACGTTCGTCTTCGCGGATGACGCTAAGGTGCCTGCGGGTGCCCTCAATGCGGCTTCATTCGATCTGCCGGTGGACGTGCAGGCATTGCAACGTCCACGCGTCGCCGTGGTCGAGCTCGCCAAGGTGCCGGACGTCGCCGCTCCCGGCTGGCGCGAAGACAACATGCTCGAAGCCGTCTCGCTGCGTCCCGCGGGCACGGAGCTGGTGCGGACCTGGCGGCGTCGCGCTGAAGTGGGCGCATCGGAAGTCGCGACCGAAGCCGAACTAGGCCATTACCTCGCTGCGCGCTTCGACATGCAGGAGTTCGAGGTGACGGATGCCGCTAGCGGCAAGCCGCTGATCCACGCCAGCGACGCGCTGCCGCAGGCTTCGGAGGAAGCCGTTCCCGCCGCGTTTCCCGAGCAGATGCGCCGTTGGCTCGCTGCGGAGAAGCCCGCCGAGTACAACGACGCGGACGACCTGCGATACGACGTCATCGTGCCGTTGTCGAGGCTGCTCGCGCCCAACGAAAGCGCGCCATCGCCGTATGCGGCTGTCGGCAGGTTGTTCAAGGTGGATCTTGGCTGGCGCGATGTGTACGGCAACCGTCTAGGCACCGGCGGCTGGTCCGCCACCATCGAACATCGCTACACCGATCCCCTCGTTGGGGTTGGCGCGTGGCCCTGCATCCAGTCACGCGTCTTTCCCGGCGCGGCCGGCAGCCGTGAGCTCGTTCTCGAGCTGGCCGTCGACGAAAGCGCGTTCCCGAGGGAGGGCGACCGCGACGTCACCGCGCGCGAACTGCTGCGGATCCTGCACCAGCTGCGGGACCCCAACATCTCCGTGCACGGGCTGTCGTCGTTGCAGTCGAACGCTGCGCGGCCGATTGACCGCGACGCCCTCGCGCAGTTTGTTGCGAGATTGCGCGAGGATCTGCTTGCTGGCAATGTCCCGTCGCTGCCGCGCTGGCAATCCAGTTTCCGTTGGGACATCGGGACAGACCAGCCGTTCCATGCCGTCGACCTCAGAATCGCCTTGGCACGTCCCGAGCATCTCGTCGGCCAGGTGAACCCTGAGAGGGACAGCGCGCCAATCCCCGGGGCATTGAAGGTTGAATCACCAGTGCGGCTGGTGGCCAGCATCGATGCCTTTGAAGGCGGCAAGCCAAGCTCGAACCAGCTTGCGGCCGAGTTCCAGGCCGCCTTCGCTTTCGAAGAGGGTGGCGAACCGCGCAAGTACTGGCTCGCGCGTGGCGCCGCGCAGCAGGGGGAGTCGGAATGGTGGGCCGTCGACGACCGCGTCTTCCCGGCGGTCGACGAAGCGCCGGCGGTGGCCTACGCGATGCCTCCGCTTGCGCGTGCGCTCATGAGCGGTCAGGTCCAACTGCGCGCGATCGGCCGGTTGGACGAGGCCGACACTGACTACCTGAAGAACACCTTCGATGCGTCGGAGGAGAAGGATGTCACCGTCCAGGCCGTGGACCGCGACGTGGACCAACTCATGTCAGGATTCCTCGACCGCGTGGAGGCTTTCTTGTCCGCTGCTAACGCGCCGGTGACGGCGACGGTCCCGGCCGCGCCGGGCGTCGATGCGTCGCCGTTTGAACGCGTCGCACGCGAGAAGGCGCGCCTCTTGGACATCCGCGGGGAAGACCCGCCGCTGCTGCGGGAGCTTTGGCCGGTCTTCGAGGGCGAGGCCGGCACGCCAGCAGGCTGGAAGGCCGCGCGTGACGAACTCCGCGAAGCGTGCGCGCAGCACTTGCAGCGGTTCTACGAGGTTGGCTGCGTCGTGTCCAAGAGTCTGCGGCCGCGCGCGCCCGCGGGCTGGTTCACGGCCACGGGCAACGACCGGCCCAAGCTCTATGGCCAACTGGCGTTCGGCGGCGCCGATGCCGGCGCACCGACAGCTTTCCGTGCCATGACCCGCGGCGTCCCGCTCGAGGCGACCAGCATGCAATTGGCCGCTGCCGTGATCCCGGAATCAAAGGATCCCTCGGCACAACTCGGGCCGTTGCGCTACCGCCTCACACACGTCGAGCGGCTAGTCACGGTCGCCGAAGAGGGTCGCTTGGCGCCTTCGCGTTGGCTCACCATCGTGCCTTTGCCCGAGCAAACCCTTCCGGTCATCGAAGTGGCGGCGCCCATCGTGGCGCCTTTCCCGGTGCGTCGCGTGCCGCGGAATCCGACGCTCGATCGGCCTGTTGTGCACGCGTACGACGACGAGCCCGCGCAAACCTATGCCCAACAGGTGGCGCTCGCGAGGCGATGGACTTACGGATTCGATGTCGGCGCCGAGTTTCTGGGACGCCGCACGGTCGCGGACACCGGCGAGCTGCTCGAAGGCGATGAGGTGTGCGCGCGACTGGTATACAACGCATCGGTCGGCAGCGTCCCGCCGGCGCTCGAAACATCCGCGTCGCCGCTTGTGCCCGGGTTGTTCGAGGCCCTGGTAGAGCACGAGCGGGAGGTCGAGCCATACTGGAAGACCATCATCGGCGAGGCCGGCCGTCGAGCGTCGAATGCGGCGTCCGCTGGCGCTGATCCCGAGCTTCGGTTCCGCAACGCCTGCCACCGGTTCGCCAACTCCGTGAAGAAGGTGGTCGATGTGTTCGGGAAAGTCGCGGCGCAGGCTGCGCAGGAAAGCGTCGACCAGGATCGGTTCGTGCTGACCCACAATGGCTTGACGACCCGCATCCGATTCGTCGACCACATGGCTGATGATGCACCTTGGCCGGTGCTGGCGGGCGAAGGAAGACCCTGGCTACGTGTGCGCCAAATCCGCGTTGTGGGAAGGCGGCCGGCGCGGACCGAAGCAGTGATCGCAGGTCCCGCGGCGCCGGTGCAGGCCGACTTCACCTTTGAGGAGGACGACGATAACCCGCAATGGCGTAGCCGCCAGGTCGATATCGGACGGCTCGACGCACTGCGCCAGCAGACCGTGTGGGCGGCCGCTTCCGTCCGGCGCAACAACAAGATCGCCAGCCGCAAAGTGCAGTCCAGGTTCGTGTATCGCACGCCCGAGGTCTTCCTGCAGGAGCAGATCTCGCCAAACCTCCTGCGCCGCCGCACGATTCGATTCAGCCCGCTGTCGGCCCTTACCCTGCACGACCTCCTCATGCAGGGACTTTCGCCGGTCCTTGATGATTCGGGGGACCTGGAGCGATTGATACAGATCCGCGTCGACTACGAGTCGGGGCAGCTCACGCAACTCGTGGAGGCAACCCTCGGCGCCGTCACGGACGAGCCTGGTGTCAGCTTCACACCCGAGCCGGACCCGAAACTGTTGCTTACAAGCCTGCGTGTCGGTTCGGGGGCTGGCGCCATGGATGTGTCGAGACTCGCAAGCATGATCGAGAAGCTGCTTCTCGACATGTTCAAAGCGGAAGCCGTCGCCACGCGCCCCGACGGGGACCGGGGCTGCCTGGTGCTCAACGTCACGATCCGCGCCTTCGAGGAGGGCAAGCCCGGCTTGCCGGTGTTGCGGCTCGAGAGACTGTGCCTCGACCTGCGGCATGTGACGGGCATCTAGGCACGCGGGGCAACAAGACGAATCCAGAAGGAGACGATGCCATGGCCAGACCACCGAAACCCGTATCAGGCAAGACCCCGGCGCGCAGTAGCCGCACCGCGTCGGGCAGGACGCTCGCACAGGAACTGTCGGACGTGCTGCGTGTCGTGCGGGAGCACTCGGCTTCCTTCCCGCAGGCGGCGGATCGCACGCGAATCTCGTTATCGCTCGAGTCGGGCGCGCGGCTGGAGCTCGAAGTCACCGGCCGCCCGTGGACCGGGCCCGCCGCCGAGGAGGAAGAGCATGTATGCCTTTTCCACGAGCTCGTAGAGCCCATGTTCGAGGCGTTTGCCTCCATCGATGACCTCGACCTTGCCGCTTCCGCCAAGGCCGGGGCGCAGAACCTGCAGGAACAGTTCCCGAACGACGTGAAGTTCACGAGCGGCAGGCGCAGCATCGAGCGGCAGGCCTCGGCAATGGCGCCGAACGTCGTGAAGAACCGCAAGTGGATCGAACAGACATACAAAGCGTCCCCCCAGCGCACCGCCTTGCAAAAGTGGGTGGACGACTATCCTACGGCGACGACGGCCGCGGCGATTGCAGCGGGCCTTGAGGGCGTGATGAAGTCTTGGACCGAGGCCCAGCAGCGCAATTTTTCGCGCCACATTACTGGCGACGCATTCGATGTCCAGCCGGTCGCAGGCGCGCAAGGCGAGAAGATCAAGCAAGCGATTGCAAAGCTTCCGAAGTTGAACTGGCATACGTTTCAGGAAGGTGGTCTCGAAATCTGGCATGCGCAATTCGATACATAAAATTGGCAAGAGGTATGCGGTTGTCGACTTGTAGTGTCTGAGACTGCGGAATCACACCCGCTCCCAAAGGAGAAAGCGATGGCTCGTTCGCGTTCACGTACCGTCAAGTCTGCTCCCCCATCCACCCCGGCGGTCGGTGTCGGAATGGAAGCCAGCGGGGAGTTCACCGGCAAGTACCTCGTCCTGCTCCGCGACGATGGGGTCAAGGAGGGGCTTCAGGCAATCAGGGACGCCTCTGGCCTGAAGGAAGTGTGCAATGCCGCCGACTATGGCGGCGCAGCGGTCGAGATGGCCGAGGCGGAACGGGCGGAGGTCTTCCTCCTCGACAAGTTGAAGGTCGCAGTCGTAGATGCTGATCCGTCGCAGTTGGGTGAGTTGCAGGCGGCCGCAGCCGGGGACAAGGCAATCCTAGCGGTCGAGCCAGAGCGGATCATGTACGCACTTACCGACCCGGTCGCCGCCCAATTCCCGCTCGAGTACCTGCGGGGGTACAAAGATGCCGTGAACCATCTGTTCACCCAACTGACGGGCGGGACGGCGGTTGGGACGGCGGAGGTGGCGGCCGCGTTTGTGAACTCCGCCCAGTTCACTTGGGGGTTGCAGTCGACAGGGGCGCACCGGTCACGGTTCAGTGGGAGGGGAGTCCGGGTCGCGGTCCTGGACACTGGGATGGACTTGAATCACCCCGATTTCGCCGGCCGCATCGTGCCCGCACAGACCCAGTCGTTCGTCACCGGGCAGGCAGTAGACGATTTGAATGGACATGGCACGCACTGCATTGGCTCGGCCCTCGGCTTTCAACAGCTCGCATCTGGGGCAATGTGATACGGGTGTGCGTTCCGTGGCGACATCTTTGTCGGCAAGGTGCTGAGCAACGCTGGGTCGGGAGGGGACTCCGGCATCTTGGCCGGAATCAACTGGGCAATCACCAACCAGTGTCGCGTGATCTCCATGTCCCTTGGCGCGCGTGTCCAGCCTGGTGAAACATTCTCGACGATTTACGAGAACGTGGCCCAACGAGCGCTACGGTCGAGCCCCGGTACTCTCATCGTGGCGGCGGCCGGGAACGACAGCCGCATCCCCGGCACCAACGACCGTTATGAGCCGCCCAAACCGGTCGGCCGACCGGCCAACTGCCCGTCCATCCTCGCGGTCGCCGCCGTGGATGCAAACTTGGGCATCGCTCCGTTCTCAAATGGTGGGATCAACCCGAGCGGTGGGGGCGTGGATATCGCTGGGCCAGGGGTAGGGGTGTTCTCCTCCGTGCCAGATCCGTTCCCGCCAAACGTCCAGCCGAGTGGTCCTGGCCGCCCGTGGCCTCCCCGCTACCACTCGATCTCTGGCACCAGCATGGCCACCCCCCACGTTGCCGGAATCGCGGCTATGTGGCTTGAAGCCGGTGGACCTGCCACAACAGCTCAGGCCCTGTGGCAACTCCTGACAGGGAACGCCCGCCGACTAACGCTGCCAAGCCGTGACGTAGGTGCTGGCTTGGTCCAAGCGCCGACTTGATGCGCCGACGCCGAAATCGGATCCATCCGTTTCCAAATTCGTACGATGCTTGAGCGAGTAGCGTCTGGGGGTCTTCGTCATGCCAAGAGAGAAACTGATCACTGTCACGGTCCTAGTGGACGATGCCCACAAAGACGACCTATCCGGGCTGGTGGCAGCATTGAAGGATAAGGGGTTCGTTCTCAAGGACTCGCTTGAAGCTGTCGGAGTGCTAATTGGGACCGTACCCGCGACCTCCATGGCGGGTCTGTCGGCGGTTCCCGGTGTGTCGGCGGTCGAGCAGGAGCGAACGGACTACCACACTCAGGAAGGACGATGAGGCGACAGAGAACACCGCTGCCTCCGACTCGACGGTGCGGTAGGTAGAGGGAAGTCATAGTCTGCCTTTCGCAGGGTAGCGTTGTGGCTGGTAGCGGTGATGCAGCCTCAATGGAACTTTGCGATGCGACTACTACGCAGCAAACTTCCTCGGCTTTGCGCAACTTGCCGCCATCACCATCTTGCCGAGGCAGTTCTGAGTGGTTCTAGCCTGAACTGACGCACGAGCCCAGGAGGGTCCACATGGCATCCAAAGAAGAGAACATTGCGCAGTTCCTTGCCCGCTTCATGCGGGAGGACCGAGGCGAGCGATTGATGAGAACGATCCAGCGCCCGGGTCTCGAAAGCGCTCAGTCGCCTGCCGCTGCGCAAGCCCGCACGCTCGTCGAGGCGGGCTTGACGAACATCCGCGACGGCAGGCTGCCGTCGTCGGAGCAGATCGCCGGCATCGAGGCCATCATCCTGCCGGACATACGACCGGTGCTCGACGTCGTCGATGGCGATTTTCGGACGGACCATCCGCTGTGGCTGAAGCTCAACGACGACCAGGCGATTAGGGGCGTCCTGTTGCCCGCAGTTTCGTCGGTGGGCCGCATCGAGCTTCCCGGGAACCGCCAGTACCCGTACGGGGGCACCGGCTTTGTGGTCGGCAAGAACCTGGTCATGACCAATCGCCATGTCGCCGCGATATTCGCGTCGGGGTTAGGCGAGCGGAACCTGTCGTTCAAGCCGGGGTTCCGCGCCGGCATCGATTTTCTGCGCGAGCTCGATCGCCCACCGGGCCGCACGCTGATGGTCAGGCGTTTGGTGATGATTCACCCGTACTGGGACATGGCGCTGCTGGAGGTCGAAGGCCTGCCGGCGAACGCACAACCACTTCGCCTGTCGCTGCGCGACATCCCTGCGGATTCGATGATCGAGGTGGCAGCGATCGGGTACCCGGCCTTCGACTCCCGCAACGATCGCGATGTCCAGAACGACCTCTTTAGGCGCGTGTTCGGCGTCAAGCGGCTGCAGCCAGGCACTTTCGGAGGGCGCCAGCGCACGGAGAGCTTCGGAAAGATGGTGGAGGCTTCGCGTCACAACTGCTCGACGCTCGGCGGCAACTCGGGATCGGCGCTCATCGACCTGCTGAGCGGAGAGGTCATGGCGCTCCACTTCGGCGGGCGATATCGCGACATCAACTACGGCGTACCTGCCTTCGAGTTGGCACGCGACCAACGCGTGGTCGACGCGGGCGTCACCTTTGCGAGCCCGGGCGCCGGCGGCGGTCGACCCGAATGGGAAGACTGGTGGTCGCAAGTTGGCGAGTCAAGGCGCGATCCGGTCTCCGGCCGCGGCACACCAACCTCGTCGCCATCGCCGCGGGGCCCGTCGTTTGGCGCGGCGGCCGCGCGCGCGCGGCCGGACGGTTCGATTCACTTCGTCGTGCCGTTGCACGTGACTCTCCGCCTCGGCGATGCCGCCGCCGGCGTGACGATCGACACCGGCACACCGCCCGACGCCGGAACGGACGGCACGGTCGAGCGCCTCGCGGAGCCCTGGCACGACGAGGACTACGATTCCCGCACTGGATATGACGCGGACTTCCTGGACATCAAAGTGCCGATGCCAATAGCCACCGACCCCACTTCGGTCGCCGTCACGCTCGATGGAAGCCGGGTGCTGCGCTACCAGAACTTCTCCATCGTCATGCATGCAAAGCGGAAGATTGCGCTGTTCACCGCGTCCAACGTCACCGCCGACAAGCGGCTCAAGAAGCCCGAACCAGGCCGCTCGTATACGCGGAAGGGGCTCTCCGGCCTGGGCGAGAGCGACCAGGAGCGCTGGTTCGTGGATCCGCGCATGAGCGACGAGTACCAACTGCCCGACGTGTTCTACACGCGCGACGACGGCGCATTTGACAAGGGCCACATCGTGCGCCGCGAGGACGTCGCGTGGGGAAAGACCTACGCCGAGCTCAGGCGCGCAAACGGCGACACCTATCACGTGACCAACTGCTCGCCGCAGGTCGCCAGCTTCAATCGAAGTGCCCTTGGTGAGGACAACTGGGGCGATCTCGAGGACCACGTACTGAAGGGCGCCGCAACCGAGCGCTATTGTCAGTTTTCGGGGCCGGTCCTCGATCCGGCCGACGAGGTTTTCGTCGGGCGCGCCGGGGGCCGGGCTAGGGTCAGGGTGAAGATCCCTTCGCGCTACTGGAAGGTGCTCGTCGTTCAGACTTCAGAGGGGCTCGCGAGCTACGGCTTCGTTCTCGAGCAGGACCTGTCCGACGTCCCGCTTGAGGAGTTCGTTGTTCCCGAGAACTTCGCGCGCTTCATGGAGCCGATCGCCGACATCCAGGCGGTGGCGGGCGTCAGGTTTCCCGATGTCGTGATGAGCGCCGATAGGTTCGGGACCGATGAAGGCGTCGAAGTGGCGCTCGGGGCTGGTGTGAAGCGCCGATCGAAGACCCCGGAGGCGATCACCGAAGGCCTGATCGTCTGAGCGACGCGCCGGGCTGCAGGTCATGGACGAGAGAACGGCGGGGCGGGCTCGAACTGGTCGGCCTTCGCGCTCGCCGGCTACTGGCTCCACGAACGAGCAACGGCGCCACGGACGCGGAGAGCTTCGATGGCGGCCGGGGACCGCCCCACGCCGGTGACGAGCGGCGGATCGCTACCCGGATCGCCGCAGAGTCGTCGCTAGATGCCGATTCCGCCAACGCGGTGGCGCACGACATCGTCGAGCGCGTGCAGTCAGCATTGGATCGGATGCTCGCCGACGACCTGAACGGCAGCCTGGCCAACGAGGACGCCGTCGCGCTCGAATCCGTGCTTCATGTCCGTGGGCGCCCGGCGCTTCGCGTCATTGGCGATCGCCCGGAGTCGTTGGAGCACCACCCCGGCTCCGAGTTCTGGCAGGACCTCAGCGGCGACTACGAAGACAGGATCGTCGCTGCCACGGCTGCGACCGGCGCTGTGATTGTGAGCTGGTTCAGCAGCGGCAATCCGCCGTGGGTGCAGGGATCGGCGTGGCTGACCGCGCCGAATCGTGTAGTGACGAACCGGCAGGTGCTGATGTCCGCGCCACCGGAGTCTCATCTGGTCGCCTCCGCGAGCGATGGGTCGGCGCCGAAGATCAAGTCGGGTATTGAGCTCTATCTGGACTTCACTTTCTGCAGGAGACGCGAAATTCAGGAAAAACATTTCCGGTCAATGATGCAGTTGACGAGTGGGAACGGCGTTTGCTCACCGCCGCCAAACAAGTTTGCGGTAGTGACCACAGGACAGGGGAGCTTCTCGGTCTCCAGCAAAAGACCTTCGGTAATCGGTTCAACAAACTCGGTGGACGAAAGACGTGATGCAGGGCCGAGGATACGATTGAACTACCCCCGACGCAGTTCTGGCTACGGCGCTGTCCGCGGTTAGCATCGCTGGCCGACTGCTCCACTCGGATATTTGCCCCTGCCCCAGGTGGCTTGACCGGCAGCAAGAGTCGGATCCTGACTAGGCCGTATCCGGGGCTCAATGACCTGGCGGCTCACGTGTCATTGACGCATCTTCACCGAAGCTCCACCAATGCGGGCACCGGCGAATGCCGATATCTGCTCGCGCAGATGCCTCCCTCGCTTTACGCTTCCGGCCATGTTCCGCTGACGTCCGTCAGCGACATGCCCAGGCAGCCACG
>JADHED010001498.1_pt1 | contig 19554 bp, 21 predicted proteins | sample 8952041 | NCBI WGS metagenome assembly JADHED01 (sample SAMN16124423, study PRJNA663239) | bioreactor sludge metagenome | isolation source: sludge (control) | place: India:Bengaluru | collected 2018-09-08
GTCCATGGCGTCGGACAGCGACTTGCCGAGCACCTCGATCAGTCGTGACAGCTTGTCGTGCTCGCCGATCACCCACTCGATGCCCATCTGGGTGGCGAACTTGACCTTTTCCGCCGCTTCGTGGTCGGACGGGTCGGCCGTGGCGATGATCAGACGGCTGCCGCGCTTGTTGAGCGCCACGATGCGGTGGTGGGCCGACAGCTTGGGGTCGAGCAGCCCCTTGGGCAGGTGCTCGATGTCGAGCGCGTCGACGTCGAGCAGCGGCGCCGAGAACGCCTGCGACATGGTGTGCGCCAGCTCCGCCGCCGAGATGGCCCCCGACTGGATCAGTTCGGCAATGAACGGTCGATTGGCCGCCTTGGCCTTGCGGAACGCGTCATCGGCGGCCTGCTGGGTGATCTTGCCAGCCATCACCAACGCCCGCCCCACGCCGGGCAGGGCGGCAGGCTGGCTGGTTTTGGAGACTGGATCGGCGATGGCCATGGGAAAAAACGTCACCCAAAAGGCTAAAAGTGCCTCTCAATCATCGCTGATCAGTGAATTTCTGTAAACGATGATCGCCCCTGAATGTGTGCATCAATCGACACATTCGCCTCCGGACCACCGCCCAGGGTGGCTGCCAGAAAAGAAAAAGGTGGGGAAAAGTGGTCGGGGTGAGAGGATTCGAACCTCCGGCCTCTACGTCCCGAACGCTCGGCACTTGTCCCGTGTTTGCTGTTGTTCTAAGCTATCCCTGCATTAATTGGGACAAATTTGGGACACAAGACACATGGGCACGATCACGAAACGTGGTGAATTGCAGTGGCAAGCCAAGGTGCGACGCAAAGGCTACCCAGCACAGTCTCGCACCTTCTCCTACAAGGAGGACGCCGAGAAGTGGGTTCGTGACCTGGAGCGTGCAGCCGACACAGGTGGCATGGTTGACCGGCGCGAGGCTGAGAAGAACACGCTGGATGACATTCTGCGCCGCTACAAGACGGAGGTCACACCCTCCAAGAAGTCAGCCGATATCGAGTCCGTCAAGATCGACGTGATTCTGAAGGACGCCACCCTTCCTAAGCTCAAGATGTCGGCCGTCACCAGCAGCGCGGTTGCAAGCTGGCGAGATCGGCGTCTCAAGCAGGTCAGTGGTGCCACCGTCAATCGCGAAATCGATGTGTTGTCTACCGTGTTCAACCATGCGCGCCGCGAGTGGGATGTACATGTCGAGAACCCGATTCCGCTGATCAAGCGACCCGACAAGGCGCGGGCTCGGGATCGTCGTTTTTCTGCCGAGGAAGAGGCCTACCTTCTGGCCGCATTGACGGGTGGTGAGCGCTTGGCCGATGGTACGTTCAGCAAGGGCGCGCGCAACCCCTGGCTGCTGCCATTGGTCAAGTTGGCAATTGAAACCGCGATGCGACGTGGCGAACTGCTGTCGCTCATCTGGGAGAACGTCGATCTGAAGCGGCAGACCGCCCACTTGCCCGACACAAAGAACGGTGATCCTAGAACGGTGCCGCTGTCTACTCGGGCTGTTGCCATCCTGACGGAACTGCCTCTGCCTGAGATTGACGATGAAGGCCGTGACGCAGCAGAACCTCTGCGGACCGGAGCTGTGTTCCCAACGACGGCGTTGGCATTGCGCAAAGGCTTTGCGCGGGCTATTGAGCGCGCGCAGGAGCAATACCGTGCTGACTGCCAACAAGCAAAACGCCGTCCTGTCGCGGGCTTCCTTGAAGACGTTCACTTTCACGACACACGCCATGAGGCGGCATCGCGCCTGGCCGAGAGGTTGACGAACGTTCTGGAGCTGTCTGCGGTCACTGGCCATAAAGACTTGCGCATGCTCAAGCGCTACTACCACCCACGTGCTGAAGACTTGGCGAAGAAGCTGGGTTAGACGACCAGCGAGGGTTGTGTGGATAAGGCTGTGTTCTGTGCGTGTTGTCCTCGTTATATCGCCCCTTGATGGTTCGATACATCGCCCCTGATGGTGTTCTGCAGGCGACTTCGTTATATCGCCCCTTGTGGGCTCGTTATATCGCCCCTTCTCTATACCTATAGGGTGTTCCTATAGATTTCTTATAACTTTGCTAGTAGCGCTTGCTGTATCGGAGGGATGATACGTCGATGAATCAACGGGCTGTAGGAGTCCAATGGGCGCAGAAATGAACCCACTCCAGCAAGGTTGATCAAATTGGAGGCTGTGTTCAGTCGAGATGCTGCATAAGCTGAAGGCGCTCTGCCTTTTCGAAGTGGAGTGGTTTCGAACGTCTCTTGGATGCGTCTGCGTCAAGATTTCGAACCATGCCGGCCTTTACAAGGCGCACCAGTGAGCTTTGCAACTCTCCAGGAAGCCAGTTTGTTGCTTCAAGGATGTCGGCGAATTCGGCGGTACCAATGCGGCGGTCGCCGGCTGCAAGGCTCCTCTGCCAGAAGGCATCGACCTCGTCAGGGCTGCAGTGACCGTCTATAGGTTCAGTTTGTGGCTCAATGCCAAACATATCTGTAATACCGGTCTTTTGCTCGCGAACGTCGATTTTTTTGGCAGCACGTACCCGTCGTTGGACCAAGTCTGCTTTCTCGGACATATCCATGAATTCGATGATGCCCATCGGGTGACTCGTCAGATAGACGAGGTGGTACTTTGTTCGCTGATGCAGTGGGTCGAGCACCGTGACGTAGGCTGATCGTGCTCGGTACTCCGGGCGACTGCTTGGTACACATGCCTTGAGGCTTGATCGGTATGCATTGACCAAGGCCTCCTCGCGCTCGGCGGACTGGAGTCCATCGAGATTCACCGATGAACCCAGGAGCTTCACCATCGCGTCCTGCCATGCGGTCATAGAGGCCGTGCGGTTGATGAAGTTGTAGGCGAAATTGATCAGGAATTCCGACCGAGGGCGCTGAAGCAGTGGCTTCATGATCTCGATCCCGATGTCTTTCCAGCCCTTTGGGTCTACAAAGAAGAATGTGAACGCGCTGGTCCCGCACCACTTTAGGATGTCTTCTCGCAAGTCAACGAAGTCGCCGTGCAGACAGGCCTGATCAACTGTCGGAGGTGCTTTCAAACCGAGAAATGCCGAAAGTCGCTCGAACGCTCCCTTGTCCTTCTCAATGTATAGGGCCCGCATATTGACATCGACGCCAAGTGTCGCAAGCTTCTCTTTGCAGGCAGCTAGCGTCTTCAGCGACAGCGAAATTGAAGTGCCTTCCAGGTCGTCATTCAGCGCGCCCCATGGTCCAGCGAAGCAATCCACAAAGCAGATTTCTGCGTGCCCGGCTTTCTTGGCGCCCATGCCGATGATCAGCACGAGCTTTTCGAGGTAACTCTTGAGGAGCGCGTGCTTCACCATGGCTTGCTCGCGTCCCTCGTAGGTCTCTGGAATGATCGACGAAGTCAAGTTCGGCTACCTCCCTATATCGTTGCTCGAAGTGAGTTTCAGCCGACCATGAATAGCGTTCGCTGAGGGGGAGGCATGATCTGGTCAGTGTCCTTGATCTGAGCCGACGACCTGCGCTTGGTACCGTCGGCGCCAACGATCTCGACTGCCCGTTCATTGAGTAGTTTGCCGACCGACTCCCGGTAGATCTGTGCCGAAGCTGGTGAGCTATTGCACGTGGTCGCGAACAACTCGCCAAAGCTGATGCCGGTGTCATCTGCGTATACGCGGCGTGGAATGTGTTCGTTAAGGGCTGCAATGCTCGCGCGGCGGGCTACATCGTCGAATTCGAAGCCCAAAGCGGACTGTCCGAGGTAAGCCGAATCATGTGCGGGGTCGTAGCCGACCATCTGGAACATGTCGAGACCGGCTCCGCCGTAGTGGATGAAGTAATTGTTGTTTGCCCAGTGCACCTCGGTCATCACGTCGCGAGCCCGGTGGTGCTGTGACATGTGGATTAACCAGTAATCACCGTGCCCGCCGCGATTGCGGATGAAGAACGGCGTGAAGTGGCGGGCACCGCAGTTCTCGACAAGGCGACGATACACAGTACTCTGGAGCAAAAGGCGCCAGTCGCGGGCGGAGTTTTTGATCTCATTCACCGGGCGTCCACCGAAGATGTCAGGGATACCGAGACTTCCCAGCAGCTCCTTCATCTGGTCGCTATCGTTGACGAAATTCATGAGCGAGTCGACGTTAAATGTGAGGATGATCTCTGCTCTCGGTAGCGCCTCAAAAATCTGACGCATCAGTTGCGTAGGTACGTCTTTGTAACCGTACTGATCTAACGCGAAGATCGAGCGGCCGTTCTTTGGGCTTTTCTTCTTGATGAAGGCGATGATCGCAGCAGCACGGTCTTGAAAACGCGCGTGGTCGAGATAGATGCCATGGCCGATCTTTTCGCCATAGCCTTCTTCACGCAGCACCTTGTCCAGATGCATATAGGCATAGCGGTCGGCCTCGGTAAAAAAGTAATCGACTTGCAGTTGGACGGGCTTGCGTCGGTCTTTGTTAATCAGGAAGTCTGCCTCGCGGGTGGCTTCGAGGAAGATGAAAGGCGAGCCCTTGATAGGCTCACGCGTGTCGTTGTGGATGTACAAACCACCGCCGGCAAATCCATCGACGAGGGTCAGCCTCAGGACATCCTGGTTCGGTGAACTGACGAGCGTTCGAAAGTAGGCTGCTAGGTACGCCTGAAGAATGCGGTGTTTCGCGACGCTGTGCTGCTGAATGAGGTCAGGACCATTCTTCCAGTTGTATTGTTTCAGCGTCATGTGTTTCTTCAGATATGGGCGGATAGTGCTGGCATGTCGTCCCAGGTTCTGCCACCAAGCAAGCGGCCATTGGCCTTCTTGGAACGACGTTTTCCGTCAGCCCCCCAGCCACCCCATTGCTTGAAGAAGAACTGCACTCCCTGATCCTCACATTGTTGACGAATATTTTCTACCCATTCCAGTTTCATCGGTCGTGCCTTGGATCCGGACTCCCCTCCCACGATCACCCAGTGAATGTCGGTTAGATTGAGTTCGCCAACATCTTCGAGCAGCGGCTCGACGGACAAAAAGCGAATTCGGGCGTCAACCTTGCGCAGACCTTCGATGCGAGGTACACCGTATTTGCGATCTTCGACGGAAACACCCATCCAAGCGTTTGTTGGCACATCGTGAGTCCGGAAGAAGCTGGCCACGCGATCGGCGCGTTTGGTCAGCACTTGGAAGGTGTGCTGCGGGCAACGACGGATCACATCAAAGACTTGGGAAATGTAGTTGTCATCTACACTTTTGTGGAAGAGATCGGACATCGAGTTGACGAAGTACACCGTCGGCTTCTTGCGAGCCAGCGGCTCTGCCAGGCGCTCGGGAAGGATAGTGAGCTTGAACCCGTTCTCGTAGCCAGGCGTGCCCATGGCCTGCAGTCGCTTGGCCATGGTCTCGGCGTAGCAGTTCTTGCAGCCTGGCGAAATTTTTGTGCAACCCACTGTAGGGTTCCATGTCGCCTCAGTCCATTCGATTCTGCTTGCTTGAGACATGAGGTACTCCTAGTTCTTGAAAATTGGTGCAGGTGGCTAGACCACGCGCAGCACGCGCGTGACGACGCCCCAGATGTCTAGTTCGCTTTTATTGCCGACGGGGATTTCGTCAAAATCTGGATTGCACGCTTGAAGCAACCAGCCTTTGTTGGTGCGCTTCAAGCGTTTGACAGTCAATTCACCAGCGATACCGGCGATGACGATGCGACCGTCTTCAGCGGCTACGCCGCGATCAACTACCAACTCGTCGCCGTCGGCGATACCTGCGTCTCGCATTGACCAGCCGCTGACCTTTATAACGAAGGTGCTGCTTGGGTCTCGCACCAAATGCTTGCCAAGATCGACGGCATCTTCCTGGTAGTCATCACCTGAGGTGGGCTTACCAGCGCTAACACGGCGTCCGAGGAAGGGCACCGTGGTCGTGGTACGGGGGGTGGTGATCGGTATCGGAGCCAATGCATCAAAGACAAAGGCGGGTGCTGATGGTGCGCGCTTCAGGCCAGCCAGATAGTCCATTACCACAGGAATGAGGCTCTGTGGCACACGCATGGTTTTTGTGGGTTCCCCATAGGCAGCCTTGCGCCCGGCACCCTGTCGGATGCCGCCATGGCTAGGCTTTATTGACGGCGTTTTCATGATTTCGTTACGAAATCAAGTTTAGCACGTTGAGTTCATCAAAAGCAGTCGATCGGGTTTTGTACAGTCAGACATATACCCGCCAGTAACCGCACGGACGATGAGGTTGGCTTGGGTTGAGTGTGGAGACTCAAACACCTGGATACCTTCCTCATGACTCGTGCGGAACATGCCCTGGATGCCAAGGCTCAACAGACATTGCGGACGACGATGCGCTGGTGGGCAAGGCCTTACATGCTTACCTGACCTGCTGGCAGGCCACCGCCGATTGGTATTTGATGCTGTCGTTGCCCACAAAAACCTCAGATGCCGCGCCGACCAGCAAAGTCGTCTTTTTGCTGGTTTGCTTGAAGTACGACGGCTCGTCAGTGTCTGCCTGTTCGTCGATCTGGCTCACGCTCAGTCGTTTGGCCATTTGTTTACCTGTCTGGCGTTTTAGATAGACGATCGCCTTTTTCTCACCGTCTGCGGCTGTGACTAGCGCTGCCACCACTTCGTCCCCAAACAGCGATGGCCGAGGGTCTTTCTGTGGCGGCATCAAGAAGCCACCTGCCCCTTTGACCAGGCCGATGGTGCGGAGCTTGGATTCCACGTCATCGGTCTTCAATACAGTTCCGGCCTTGCATTGCAGCAAGGCTTCGAGCTGCTGCACGGTGGCTGGTACGGCAGCGGTGTCGAGCAGTGGTACGGGCATTTGTGCAAACGCCTGGCCAGCGCCAGACACGGCCAGGCCGCAAGCAATCCAGCGGCGCAGAGTGAGAAGATTCCGATTCACAGAGGGTTCCTTTCCGAACGACGTTGTAACCACCACCGCTGGCGCTCCAGCAAGGCTTGGAAATGGTCGTCAACGGATGCATTCCACTGAGGCCACTCGGGCGGCCGATCGGGCTGGGGGCGCGGGGCCATGCGCAAGGCCAGCAACTCCAACCGTCCCGGAAAATGCCTCAGCAGATCAGCGGCCAGGGATTCCTCCTGGCCCACGATGGCGCTGACGCACAGTTGCAGGTCTTGTGCGGCCTTGCGCAGTTCAGTTGCCAGTTCGGCGGCCTCGGCGGTGTTCATGACTGTCCTTTCTCTGCATCAGGCGGCGGCATTCGCAGTCCTGCATATACGGTGGCTCGGGACTCGGGCGCGTAGGCGATGAGTTCTCCGCCATCCCACAGGGGCAAGGTGTAGATCGTTCGCCCCATGCGCAAAAACTCCTGCCGCACGTACTGCGCCAGTGCCTCCAGGTCATGCAGCGCAATGTTCTGCGGCGGCTCAGCTGCAGAAATCACCAGATCGGTAGGGGGCAGATGCACCAGCTCCAGGCCTGCACGTTGAAACGCCAGAGCCAGCAACGAGCGCGAAGGCTCCTGGTCAAGATAGCCCGGCAGAGAGGCCAGCGTTTCTTCGTAGTGCAGCGGCCTGCGCTTGGCCATGATGAACTCGCGTAGCCGCGCAAACGCATCGTCGAGTGCCTGCAGGCCTTTGGTGTTGATCTTGGTGCCGATGTCCCTGTCCTGGTTCAGCTCGCCATAGGCGTCGCTGGTCAGCCAGGCATGGCGCGCGACCGTGTCCACTACGCAATGCAGGATGTTCTGCGCTAGGCCTTTGGTGCGCTCGACCAAGCCGAACTCGATGACATCCAGCCCGTTGAGGGTGACTGTGACCCACAGTCCATTGCGCTCGTCCCCATGCAGGCACTGCGTGGCCGTGCCCTGTAAGAACTCCACTTTTCAGGGGCAACCTCAAGATGATGGGCTCTTCGACAACAACAGGGTTAGCGATTGGCTCCAGCAAACTGAATTTCTGAATTCTGATTTGCTTGCTGTCGAGGTGCCAAAGCCTGTCAGCCAAATGAGCAAGGGTTGGCAGCGCCTTTTTGAGGCTGGGACAGATTGTGACCCGGCTTGGAGAAGGTCGCGGCCCATTGCGTGTGTCATGTCGTCCGACAACAAGGCTTTGACGCCAGAAGAGGATGCCGAGAACTACATCGGCATGCGATACACCTGGGTCAAGATGTCCAAGCCCTCGATTGAGGCGCTTCGTCAGGCATTTCTGGATCCGTCGTCCCGCATCAGGTTGATGGGGGAGCGGCCAAGCGATGCGCTCCAGCACCCCAGGATTACTGGGATCTCGGTCACAGGAGCAAAGTTCCTGGCAGATCAGGAGGTCAACTTTTCGGAGGGTCTGAACTGTGTCATTGGCGGGCGTGGGAGTGGCAAGTCTTCATTGCTGGAATACCTTCGCTTCGCGCTGGAGGTAGATCAAGCCGCCAAGCCTGATCCAGCTTCTTCGCTGGGCCGCAAGCGTGAGCAGCTGATGAGATCGCTATCGCAGCCTGGTGCTGAAATTCGGGTGTCGTTTCAGGCAGAGGGAGGTGTGGCCGACACCTTGGTCTATCGGCCCTCCAACCCTCCAGCGACCCAACGCCAAATTGAAGGGCGGGAAGTTGCTGACCTCCAAACCGTGTTGCGGCAGCTCAGGGCGCAGTTCTTCAGCCAGGGAGCCTGCGCTTATTGCACACATCGATAGCATGGACGTGCGCCCGATCTGGGAGGAGGTACGTGTTACGCGGGTCAGTGACGGCATCGACGTGGAACTTTTGCGGGATGACCAGTCAACTGCTGGGAAGATGAGTGGCGCCCTCTCCGAAGGGCAGAGAAATACCGTGCTGCTCAATCTCATGCTTGCGCGTGGAGATGGCCCTATCGTTATCGACCAGCCCGAGGATGAGCTTGACTCCAGTTTCATCTACAAAACCTTGGTCAAAGATTTGCGCGCAACAAAGCAGCGGCGGCAACTCATCATTGCGACGCATAACGCGAACCTGCCTGTGAACGGTGATGCTGAGCTTATTTATGCGCTTGAGGCGCGAGACGGGAGAGGCAGGTTGCTGGCAGAAGGAGGCCTTGACAGGGCTCCTGTGGCTCGGGCAGTCCTGGACATCATGGAGGGTTCGGAGCAAGCCTTCAAACGTCGTAGCGAGAAGTACCACTTCTGATAAGCAACAAGTCTGGCATGAGGTATGCCAGAAAGCTTCAGAAGCCTATATGCCGTAAACGGCGAGAACTGAGCACTGGAGCAATACTAAAATTTATTTTTTTAGTGTTGATTATGGTAGTATCAAGGCATGCTACCGCTTGCCGATGCGTTCGCCGCTTACGTCCAGCAGCTCACCGGGCAAGCGCCGCAGTGGCTGCCTTGGTCGGGGACGTCCCTGCCGGGCTACCCTCGCTTCTGGATAAACCATCAAAACCTTGCGTAGGGCGAGCTTGAAGCTGGTACAGAAGTCGCCGTGTCCATGAGTGCCTTGATATTCGTGGCCGAACTGGTCTTTCAGCGTATGCCAGGGCAGCCATAGTGGCCGATGGTTCAAGCGGTGCAGGCGATGCGCTAGCCACATGTACACATCGAGAGCCAACGCCGACCCGCGCAGTGCATGCAAAGCGCGCGCATCTAAAGGAACCGAATGCTGCACAAGTTCCTCAAAGAACTCGGCGTCGAGCACGAGCGAACCCGGCCATGTCGCGCGTTGTGAATGAGCAGCTGGAAGCCAAGCGTCAATACGTTTGATCACAGCCTCGTTGATGGTGCGCCCACGAAATCCCATCTGCAATCGGCATGCGGCCAGCGCATGCAGCTGCCGTCGCAAAGTGCAATAGCGGTGCCCCTGTTTGTCTAACCCGAGCATTCCCAGGAACTCGGATGCGCTGCGGCCAATGAATATTTCACGGGAATTGGAGCGTCTCGCGATGGTAGAAATCCAGATCAATGCAAGGCGTGGCACCGCTCCGTAGGGCACGGGCTGTGGAACTGGACCATCACCCAGATCAAGTGCCCCGGCTTGTACGTGCAGCCATCCTTCGCCCGCACGCCGCAGAAATTCGCGACTCAGGACGGGACGTCGAGGAAGGCCAATCGAACACAACAGCGAGTGGTGAAAGGCCAAGTCATCGCGGAGAGGTGTATTGGCGCGGATCAACTCGCCATCCGCCAGCAACTTGTCAAGGAGTTTTGGGGTCTTCATTCTTGCGCCTCGGTGCGATGCTGGATGGAGGCGTTGCGCTGCTGCCAGCGTGCTCGTGCGAGTTGCTCGGCCTTGGTCGGACGTCCGCGTCCTCGCTTTGGCGGCGGGGGCTCCGCCGGTCGGTTGGATTCCATCCAGGCTAGCACCTCGTGTTCCCACCAGCACAGACGTCGGCTGCCTGGGAGCTTGAAAGGAGGAGGGATCAGGTGCTGATACTTCTTGTTTGTCGCACAAGTCCTGATCGTGGTTGGGGCCTTGCCGATCAGGGCCGAAGTTTGTTCAATGTGGATACGCCGGGGAGTGCCGCTGTTCTGAGCGGCTGAGTGCTTGGTCATCTTCTTCACCATCGCGAAAGCGTTGGGCGACGGAGTCGCCTTTGCAGCGCACGACTGCGCTGCGCGCAAGTTCAGCGATGGAAGGTGCGAGGGGGCGGGGTAGCCCGAAGAAGAGAGGTCGAGGAAAACCGGGAAATCAGAGGGGTTCGTCGGACGTGTACGCCTTCATAGAAGGGTTCGTTTTTTCGGCGGATCAGGTCGTCGTGTGCAGGAATCCACATGGAAACCATCACCGCAAAGATGCCGAGGACACTGGCAAGCACGCCAATTGCAAGCGCATGGATGAGAAGCACACCTGCAACGCCGGTCAACACAGACGGCATCAGGAGCATGAGCAACATCAAGGTTACCCCGCTGAACCAGCAACGCCAAGCCGCATCCATTCCCGCTTCTCGGCATTCGACGAGAAGCTCTTTAGAGATGGGGACAAACGGCTCAATGTGCATGGCTGTTCACAACACTATCGAGCATTCGGCGGTCTGTCAAAGGCTAAGCCATGTGACTCAGGACGGCTTCATTCATGTCCACGCGGAATTTTGGGACAAATTTGGGACAACGATGGGGCAAATTTGCTTTGAATCGACATGAATGACGATTCAAAGCAAAAAGCCCAAGTGGTTGATTCACTTGGGCTTTTTGTTGGATGTCCTGGTCGGGGTGAGAGGATTCGAACCTCCGGCCTCTACGTCCCGAACGTAGCGCTCTACCAGGCTAAGCTACACCCCGATGGTGCCCGGCTGCACGCTGCTCACGAGCGCCGTTGCAATAGCTGAGCCGCCAATTCTAGCAAACTGTTGGTGGCCTCATTGGCGGGCAGTGCGCGTGCCGCTTGCATGGCACGTTCCGCCTGGGTCGCGGCCGCTGCACGGGTGGCGTCCAGCGCACCCGTGCGGCGCACGATGTCGATGATGCGGGGCAGCTGCTGCGTGTTGCCGGTCTCGATCGCCTGGCGCACGATCCGGGCCTCGTCGGCGTTGCCCAGTTGCATGGCCAGGATCAGCGGCAGCGTGGCCTTGCCCTCCCTCAGATCGTCGCCCAGGTTCTTGCCCATTTCGCCACTGTCGCCGTCGTAGTCCAGCACGTCGTCGATGACCTGGAAGGCGGTGCCCAGCGACTGGCCATACTCGGCGCAGGCCTGCTCCAGGGCGGGCGGGCTGTTGGCCAGGATCGCCGCCAGACGGCAGCTGGCTTCGAACAGTTTGGCGGTCTTGGAGCGGATGACGCGCAGGTAGGCCGCCTCGTCCAGCGAGGCGTCGTGCATGTTCATCAGCTGCAGCACCTCGCCCTCGGCGATGACGTTGGTGGCATCGGCCAGCACCTGCATGACGCGCATGCTGTGGCTTTCGACCATCATCTGGAAGGCGCGTGAGTACAGGAAGTCACCCACCAGCACGCTGGCAGGGTTGCCGAACGTCTGGTTGGCGGTGGCGCGCCCGCGCCGCAGGGTCGATTCGTCGACCACGTCGTCGTGCAGCAGAGTGGCGGTGTGGATGAACTCGACCACCGCCGCCAGCGTGTGACGCTGCGGGTGGAGGCAGCCGAGCGCCTGGCACATCAGCAGCAGCAGCACCGGCCGCAGGCGCTTGCCGCCGGAAGAGACGATGTAGCCTGCCACCTGGCCCACCAGGGGCACGTCGGAATCGAGCCGGCGCGAAATGATGGCGTCGACCTGTCGCATGTCGTCGGCAGCCAGGGCCAGCGCACGCGCGGTCGGGTTCTGGGAGGTGGTCAAGAGCGGCAGGGGCGTGGGACTTCGGGCGTGGCGTGCGCGGCACGCCACGAGCGGCGCCGATTATAGGTTTGCGGTGGCTGGCGGCTGCCCCGGGCGCGCTCCTACGGAGCCGGGCTGGGCGGCATTCGCGCAGATCGCTATAATGCCCGGTTCTGCCAGAAATCCGTCTGGTGGATCAATCGATCAAAGGACTTGAGATCATGTACGCGGTCATAAAAACCGGTGGCAAGCAGTATCGCGTGGCTGCCGGCGAAAAAATCAAAGTAGAACAGATTGCTGCGGACGTTGGCCAGGAAATCACGCTCGATCAGGTGCTCGCTGTCGGCAACGGCAGCGACTTGCAGATCGGCGCCCCCCTGGTGTCCGGCGCCACGGTCGTGGCGAAGGTGCTGAGCCACGGCAGGCACGACAAGGTGCGCATCTTCAAGATGCGCCGTCGCAAGCACTATCAGAAGCGCCAGGGCCATCGCCAGGGCTATACCGAACTCGAGATCGGCGCCATCCGCGGCGCCGGTGCGTCCAAGGAGTAACACACCATGGCACAGAAAAAAGGCGGCGGCTCCACGCGCAACGGCCGCGATTCCAAGCCCAAGATGCTGGGCGTGAAGGTGTTTGGCGGCCAGACGGTGAGCGCCGGCTCGATCATCGTGCGCCAGCGCGGCACCAAGTTCCATGCCGGCTCCAACGTCGGCGTCGGCAAGGACCACACCCTGTTCGCCCTGGTGGACGGTCAGGTGTCGTTCGCCACCAAGGGCGCGCTCAACAAGCACGTCGTGCAGGTGACGCCTGCCGCTTGAGGCACTTTTCCCGTGCGTCCAGGCCACAAGCCCCGCCCGCCGGCGGGGCTTTGGTGTTTCTGACGCAGGCCCGACCGACCGGAGCGCCGCATGAAATTCGTTGACGAAGCCTTCATCGACGTGGCTGCCGGCGACGGCGGCAACGGCTGCTCCTCGTTCCGGCGCGAGAAATTCCGCGAGTTCGGCGGCCCCGACGGCGGCAATGGCGGGCGCGGCGGGCATGTGTTCGCGCTGGCCGACCCCAACTTGAACACCCTGGTGGATTTCCGCTACGCGCGCCGGCACGAGGCCAGGCGCGGCCAGCACGGCATGGGCTCCGACATGTTCGGCGCCGCCGGCGACGACATCACGCTGCGCATGCCGGTGGGCACCATCATCAGCGACGCCGACACGGGCGAGGTGTTGCACGAGTTGCTGCAGCCGGGCCAGGCGGTGCTGGTGGCCAAGGGTGGCGACGGCGGTTTCGGCAACCTGCATTTCAAGAGCTCGACCAACCGCGCTCCACGCCAGAAGACACCCGGCTGGCCAGGTGAAAAACGCAGCCTGAAGCTGGAGCTGAAGGTGCTGGCCGACGTCGGCCTGCTGGGCATGCCCAATGCCGGCAAGTCGACCTTCATTGCCGCCGTCAGCAACGCACGGCCGAAGATCGCCGACTACCCGTTCACCACCCTGTACCCCAACCTTGGTGTGGTGCGCGTGGGGCCGGAGCAGAGCTTCGTGGTGGCCGACATCCCGGGCCTGATCGAAGGTGCCAGCGAAGGCGCCGGCCTGGGCCATCAGTTCCTGCGCCATCTGCAACGCACGCGCCTGCTGCTGCACATCGTCGACATCGCGCCGTTCGACGAGGGCGTGGATCCGGTGGTGCAGGCGCGCGCCATCGTGGCCGAGCTGAAGAAGTACGACCCGTCGCTGCACGCCAAGCCGCGCTGGCTGGTGCTCAACAAGCTCGACATGGTGCCGCCCGCCGAACGCGAAGCCCGCGTGCGCGAGTTCGTGCGCCGCCTGCGCTGGAAGGGGCCGGTGTTTCAGATCTCGGCCCTCACGCGTGAAGGCTGCGAGCCCTTGATCCAGGCGGTGTACCAGTTCGTGCGTGCGCAGCAGGTGGCCGACGCACCGGCCGAGCCACCCGATCCGCGCTTTGCCGACGCCGCTGAACCACATCAAAAATGATAGCTGTTGGCGCTTGCCTGGCAAGCGCTATCGCCTCAAATGACTCAGAATTCGGTATCGGAGGTGCTGCGTCAGGCGCAGCGCATCGTCATCAAGGTGGGCTCCAGCCTGGTCACCAACGAGGGGCGCGGCCTGGACGAGACCGCCATCGGCGAATGGTGTCGCCAGATGGCGCGGCTGGCCGGCCAGGCCGACCTGCCGCGCGAAGTCGTCATGGTGTCCAGCGGCGCCATCGCCGAGGGCATGAAGCGCCTGGGCTGGACCCAGCGACCGAGCGAGGTCAATGAACTGCAGGCCGCTGCCGCGGTCGGCCAGATGGGGCTGGCGCAGATGTATGAAACCAAGCTGCGCGAGCAGGGCCTGCGCAGCGCCCAGGTGCTGCTGACGCACGCCGACCTGGCCGACCGCGAGCGCTACCTGAACGCCCGCTCGACGCTGCTGACCCTGCTGGAGCACCGTGTGCTGCCGGTCATCAACGAGAACGACACGGTGGTCACCGACGAGATCAAGGTCGGCGACAACGACACTCTGGGCGCCCTGGTGGCCAACCTGATCGAAGCCGACCTGCTGGTCATTCTGACCGACCAGAAGGGCCTGTACACCGCCGACCCGCGCGCCAACCCGCAGGCCGAATTCGTGCATGAGGCGCGGGCCGGCGATCCCGACCTGGAACGCATGGCCGGTGGTGCCGGCTCCAGCATCGGCAAAGGCGGCATGCTGACCAAGATCCTGGCGGCCAAGCGGGCGGCGCGTTCGGGCGCCTCGACCGTGATCGCCTGGGGGCGGGAGCCGGACGTGCTGCTGCGCCTGTCGCGGGGCGAGCGCATCGGCACCCTGCTGGTGGCGCCGACCCAGAAGCTGCAGGCGCGCAAGCAGTGGATGGCCGACCATCTGCAGCTGCGGGGGGCGCTGGTGATCGATGACGGCGCCGTGGCCAAGCTGCGTGGCGCCGGCAAGAGCCTGCTGCCGATCGGCATGACGCAGGTCGAGGGCGCATTCGCGCGTGGCGACGTGGTGGCCATCCGCGACGCCCGCGGCGCCGAAGTGGCGCGCGGGCTGGCCAACTACTCCAGCGCCGAGGCGCGCCTGCTGTGCCGGCGGCCGTCGGGCGACATCACGGTGCTGCTGGGCTACATGGCCGAGCCGGAGATGGTGCACCGCGACAACATGGTGCTGATCCGCTGAGCGCGGCCAGGCGGTGACGTTGCAGCACCGGTGTGGCGCGGCCGCTTAGTCTCAGTAGTAGAGCGAGCGGTTGCCGGTCTTGAGCTCGCGCACCATTTCCGACACCGTCTGCCGCGCGCTGGGGCCGAGGCAAAGGCCATCGCGGGCCAGGCGCAGCGGGTGCTGCACCAGCACGCTGGACTGGCCGCGCATGCTTTTCCAGCCGCTGTCGGTGCTGGGCGTCCATTCACCCCCTTGCACCTGGCGCGCGTACACGCGGAACTCGCCGGTGGTGCAACGGATGCCTTCGTAGCTGGCGTTGACGGCCGACGTGCCGCGCGCCACCACCACGTAGCGCACCACGCCGCTCTGATGGTTGACGCTCAGGGTCTGTGGGTCGATGCCCATGCGTACCGACGCCGTCTTGGGCATGTCGATCTCCAGCAGCCGCTCCAGGCTGTAGGCCGGTGGCGGCGGCACCGGGTCTTCCTGCCAGTCGGCCCGATCCAGGTCGGCATACTGGGCCGCGCCGGGCGCGCTGAACAGGCCGGCGCAGGCCGCCAGCAGGCAGGCCAGCCAGGCGCGCCGCCCCGGGGGACGCAGGCGGCGGCTCATGGCTTGTCCGGCGGGCCGAAAGGCGGACGGGGCACGCCCTCCAGCGTCGCGCCAGGGGGCAGGGCGATGGCCGCCGAGGCGGCACGGGCCAGGCGATCGCGGGTCTGGATGGCGGGCAGTTCGCCGCCGTCGCGGGCACGCACGCCGCCACGCAGGTAACGGTTGCGGTTCTCGGTGCGCGGCAGATAGCGGGCCAGCTCGGTCAGCGCCATTTCGTAGACGCCGCGCTTGAATTCCACCACCACGTCCAGCGGCACCCAGTAATCGTTCCAGCGCCAGGCGTCGAACTCGGGGTGGCTGGTGGCGCGCAGGTTCAGCTGCCAGTCCTGGGCGATCAACTGCAACAGATACCAGATCTGCTTCTGGCCCTTGTAGTGGCCGCGCGCGTCGCGGCGGATGAACCGGTCGGGCACCTCGTAGCGCAACCAGTCGCGGGTTCGGGCCACGATGCGCACATGTTCCGGCTGCAGCCCCACTTCCTCGTGCAGTTCCCGGTACATGGCCTGCTCGGGCGATTCGCCCCGGTCAATGCCACCTTGCGGGAATTGCCAGGAATGGGTGCGGATGCGCTTGCCCCAAAATACCTGGTTCTTCTGGTTGAGCAGGATGATGCCGACGTTCGGGCGAAAGCCTTCCCGGTCAAGCATAATCAAACCTCAAAATCTAAAAATTGTGTCCATTATGCACGGCGCAGGCTGCCCGGCAAGTGGGCACAAACCCGCTTGCACGGCGCCCAGACTGCGCCAGACCCCCCCATGAAAGCCTCCCAGTTCTACATCAGCACCCTGAAAGAAGCCCCGGCCGACGCCGAAATCGTGAGCCACCAGCTCATGACCCGTGCCGGCATGATCAAGAAGCTGGGTGCCGGCATCTACACCTACATGCCGATGGGCCTGCGCGTGATCCGCAAGGTCGAGGCCATCGTGCGCGAAGAGATGAACCGCGCCGGCGCGGTCGAGTGCGTGATGCCGGTGGTTCAGCCGGGCGAGCTGTGGAGTGAAAGTGGGCGCTTCCAGACCATGGGCCCGGAGCTGATGCGCATCCGGGACCGCCACGAGCGCGACTTCGTGGTGCAGCCCACCAGCGAGGAGGCGGTGACCGACATCGCCCGCCAGGACCTGCGCAGCTACAAGCAGCTGCCGCGCAACCTGTACCAGATCCAGACCAAGTTCCGCGACGAGCGCCGGCCGCGCTTCGGCCTGATGCGCGGGCGCGAATTCATCATGAAGGACGCCTACAGCTTCGACCGCGACGAACCGGGCGCCAAAAGGAGCTATCAGGCCATGGCGCGCGCCTACCGCGCCATCTTTGACCGCTTTGGCCTGCGCTACCGCGCGGTGGCGGCCGATTCCGGGGCCATCGGCGGCGATCTGAGCGAGGAATTCCAGGTCATTGCTGCCACCGGCGAAGACGCCATCGTCTACTGCCCCGGCAGCGACTACGCCGCCAACATGGAGAAGGCCGAGGCGCTGGCGCCTGCAGGCCCGCGCCCGGCGCCCGCGCAGGCCCTGACGAACACGCCCACGCCCGGCAAGGCCACCTGCGCCGAAGTGGCCGAACTGCTGGGCCTGCCGCTGGCGCGCACCGTCAAGTCGCTGGTGCTGGCCACCGACGAGCTGGACGCGCAAGGTGCCGTGGCCAAGACCCAGATCTGGCTGCTGCTGCTGCGCGGCGACCACGACATGAACGAGATCAAGGCCGCCAAGGTGCCGGGGCTGAATGCGGGCTTTCGCTTTGCCACCGTGCCCGAGATCCAGGCGCACTTTGGCACGCCGCCCGGCTACCTGGGCCCGATCGGCCTGAAGCGGCCGGTCAGGGTGGTGGCCGACCGCGAGGTGGCGCTGATGGCCGACTGGGTGTGCGGCGCCAATGCCGAGGGCCATCACCTGACAGGCGTGAACTGGGGGCGCGACCTGCCCGAGCCGGATGTGGTGGCCGACCTGCGCAATGTGGTCGCCGGCGATGCCTCGCCCGACGGGCGCGGCGTGCTGGCGATCGAGCGCGGCATCGAGATCGGCCACATCTTCTACCTGGGCACCAAGTACAGCCGCGCCATGGACGCCACCTTCCTGGACGAGGACGGCAAGCCCAAGCCGTTCGAGATGGGTTGCTACGGCATCGGCATCACGCGCCTGCCGGCGGCCGCCATCGAGCAGAACCACGACGCGCGCGGCATCATCTGGCCCGATGCCATCGCCCCCTTCACGGTGGTCATCTGCCCGGTCGGCATGGACCGCAGCGAGTCCGTCAAGACCGCCGCCGAAGCCCTGTACGCCGAACTGCTGGCCGCCGGGGTGGACGTGATCCTGGACGATCGCGGCGAGCGACCGGGTGTGATGTTTGCCGACTGGGAGTTGATCGGTGTGCCGCACCGTGTCACCATCGGTGACAAAGGCCTCAAGGACGGACAGGTGGAATACCAGCATCGCCGCGACAGCACCGCCACTCGGGTGCCGGTGGACGGCATCGCCGCCTTCGTGACGGGCCGGCTGGCGGTGTGAACGTCGGGGCCGAGCGGTCTGGAGGTGCGTCGGGCGTGGATCGTAGGCAGCTCATCCGAGGCTTGATGGCCGTGCCAGGCGCGCTCATTTTTCAGGAGCGGGCGCTGGCCGGCGGCCAGCTGGAGGAGCCGCTGGCCGACGCGGTGCGCACGGCGCTGTCCTCGGCCATCGCCAACGATGCGCCGCCGCTGCCGGTGTTTGCCTCCACCGACGCGCGCCTGCGCTACCTGCGCTGGCTGTCGGGCATGAGCGACCGCCTCTACAGCCGCAAGAAGGACTTCAACGCCCGCATCGAATTTCTGCAGACGGTCTGGTATGAGTCGCAGCGCGCCGGGCTCGAGACCTCGCTGGTGCTGGGGCTGATCCAGGTCGAAAGCGCGTTTCGCAAATACGCGGTGTCCAGCGTGGGCGCGCGTGGCTACATGCAGGTGATGCCGTTCTGGAGCCGGGTGATCGGTGACGGCGACGCCGGCAAGCTGTTTCACATGCAGACCAACCTGCGCTTCGGCTGCGTGATCCTGCGCCACTACCTGGAGCGTGAGCGCGGCGACCTGTTCATGGCGCTGGGGCGCTATAACGGCTCGCGCGGCCGACCGCAGTATCCGAACGCCGTGTTCGGGGCCCAGAAAAGATGGGTTTTGTCGGCCTGACGCTTGTCTGGCTTGCGCCAGCAGCTATCAAAATAGTAGTCACTCCGGGGCTGAACGCTCACTGCGGGTGACCAGCACCTGGTCGATCCGGTAGTTGTCCACGTCCATCACCTCGAAGCGGTGGCCGCCCCACTGCACGCTGTCGGTGCGGCGCGGCACGCGGCGCAGCATCACCATCAGAAAGCCGGCCAGGGTGTCGTAGGCCTCGGCGCTGGGCGGCTCGTCCAGGTTCAGCGCGCGCTGCACGTCGGCCATTGGCGTGTGGCCGTCGATCAGCCAGGAGCCGTCGTCGCGCAGCACGATCGGCTCCTCGTCCTCGGGCGTGACCAGCTCGCCCATCACCGTGCTCATGACGTCGTTGAGCGTGACCACGCCGACGACGGTGCTGTATTCGTTGACGATCAGGGCGAAATCCTCGTGCTGCTGGCGGAACTGGTGCAGCACCTCCGACAGGCTCAGGCTGTCGGGCACCACCACCACCTTGTGCA
>JADHED010001484.1_pt1 | contig 19551 bp, 20 predicted proteins | sample 8952041 | NCBI WGS metagenome assembly JADHED01 (sample SAMN16124423, study PRJNA663239) | bioreactor sludge metagenome | isolation source: sludge (control) | place: India:Bengaluru | collected 2018-09-08
GATCTGGCACGGCCTGTACGCCCCCAAGGGCACGCCCGCGGCCGTGGTCAAGACCCTGAACGACGCACTCAAGGTGGCCCTGAAAGACCCCGAGTTCATCAAGCGCGAGGAAGCCCTGGGCGCAGTGATCGCCAACGACCAGCGCGTCGAACCTGCCGAGCACAAGAAGTTCGTGCAGGCCGAGACGGCCAAGTGGGGCGCGGTCATCAAGGCTGCAGGCGACTACGCCGACTGATCCCCGGCCAGCGCGCCCACCTCGAACGCCCGGCGCCCACGCGCCGGGCTTTTTTTCGCCTGCAGATGGGCCTGCCGGGCCGGCGCGCCCCCGGGCTTCACCAGACCACGTCGCAATCCTCGGCCGCGCTGCGGCGCAGCATGTCGATGAAGGGCGCGGCGCGCTGGCGCAGGCTCACGGTGTCGCGTTGCGCGCCCTGGCCTTCGTCGTCCGCATCCGCTGCGTTATCGGCGGCGGGCGCGGCGCGTGCCTCGTCGTCGGCGCGCACGGCCGCCTCCAGCGCGTCGATGGCGGCTGGAATCTGTGCCTGGGTCACGATGCCATGGGCATCGTCGGGGTTCTTGCCGATGATCTCAAGCACGCGCCGGCCGCTGGGCTCCAGCATGATGAGATCGGCTGTGGCCCGGGATTTGAATTTGAACAGCATCACGGTTTCCTGTAGGTGAGTCACGCCCCGTGCGGGTACATGTAGGCGCGGTTGAAAGGATAGTCGCACTGCGCGCCCCTGGTCGCGCCACCCTCGCCCCGCGCCGTGGGCCGCGCCGCCAGTATCTGGTGCAGCGCTATCCAGCCCTGCTCGAACGCCAGCGCGCTGCCGGCCAGGTACAGGCGGTAGGCGCGCAGCGTTTTCTCGCCCTGCTCCGCGCCCTGCTGGGCGTACAAAATGCGCCGCGCCGCATCCAGCCGCTCCTCCAGCGCGTCAGACCAGGCCCACAGCGTGCGCGCGTAATGCGGGCGCAGGTTCTCGGTGTCCAGCATTTCCAGGCCGGCGCGGGCCAGTTCCTGCAGCGCCACGCTCACATGCAGCAGCTCGCCGCCAGGGAAGATGTAGCGCCCTATGAAATCGCCCAGGCCGGCGCCCAGGCCGGCCGCATTGTCCAGCCCGCCTGCCGTGATGCCGTGGTTCATCAACAGGCCGCCCGGGCGCAGCAGGCGCTGCAGGGTGGCAAAGTACTGGCCCATTTGCGCATGGCCCACATGCTCGAACATGCCCACCGAGGCGATCTTGTCGAAGGGCCGGTCCACCTGCAGCGCACGGTAGTCCAGCAGCAGCATGCGCACGCGGGCCTGCAGGCCGCGCGCCTCTATCAGCTGCTGCACGTGGGCGTGCTGGTTGCGTGACAGCGTGATGCCGGTGGCGTCCACCCCGTAATGCTCGGCCGCCCACAGCAGCAGGCCACCCCAGCCCGCGCCCATGTCCAGAAAACGCTCGCCGGGGTGCAGCATCAGCTTGTTGCAGATGTGCTCGAGCTTGGCCTCCTGCGCCTGCGCCAGGGCCATGCCATCGGCCCGAAAGTAGGCGCACGAATACACGCGCCGCGCATCCAGCCACAGGGCGTAGAAGTCATCGGACAGGTCGTAGTGCTGCTCGATCTGCCGCGCATCGCGCGCACGCGTGTGCGCCGCCCTGGAGCGCGCGCGCAGCAGCACGCGGCGCCACCAGCGGGCCTGCTCGTCACGCGCCGGGTCGCTGCGCAACAGCGCCGTAGCCGCGCCCATCAGCTGGCGCATGCTGCCGTGCAGCGCCACACGGCCCTCGACGATGGCCGTGCCCACATGGCCGATCTCGCCCGTGGCCAACGCCAGCACGGCCATGCGGTCGCGACACTGCAGGCGCAAGTCGGCATGCGGGTCGCCCAGCCACCGCCCACCCGGCAATTGCACCGCAATGCCCACGGGCGACTGGGCCAGGCCGGCCTGCAGGGAGTTGAGCAAATGCTTCACGCGCACCTCCTTCCTGACAGTCAGGGCCGATTCTTGAACCCCTGGCACGGGCGCGTCAATCGGCCCTATCCAGCGGGAATACGAGATAAAAATCGGCCTTTGCGCTTATCCAACAAGCGGATACAGCTCTATTTTTGATAGTAAAAGGCAAGAATTCGTCGCCTGTAGCAAGACGGGGCAAAACCCGGTTAGCGAGGAATGTCCGCAACTATGGCCTAATAGCGGGTTTTCATCGCCATTTCATCGCAGGAGCCATCATGGGCAACAAAATCGTTACCGAAGCCGACCGCAAGCGCACTCCCCGTCCCACCCCCATGCCCGGCATGCCCCTGGCCACGCAAGGCCGCGGCCAGCGCGTGAGCCTGGAGCGCGGCGTGGCCACGCGCAGCAAGAAGAACCCCGGCAAGCGCCACGGTTGAGCCCGTCCCGCGCCGTGAAACAGCCCTCCCCGGAGGGCTTTTTTCATCGCCGAGCCGCCCCAAGATGAAAAAGCGCCCCCTCGGGGGGCAGCGGACCACGCGAAGCGAGGCAGCGTGGGGGCCATTTTTCATCGCCGGGCCGCCCCAAGATGAAGCGAGGCAGCGTGGGGGCCATTTTTCATCGCCGGGCCGCCCCAAGATGAAAAAGCGCCCCCTCGGGGGGCAGCGGACTACGCGAAGCGAGGCAGCGTGGGGGCCATTTTTCATTGAGGCGGCACGAACGCGGCCCGCGCCGCGTCGGCTGCGCCGCGTGCGCCGCAGCCCTCGATATGGTCGTTGACCAGGCCCATGGCCTGCATGAACGCATACATGGTGGTGGGGCCGACAAAGCTGAAGCCGCGCTTCTTCAAGTCCTTGGACAGCGCCACGGACGCCGCCGACTGGGTGAGCGCGCGCGCCGCATCCAGGGTCAGCCGCTCGGGCCGCCCCTCGCCCGCCTGCGGGGCATAGCGCCAGACATAGGCGGCCAGGGAGCCGTACTCGCCGCGCAACTCCAGCACGCGCCGCGCGTTGTGGATGGCCGATTCGATCTTGCCGCGGTGGCGCACGATGGCCGCGTTGCCCAGCAGCCGCTCCACGTCCGCCGGGCCGAAGCGCGCCAACTGCTCTGCATCGAAGTTCGCCATGGCGGCGCGAAAGGCCTCGCGCTTGTTCAGGATGGTGATCCAGGACAGGCCGGCCTGAAAGCCTTCGAGGCACAGCTTCTCGAACAGGCGGCGCTCATCCGTGACCGGAAAGCCCCATTCATGGTCGTGGTAATGGCGGTACAGCGGCGACGCGCGGCACCAGAAACAGCGCGCATGGCCGGCTTCGTCGGTAAACAGGCCGCTGCTGTCCAAAATATCGTCAGGCATGGCCGCATTGTGCGCCGACACGCTTGCTATGCTGCGCGCCCATGTCCACCCACCTGCACCGCCTTCTGCTGGCAACCGCCCTGCTGCTGAGCGGCTGCGCGCAATCGGGCGGCAGCGTGGGCTACTACTGGCAGTCGCTGCGCGGTCACCTGGCTCTGCTGCAGGCCGCAGAGCCGGTGCAGCAATGGCTGGACGCCCCGGACACGCCCGAGCCGCTGCGCACGCGGCTGGCGCTGGCGCAGAAGGCGCGCGCCTATGCCGTGACCGATCTGGCCCTGCCCGACAACGCCAGCTACCGCCGCTATGCGCAGCTGGAGCGCCGCGCCGCCGTGTGGAACGTGGTGGCCGCCGGGCCGTATTCGCTGCAGCTGCACCGCTGGTGCTTTCCCATCACCGGCTGCATCGGCTACCGCGGCTACTTCGACGAGGCCGACGCGCGCGCCGAAGCCGCGCAACTGGCCGCCACCGGCTTGGAGGTGAGCGTATATGGCGTGCCCGCGTATTCGACGCTGGGCTACAGCAACTGGCTGGGCGGCGACCCGCTGCTGTCCACCTTCATCGCCTGGCCCGAGGGGGACTTCGTGCGCCTGCTGTTCCATGAGCTGGCGCACCAGCAGGTCTATGCCTCGGGCGACACGGCGTTCAACGAGTCCTACGCCACGGCGGTGGAGCGCCTGGGCGTCGCCAGCTGGCTGCAACGCCATTCCACACCCGCAGCACGGGCACAGTTTGCCGCCAGCGAAGAGCGCCGCGCGCAGTTTCGCGCCCTCACCAGCGCCACGCGCCAGCGGTTGGCCACGATCTATGAATCAAATACGGCTTTAACGCCCGACTATCAAGCGCTGTCAGCTATTAAATTGGAAGCAATGCAACAATTCCACGCCGACTATGCCCGGCTGCGCCAGGGCTGGCTGGCGGCCGGCGCGCAAGGCACGCAGCTTGTCGCCCTGGACCGCTGGGTGCGCGAGGCCAACAACGCCAGCTTTGCCGCCCAGGGCGCATACGACGACCTGGTGCCGGCCTTCATGGCACTGTTCGAGCGCGAGGGCCGCGACTGGCCGCGCTTTCATGCCGCCGTGCGCGCGCTGGCCGGGCTGCCGCAGGCCGAGCGCGATGCGGCGCTCAGGGCGCTGGCGCCTGTGGGTGCGTGACTCAGCCGCGCAGGGATTCGATCAGGTCTATGTACTGCTGCTTGGCGGCGTCGCCGTCCGTGCCCTTGAGCTTTTCCCAGGCATCCCATTTGGCGCGGCCCACGATGTCGGAGAAGCTGGGCTTCTTCTCCTCGTTGTCACCGGCCGTGGCCTGCTTGTACAGGGCGTAGATCTTGAGCAGCGTGGGGTTGTCGGGGCGCTCGGTGAGCAGCTTGGAGTTGGCGACGGCGGCCTCGAAGGCGGCGTTCAGGTCGGACATGACGGTCTCCGTGTGTGGTGGGTGATCAGCGCACAAGTGTAGCCAAATGCGAACGACCGTTCTTTTGTGTGCCGCAAAAAAACCCACCGCGCGCGGTGGGTGTGGGGTGGGCGCGGCGCGCCTCAGGCGGTAGGGTTGGCGAGCCACTGGCGCGCCAGCTCCACCCAGTAGGTGCCGCCCAGCGGGATCAGTTCGTCATTGAAGTCGTAGCTCGGGTTGTGCAGCGTGCAGGGGCCGGCGCCATGGCCCATGTCGCGGTGGTCGCCGTCGCCATTGGCGATGAAGACATAGGCGCCGGGCTTGGCCTGCAGCATGAAGGAGAAATCTTCGGCGCCGCCCGTGGGCTCCTGGGGCAGCACGTTCTGCTCGCCGACGATGCCCACCATCACCTGGCGCGCGAACTCGGCCTCGGCCGGGGTGTTGATGGTCGGCGGGTAGTTGCGCACGAACTCGAACTCGCAGCGCGCCTCGAAGGCCGCGCAGGTGTGCTCGGCCACCTGGCGCATGCGCCGTTCGATCATGTCCAGCAGCTCGACCGAGAAGGTGCGCACCGTGCCCTGCAGCACGCAAAAATCGGGCACCACGTTGGTGGCCTCGCCGGCCTGGATCATGGTCACCGAGATCACGCCGGCCTCGATCGGCTTCTTGTTGCGGCTGATGATGGTCTGGAAGGCCTGCACCATCTGGCAGGCCACCGGCACCGGGTCTATGCCCAGATGCGGCATGGCGCCATGGCTGCCCTTGCCGCGGATGGTGATCTTGAACTCGTTGGAAGACGCCATCACCGGCCCGGGGCTGACGGCAAAACAGCCCGCGGCCATGCCGGGCCAGTTGTGCATGCCAAACACGGCCTGCATGGGGAAGCGCTCGAACAGCCCCTCTTTGATCATCTCGCGCGCGCCGCCGCCGCCCTCCTCGGCCGGCTGGAAGATCAGATAGACGGTGCCGTCGAAATCGCGGTGCTCGGGCCTGGAGAAATACTGCGCCGCCGCCAGCAACATGGCCGTGTGGCCGTCGTGGCCGCAGGCGTGCATCTTGCCCGCGTAGGTACTGGCATGGGCGAAGGTGTTGAACTCCTGCATGGGCAGGGCGTCGATGTCGGCGCGCAGGCCCACGGCGCGCCCGCAGGCGCCGCCGTCACGGCCATGGACTATGCCCACCACACCCGTGGTGCCCAGGCCGCGGTGGATGGGAATGCCCCATTCGGTGAGCTTGGCCGCGATCACGTCGGCGGTGCGCTCTTCCTTGAAGCACAGCTCGGGGTGGGCATGGATGTCGCGGCGCACGGCTGCGATGGTGGGTGCTGCTGCGGCGATGGAGTCTATGAGTTTCATGGTGTGCTCGACGCTTGTTTCTTGGGGAGGGGGACAGTCTAGCCCCGCCCGCCCATGTCTGCCAAACCCCCCGGCATGCCAGAAACCATGGTGCCGTCTGCAGCGCTGCTTCATGGTGAAATGCGCGGCTGCCCCAGCGACACACCTCAGCCATGCCCACGACCACCATCCGCGGCGCCTGCCCGCACGACTGCCCCGATACCTGCGCCCTGCTGACCACCGTGGAGGACGGGCGCGCCGTCCGCGTGCAGGGCAACCCGGCGCATGCGGCCACCGGCGGCGTGCTCTGCGCCAAGGTCTCGCGCTATGCCGAGCGCACGCACCATGCCGATCGCATCCTCACCCCGCTGAAACGCAGCGGCCCCAAGGGCAGCGGGCAGTTCACGCCCGTGTCCTGGGACGAGGCCCTGGACGACATCGCCCGGCGCCTGAGGAAAATAGCCGCGCGCGACCCGCAGGCCATCCTGCCCTACAGCTACGCCGGCACCATGGGCCTGGTGCAGGGCGAGAGCATGGACCGGCGCTTCTTCCACCGCCTGGGCGCGTCCCTGCTGCACCGCAGCATCTGCTCCACCGCCGGTGGCGAGGGCCTGGTGCACACCCTGGGCGGCAAGCTGGGCATGAAGCTGGAGTTCTTTGCCGAGTCCAAGCTCATCCTCATCTGGGGCAGCAACTCGATTGGCAGCAACCTGCATTTCTGGCGCATCGCCCAGCAGGCCAAGCGCGACGGCGCGCGCCTGGTGTGCATAGACCCGCGCAGGAGCGAGACCGCCGAAAAATGCCACGAGCATGTGCAGCTGCGCCCCGGCACCGACGCCGCCCTGGCCCTGGCGCTGATGCACGAGCTGATCCACAACGACTGGCTGGACCACGACTACATCGCGCGCCACACCCTGGGCTGGGAGCAGCTGCGCGCACGCGCCCTGGACTGGCCGCCCGAGCGCGCGGCCAAGGTCTGCGGCCTCCCCGTCGAGCAAATACGCCGCCTGGCGCGCGACTATGGCACGACGAAACCGGCAGCCATTCGCCTGAACTACGGCGTGCAGCGTGCCCATGGCGGCGGCAATGCCGTGCGCGCCGTGGCCTGCCTGCCGGCACTGACCGGCGCCTGGCGCGAGCGTGCGGGCGGCGTGCTGCTGTCGAGCTCGGGCACCTTCCCCGTGCAGCGCGCGGCACTGCAGCGCCCCGATCTGCTGGCCGGCCGCAGCCCGCGCACCATCAACATGGTGACCATTGGCGACGACCTGCTGCGCGCCTCATCCCCGGCCTTCGGCCCGCAGATCGAGGCCCTGGTGATCTACAACAGCAACCCCGTGGCCGTGGCGCCCGACTCGCCCAAGGTGGTGCAGGGCTTTGCGCGCGAGGATTTGTTCACCGTGGTGCTGGAGCATTTCCATACCGACACCGCCGATTACGCGGACTACATCCTGCCCGCCACCACGCAACTGGAGCACTGGGACGTGCACCTGGCCTACGGCCACACCGACGTACTGCTGAACCGCCCGGCGATTGCGCCGCAGGGCCAGGCACGCAGCAACGCACGGATCTTCCGCGACCTGGCGGCGCGCATGGGCTACACCGAGGCCTGTTTTGCCGACACGGACGAGCAGCTGTGCCGCCAGGCCTATGGCGACAAGGTGGACTTTGCGCTGCTGCTGGACCAGGGCTTTGCCCCCCTGCCCTGGCCCGACGCGCCCTTTGCCGAGGGCGGCTTTCCCACGCCATCGGGCAAATGCGAGTTTTTCAGCCAGCGCCTGCTTGAACAGGGCCTGGACCCGCTGCCCGGCCATGTGCCCAACCACGAGGTGGCGGGCCAGTCAGCGCTGTACCCGCTGGCCATGATCTCGCCGCCGGCGCGCAACTTCTTGAACTCGACTTTCGTCAACCTGCAAAGCCTGCGCGACATCGAGGGCCGGCCGCTGCTGGAGATGCACCCCGACGACGCGGCCGCGCGCGGCATCGCCGAGGGCGCCCTGGTGCGCGTATTCAACGGCCGCGGCACCTACGAATGCCACGCCACACTCAACGGCCGCGCCCGCCCCGGCGTGGTCAACGGCCTGGGCGTGTGGTGGCGCAAGCTGGGGCACGCCGGCACCAACGTGAACGAGCTCACCAGCCAGGCCTTGACCGATATGGGCGCGGGGCCCACCTTTTACGACTGCACGGTGCAGGTGCAGGCGCTGGTCACACCGTAGCGACTGGTCTAACCTCGATCACGTCCGGTATAAGCCCCTGAACCGCGCGCTGGTGCATGGCCGTATACGCGGCCTCGATATGGCGCGCAAAGCGCCGGGCATCGAACAGCGGCGCCCGTGAGGCCTGTGCACAAAGCCTGTCGCGGATTGCGCCCAACCGGGCCGCGTCGTGCGCCAACTCAATGGCGAGCCGTTCATAGGCACCCTGACTTTCGGTCACCAACTCCGGCAGCCCCACGGCATGCAACAGGCTGGCGGCCACGCGGCTGGCGAAGGCCGCGCCCGCGCAGGTCAGTACCGGCAGGCCTGCCCACAGCGCGTCGCTGGCGGTGGTGTGGGCGTTGCAGGGCAGCGTATCCAGAAACAGATCGGCCAAGCGATGGCGCGCCAGGTGTTCGGCCAGCTGCATGCGCGGTGCGAACACCAGCCGCTGCGGGGCAATGCCGCGCGCCTGGGCCTCACGACGCAGGTTGCGCGCCGCCACCGGGTTGTCTTCGAGAAGCCACATCACGCTGCCTTCCACCGCGTGCAGGATACGCATCCACGCGTCGAACGTCTCCGGCAAGATCTTGTAGTTATTGTTGAAGCAGCAGAAAACGAAGCCCGCAGCGGGCAAACCCAGCTCTTCGCGGGTAAAGCTGCGGTCGGCGATGCTGCGCTTGGAGTCGTTGACCTGGTAGCTGTCCGGCAGATACACCACCTTCTCGCTGAAATACTGCTGTTTCTGCTCCGGAAGCACCCTCTTGTCGGCAATAACGTAGTCGATATAGGACGCCCCGGTGGTGCCGGGATAGCCCAGGTAACTGACCTGCACCGGCGCGCAGCGATAGGCAAAAATGCCCATCCGCGTATCCTGCGTATAGCCCTTGAGATCCACCGCGATGTCGATGCCCAGCTCACGCGAAAGGCTGGCAACCTCATGGTCACTGCGTTCGCGCACATCCAGGAAGTGATCGAAACTGCGGTGCAAACGCTCGCGCGCCTCGTCCTGTGCATCGGGGCCGAAGGAAAAGGCAAACCACTCGAACCGCTCCCGGTCGTGCAGCTCGAACAGCTCCGCCATCAGGATGGCGGTGGCATGGTGATGAAAATCGGCCGAGTAGTAACCCACGCGGATCTTGCCTTCGCGGGCACGCGGCACGATGGGGCCCAGGGACGGGTTTTCCGGATAGTCCTTAGCCGCAAAGGTGCGGGCGGCGCGCAGCTGCAGCCCCGGCTCGTCGCGCAAGGCCAGCAAGGGAAAGGGTATGACACCGATGCGCCCCTGGACGATGGACTCTTCCATCAACGCCTGTCCTTGCGCCAGATTGTGCCAATCGCACACCGCCGTCTTGGTGCTCATGATGGAGCTCAGCAAACCCGGAAATTCGGGCGCCAGTCGGTAGGCCGCTTGATACTGCTGCCCCGCCTCATCGTAGCGCTTGGCCTCCTTCAACAGGAACCCCAGCAGATTTCGCGCCTCGGCCAGGTTCGGATTGATACTGATGGCCAGTTCCAGATCGGCAAACGCCTGCGCATATTCCTTGGTTTGCACGCGGGCCGCGCCGCGGTTGACGAGCGCATCGGCATATTGCGGCTGCAGGGCCAGGGCCTGGTCGAAACTGGCGATGGCTTGTGTCAGGCGCTGGGACTTAAGCAGCGCAGTGCCACGGTTGTTGTGTGCCTGGGCCAACTGGGGCTGCGCCGCGATCACGCTATCCATGCACGCCACGGCTTCGTCGTAAGCCATTTGCTTCAAATGCAGGCACCCCAGATTGAACTGTGCCTGGACATTGGCGGGTTCGAGCCGCAGCACCGTGTGGTAGCAGTCCAGGGCCTCTGGCACGCGGCCCAGCTGCTCCAGCACCGTGCCACGGTTGTAATGCGCCAGCGCCAATCCTGGTGCCAAAGCAATCACCCGCTCGAACGAGGCCAACGCCTCGGCCATGCGCCCCAGACGCAGCAACGCATTGCCGCGGTTGAAATGCGGATCCACATAGTCGGCCTTCAAGGCTATGGCACGGTCATAGGCCTTGATGGCATCTGCAACCCGGTTGGCCTGCAGCCACTGGTTACCTTGCGTGTTGCACGCTTGCGCATCGTCGGGCAGTCCGAGCGTCGGCTGTTGCATGGCCGGCAGGTGAAACGACATGCCTGCGGAAGGGAACCCAGGTGCCGACATCGCGGTACCGGCAGGGGTCACGGGGTGTTGAAAACGGATGCCGAAGTTCGGCTTTTTCGAGTCTGTCACGGTACTCAAATGCTCTTGGTCGGAAAAAGTGCGCGCCGCACAACTGGTGTGGACGCAGGGCGTCCGCGCGCAGGTGAAAGCTGGAGCAGTCTAGCCGAGACGGCCCGGGTGATGTCCCGCCGCGTGGCGTCATTCATCCGACTGCGGCCGTGCCGTGGCATCAGTGATTTGATGGCGCGGCCGACAATCCTTCAATCCAGCCTGACACCCGCGGCCTCGATGATGAGCCCCCAGCGTGTGGCCTCGGCGCGGGCCATGGCGTGGAACTGCTCGGGCGTCCCTGCCAACGATTCCATGCCGAAGTCCTGCATGCGCTTGGCGACGGCGGGCGCTGCCAGGGCCTTGTTCAGATCGGCGTTGAGCCGCTGCGTGATGGCCGGGGGCAGGCCGGCCGGGCCCAGCAGGCCCTGGAAGGCGAACACCTCGGTGTCGGCCACACCTGCCTCGGCCAGGGTGGGCAGGTGGGGCAGCGCCGCCACGCGCCGGGCCGACCCGATGGCCAGCGCCCGCACCTTGCCCGACTGGATCACGGGCAGCCCCGCCGCCAGATCCAGGAACATGCAGGGCACCTGGCCGCCCATCACGTCCTGCAGCGCAGGCGCGACGCCGCGATAAGGAATGTGGGTGAGAAAGGTCTTGGTGCGGGACTTGAACATTTCCATCGCCAGGTGGTGCGGCGAGCCGTTGCCCGGCGATGCGTAGTTGAGCTTGCCGGGGTGGGCGCGCGCGTAGGCCAGGAAGTCCTTGACCGTTTGGGCCTCGAACGCCGGGTTGACGACCAGCAGCAGCGGAAAGCGGCTGATGCCGCCCACGTAGGTGAAGTCCTTCTCGGGGCTGAAGGGCAGCTTGGAGAACAGATGCTCGTTGTAGGCCAGGATGGCGTTGTCGGCCGACATGACGGTGTAGCCATCAGGCTTGGCCGTAGCCACCAACTGCCCGCCGATGTTGGTGGCGGCGCCGGGGCGGTTGTCCACCACGATCTGCTGGCCCAGGGTCTGGCGCATGGCCTCGGCCACGGTGCGCGCCAGCACGTCGGTGCCGCCGCCCGCCGGGTAGGGCACGACCCAGCGCAGGGGCTGGCTGGGGTAACCGGATTCGGCGCGCGCCCAGGGCGCGGCCACGGCAGCGGCGGCGGCCGCCAGCAACTGTCTGCGTTCCATTGCTTGTCTCCTAACTACTTTTTTTATAGCTGTTTGCGCAGGTCAGATAAGCGCAGATGGCCTATTTGACTAAAAATTCACTGCGGCGCGGCGATGGTCTGGTCAATCGCGCCGAACAGGCTTTGCCCGTCCCGGCCCCTCATCTCGATGCGGATGGTGTCGCCGAAGCGCATGAACTCGGTTGTCGGCTGGCCGTTCTCTATGGTCTCTATGTAGCGCTTCTCGGCAATGCAGCTGTAGCCCTTGGTCCAGTCCTTGTTGCTGACCGTGCCGCTGCCGACGATGGAGCCGGCGCGCACATTGCGCGTTCTGGCGATATGCGCGATGAGCTGGCCGAAGTGGAACGTCATCTCGGGCCCGGCCTCGCACATGCCCACCTTGCGGCCGTTCCAGGACGATTGCAGCGTCAGGTGCACGCGCCCGCCCTGCCAGGCGTCGCCCAGTTCGTCGGGCGTGACGGCCACGGGGCTGAAGGCGGTGGCGGGCTTGGACTGGAAGAAGCCGAAGCCCTTGGCCAGCTCGGCCGGGATCAGGTTGCGCAGGCTCACGTCGTTGGCCAGCATGATGAGGCGTATGCCGTCGAGCGCCTGCTCGGGCTCGGCGCCCATCCTCACGTCGCCGGTGATGACGGCGATCTCGGCCTCGAAGTCAATGCCCATGGCCTCGCTGGGCACGACCACGTCGTCGCAGGGGCCCAGAAAGTCGTCGCTGCCGCCCTGGTACATCAGCGGGTCGGTGTAGAAGCTTGCCGGCACCTCGGCGCCGCGCGCCTTGCGCACCAGTTCGACGTGGTTGATGTAGGCCGAGCCGTCGGCCCACTGGTAGGCGCGCGGCAACGGCGCCATGCACTGCTGCGGATCGAACGGGAACGGGTGGCGTGAGCGGCCCGCGTTGAGCTGCTCATACAGGTCCTGCAGCTGGGGCGAGAGGAAGTTCCAGTCGTCCAGCACCTGCTGCAGGCGGCTGGCGATGCCGGTCGCATAATGGGCTTGCGCCAGGTCACGCGAGACCACGACCAGTTGGCCGTCGCGCGAACCGTCCTTGTAGGTCGCCAGTTTCATGGGCCATGCCCTCCTTCTGACCGCGCTCGCCCAGGGCGATGCTGCGGCTTGATTGCTCAAAGTCAAAATTCTAGCCATGCCACGCCGCGCCCTGCTGCTGTTGACCGCCCTGGTGCTGGTGCTGCACGGGCTGGTGCTGGTCGGCCTGCCACTTGGCGGCGGCGCCAGCCAGGCACTGCAGCCCCTGGCGTTTCACACACGCATGCTGCCCCCGCCGAAAGCCGCCGCGCCCGATCTGGAAAGCCCGGCCCCGGCAGCATCCAGCCCGGTGCCGGCCCCCAAGCCGCGCGCATCGATCCGGCCGGTGCGCAAACCCAGGCCGGCACCGGCAGCCGCCCCACCCCTGGCCGCCGAGCACCAGCCGCCCGAACACCACCCGCCCGAGCCCGCGGCGCCCCCCGCAGCGGACGACGCCGGGCAAGCCCCGCCGCCCACCGACGCCGTGGCGCAAGGCGACGACAGCCCGGCGCCCCCCGAATCGCCCGCCCCCGCGCCCCCGGAGCCCGACGCAGCCGAGCCCGCCACGCCGTCGCCGCCGCCAGCACCGCCGGCGGCAGAGCCCGAAGCGCCCGAAACCGCCGGGGTCGAGATCCGCCCCCCGGGCCAGCCTGGCGCCCGCGCCAGCGACGAGCCGCCGCCGGTGCGGCTGCCGCCATCCACGCGCCTGTCGTTCGACGTGGTGGGCGAGGTGAAGAAATTCCACTACAACGCCAGCGCCGAGCTGCTGTGGCGCCAGGAGGGCGCACGCTACGAGGCACGCCAGCAGATCAAGGCGTTCTTGCTCGGCGCGCGCTCACAAACCAGCGTGGGCAGCATCACGCCCCAGGGCCTGCGCCCCGAACGCTTTGGCGACAAGTCGCGCAGCGAGCGGGCAGCGCATTTCGACTTCGAGCGCCAGGAGGTGATCTTCAGCGCCAACACGCCGCGCGCCCGCATTGGCGCCGGCGCGCAGGACCGGCTCAGCGTCTTCATACAGCTGGGCGCCCTGCTGGCCGCCGCGCCGGACCGCTACCCGCCCGGCACACAGATCACCCTGACGACCGTCAGCGCGCGCAGCGCCGACCGCTGGACCTTCACCGTCGAAGGCCCCGAAACCCTGGATCTGCCGGCCGGCAACACGCCCGCCCTGAAGCTGCAGCGCCTGCCGCGCACCGACCATCAGCGCGACCAGAAGGCCGAGCTATGGCTGGGCACCGCCCTGCACTACCTGCCGGTGCGCATCCGCCTGAGCCAGGACAACGGCGACTTTGCCGACCTGCTGTTGAGCGACCACGGCGTGCCCTAAGGGCGGATGGGCCTGAAAGGCGAACATCCCTCCATCCCTGCGTTTAGTTAGATTTCGTGAAATACTGTCAACGCGCGTTAGCAGGTCTTGAACTTGCATCATGCGTTGCTATCTGATAGCCATACCAATAGGGGGAACCACGCCATGCAAATGCTCTACGACTCTGACACTTTTGTGGTTGTCCACATGCTGCCGGATGCCGTCCTCGATGGCGCCAAGGATGCCGCAGCGCAGCCCCCCCAGCTGATGCGCCACGGCTTCGAGATCGTGGACAAGCGCTCCGGCAAGGAGGTGTATCTGGACGGCTCCTGGGCCGAGCTGTTCCAGCAGCAGATCCTGGCCTGGCAGCGCGATACCCCTACCCAGGAAGAGGTTGAAGACACGCTGGACAGCTATGTCGGGCTGGCGCAGAATCCCGTCGTAGTGCATTGAGTTTTCGGGGCCTTTGGGCCTCTTTGCGGCCCACCCCCGGTAGGCCGCAGCCCCGCGAGGGGCACAGCGCGCCGTGGCCTTCCAGCCACGGCGCCTTCGTTTTGGGGCCACGCCATGCGGCCCGGCACGGCGGCATAAGCAGCGGCATTTACGAAGAATAATGGCTGCAGCGCACGTCTGCAAATCGCTGACAGCTATTTTTTACATAGCAATCGGACTTTGCTCAACGCGCCCCGCGGCGCGCCGCCATTTCCCGGCCCATGGCCTGTTGGGCCGGCGCATCAAGCAAGGCGCGCGCGGCGGGGTAGATGCTTTCGTCTTCATGGCGCAGGTGGTCGGCGTAGCAGGCTGCAAAGTCGTCCAGCGCCGCCCCGTGCGCAGGCGTGAAGGCCTGCAGCTGCCCGTCGCCCATGGCCTGCAGCGCGCCGCGCGCAGCGGCCCAGCGCTCGGCCATTTGGACGTGGTCGCGCTGCAGCTGGCGCACCAGGGCCAGCAGCGGTGCATCGCCGGTTTGCGCCAGCAGGGGCGGAAAGACATGCCGCTCTTCGTCCTCATGGTGCAGCGGTGCGGCCATGTCGAAGTAACGCAGCACGTCGCGCGCCGCCTGGCGGGCAGAGTCGTCGCAGCCCTTGTCGCGCAGATAGCTGCGCAGGCGCGCCAGCAGGTCGAGCGATCGGCGCACGCGGTCGTGGCAGGCGTCCAGCATCTCAAAGGGTTGGTCAAAACCTGCGCCCGGCGTGTGCATGCCGGGCAGGGATACCCGCGTCGCCATGCTTCAGTCCAGCCGCACGGGCTGGCCCTCGCGGTTGAACGGCAGGTAGGCGCCAAGGGCGCCGGTCTTGACGGCTTCCACCATGCGGCGCAGCACGCGTTCAACGTCGTCATCCGACGGGGCCTGGGACAAGGTGCCCGACAGCGCAGCGGTGAACACCAGCCGCCAGGGCTGGCCCGGCAGCTCGAACCGCTGCGACTCGCGCAGCAGCGCGTCGAAGGACTCCAGCTCCTCGGGCCGCTTGTCCACGCACATCAGCGGCACCAGGGCACCCCCCTGGCCTCGGGCAAAGCGCTCGCGCTGCTCGGGCGTGGCGCCATCGGGCAGCTCGGAGCCGGCGAACACGAACAGCAGGCGCTGGGGCTCCTTGCGCGCGCGCGCGACCTGCAGCAGGTCGTCAAAGCTGTCGATTTCGGTCTTCACGGTCATTGCGTCTCTTCTCCTGTCCAGGGTTGCACGCCCTGGCCTGGCGCCAGGGTGGTCACATATTGGGTGGGCGCTGGACGCGCGCGCACGGGCTTGCGCGCCAGTACCGTGCCCACGCTGGCAAAGCACAACGCGCGCTCGCCCTCATTCAGCGCAAACAGCGTGCGCAACGCCGGCGAGCTCAGCGCCTGGCCGCTGGTGAGCGCCGAGCCGAAGCCCTGGGCCGTGGCCATGAGCAGCAGATTCTGAACCGCGCAGCCGGCCGATACCAGGCGCTCGCCCGCCGGGATGCGCGGGTCGCCCTTGCGCTCATCGACCACCAGCAACAGCAGCACCGGCGCGCGCAACGCCTTGTCATGCGCCTGCGCCTGCTGCTCGGGCGTGGCTTCGGGGTCGCGCTCGCGCAGTGCCTGGGCAAACGCCTGGCCCAGCGCCGCGCGCGCCTGCTGCGGCACCAGCACAAAACGCCAGGGCAGCAGACAACCGTGGTCGGGCGCATGGCCGGCGGCGGCCAGCATGGCGCGCAGCTGGGCTGCGTCCGGCCCCGGCGCGCCCAGGCGCCTGGGCAGCACGGTCTGGCGCGCCTGAATCAGCGCGGCGATCAGCTCGGCCGGCGGGGCGCCGGCGGCCGGGCCGGGCATGCCGTCAATCGACGAGCACTTGTCCATCATGTTCCACGTACGGGGGATACGGGCCGGTGCCGCTCGAATCCGCCTTGGATGCGGCCACGAAGCCACCGGTCTTGACGTCGAAGACATGTACTTCGCCGTCCTCGATCACGTAATGCCAGCCGTGCAGCGTGATGCTGCCATCATCAACGCGCCGGCGCACCATGGGGTAGGCCATGAGGCGCTCGAGCTGCAGCACCACGGCGCGCTGCTCGGTGCGGCGCAGGGCCTCGGGGCCGGGCTGCACGGGCAACACGGCCTCGCGCCCCAGGTCCAGCCAGCGCTGCAGGTTCTGCGCTTCGGGGGAGACCTCGCCATACAGGGCCTTGATGGCCCCGCAATGGCTGTGGCCACACACCACGATGCGGCTGACGTGCAGGTTGAGCACCGCAAACTCGATGGCCGCGGCCGTGCCGTGGTGACCGTGCGAGCCGTCGTAGGGCGGCACAAAGGCGCCCACGTTGCGCACCAGAAACAGCTCGCCCGGCCCGGCGCCCGTCAGCAGGTAGGGCACCAGGCGCGAGTCCGAGCAGCCGATGAACAGCGTGGTCGGGTGCTGCCCGTCATCCACCAGGGACTGGAACTGCTCCCGGTACTGCGGAAAGGCGTCCAGGTGGAAGCGGCGCAGGCGCTGCAGCAATTCGTCGGGCATGGCGGGCCTTGTCGGTGGCACGGCGGCTATTGCACCAGCGGCGTGTCGGCGGCGTCGAGCTGTACGCCCTCGATGTCGGCCGCGCCCGCCAGCAGCTGCAGGTATTGGCGCAGCGCGTTCACCCAGGCCTGCTGGCGCAGCAGCAGGGCCACGGAGGTGCGCACGTCGTCAAAGGGCAGAACACGGCCGGCCTCGCGCTCACAGACCTCGACCACATGCAGCCCAAAGCGGCTGTGCACCAGGCGCGCGAGCACGCCCACCTCGGCTGCGCCGAAGATCTCGCGCGCAAATTCAGGCGCACAGTCATCGCGCGTCAGCCAGCCCAGCTCGCCGCCCTCGCCGCCGCTGGGGCAGTTGGACCAGGCACGCGCGGCTGCGGCAAAACGTGCACCGCCGTCGTCGGCGCAGCGCAGATCCAGCAGCAGCGCCTCGGCGCGCTGGCGCAAGAGCTTTACATCAACGCCGGGCGTCACCGCGAACAGCACGTGGCGCAGGCGCACGCGCTCGCCCTGCCCCTGCAGCGTGGGATGCGCGGCGTGGTAGCGGCGGCAGGCCTCCTCGGACGGATCGGGCACCTGCAGCTGCTGCTCCAGCAGTTGCTCTATGGCCTGCGCAGCGGCGGCGCTGGTGGCGCCGTCGAGGTCGCATGCATCGTCCGGCCCCAGCAGGCCCTGGCGCTGCGCCTGCTGGCGCAGCAGCTCGGTGCAGGCACGCTGGCGCAGGGTCTCGGCAGGCAGCTGCACGCCCGCTGCGTGCAGCGCAACGCCATTGACGCGCGCAATCTGCGCTGGCGCCACGGTGGCGCCGGAGCAGCCGCAATCATGTGATCCACAGGTGTCGGTCATGAAACGCTCCTGATGGCCTGTTCAAAGCGAACGGCGCGGCTGGTTGTGGCCGGCCGGCAGGTTCAGGCGCCGCGCACGCACCAACTGGTAGGGGCGCAGCACATAGGCCAGCGTGCCGAAGCCGCTCCACACATGGACGAGACGCGTGAACGGGAAGATCAGGAACACGGTCATGCCCAGGAACAGATGGCTCTTGAAGATCCAGCCGGTGCCGGCCAGCATCTCCACCGCTCCACCACGGAAGGTGACGATGCGCTGGCCCCATTCGGCCAGGCGCATCATCACCGAGCCGTCCAGATGCTGGGCCGACAGCGGAATCGTCGCCAGCCCCAGCGCCAGCTGCACCCAGAAGATCCAAAGCAAGGCGATGTCACTGGTCTTCGAAGTGGCGCGGATGCGCGCATCCGTCAGGCGCCGGTGCAGCAACAGGGTCACGCCGATGAATGCCAGCAGCCCGGCCGTGCCGCCGGAGATCATGGCCAGCAGCTGCTTGGCGCCAGCGCTCATGAACGGCTCGTACACGAAGTGCGGCGTGAGCATGCCGACGAAATGGCCGAAGAACAGGAACAGCACACCCACATGGAACAGATTGCTGGCCCAGCGCAGGCTGCCGGTGCGCAGCAGCTGCGATGAGTCGCTCTTCCAGGTGTATTGATCCCGGTCGAAGCGCACCCAGCTGCCGAGAAAGAAAACGGCCAGGCAGATGTAGGGATACAGGCCAAAGAGGAAGTGGTCGATCCAGGCGGTCATGGCGAGACTCCTTGGGAGGATTGAGGGCGTGCCTTGGGCACGAAATGCATGGGTTGGGGCTGGCCCGGGCGGTTCTGGCCTTTGTTGGCGCAGCCATCGAACGCCTCGGGCTCGGCCCAGGCCTCGTCCATGTCGGGTTCTGGCGTGATGGTGACGGCCTGCACCTTGTGGCCGGCGGCTTCAAGCACTGCCGCGATGACGCAGGCATAGGGATTGCCACGCCCGGTTAGGGCAGTGAACACGGCGTTCAGAATATGCGCCATCTCGCCCAGGAACTCCCGGGCCACTTCCGGCGGCTGAGTGGAGGCGAACTCCAGCACCACCGACAGGTGATCGGGCAGCTCGCGCGCATCCAGGTGCAGGCCGGCGCGCTCGTAGGTCTGCGTCAGATCGACGAGCGCCGGGCCGCGCTCGCGCGAGTCGCCATGCACATGCTCGAACAGGTGCAGCGAGGTCTGGCGCCCGCGGTCAAAGGTTTCCACGTAGCGCGCCTCGGCCTCGTAGGCGTCCATTGCGGCCGTCTGCAGGCACAGGGCCTCGATCTCGGCGATGCGCGCGGCCGGCAGCGCCTGCTCCAGGCGCAGGGCATCGGTCAGGCCGGTCATCTGCGCGCGCAGGTCGGCATCGGGGTAGCCCACCAGGCGCGCCAGCGCACGCAGCGTCAGGCGCATGGATTCAGGGGTCTTCTTGAACATGTGCGTACTCCTCAAACCACGGCCTTGATGGGGATGGTGCGGGGTTTCTTGCCGCCGAACATGCTGACGTCGGTGGCGCCATCCGAGCAGCCGTTGCCGAACGAGAAGCCGCAGCCGCCGCGCACGTCAAAGGTGTTCTCGGCATACTCGCGATGCGTCGAGGGGATGACGAAGCGATCCTCGTAGTTGGCGATGGCCATCACGTGGTACATGTCCTCCACGTCGTGCACCGTAAGGCCGGCCTGCTGCAGCACGGCCATGTTCTGCACCTTGTCCACATGCACACCACGCTGGTAGGCGCGCATGGCCAGCATGCGCTCGAGCGCGCGCACCACGGGGCCGG
>JADHED010001499.1_pt1 | contig 19535 bp, 13 predicted proteins | sample 8952041 | NCBI WGS metagenome assembly JADHED01 (sample SAMN16124423, study PRJNA663239) | bioreactor sludge metagenome | isolation source: sludge (control) | place: India:Bengaluru | collected 2018-09-08
GCCCGCGCTAGCCCGCCTGCGCCGCGCCTAGCCATAGCCGGCGGAACGCGCCGCGGTAGTCGTCCTCCACGTGCGAGGCGGGATCGTCGAAGACCATGGTCGCCCGGCGGCCGGCGTCGTACGGCGCCCACTTCGGCAGGCGTCCGCCGTTGGGATCGCCGGTGGCGGCGAAGGCGGCCAGGGCCGACGACAGCTCGGTCGCCAGCCGCTGGCTGTTGGGGTTCGCCCCCTGCAGCCCGCCCCGGACCTCGTACGAACTCGGCCCCACGTCCACCGCGTGGGTGGCCCCATAGCGGCCGCCCCAGGCCGGGCTCGGTGACTTCCAGAGGTAGACATAGGCCGGCGCCTGCCCGAGGGCCGCCTTGCGCTCGGCCATGGCGAAGCTGGCTCCGCGCCCCTGGTCGCTGATGATCCGGGACTGGATCAGATAGGGCGACGCCGCCGGGTCTTCCTGGCGATAGAGGTCCAGGATCTCGTCGGCGCGGGCTCCCGCGCGGGGCGTAAGCATCGCCCTTACTCCGTCCCAGGTCTGGTCGAAGTTGGCCTGGCGGTAGGTCCGCTCGTCCAGGGTGGTGCTGACGATCATCGGCACGTCGGCGCTGACCGCGGGCGCATCGGGATCGAACGGATGCCGCGGCATGGCCACGCCGTCCAGCACCGGGGTGAACGAACCCGGCGCCTCGCCCTTGGCCCGCGCGGCCGCCTCGATGTCGGCCTGGACCGACAGCAGGTCGTGGAACGGCAGGGCCTGAAGCTTCCGGATGTCGCCGCCGCCGAGGTTCAACGCCTTCAGCAACACGTCGGACGAAGCCTTCGCCCGGTCGCGCGGCGCGACGCGCAGCATGGCGCCGCTCATCTGGACGGCGCGGTGGAACAGGCCCTTGGCCGACGGCATCGCCATCAGGCCGCTCACCTTCGCACCGCCGCCGGACTGGCCGATGATCATCACCCGGCCCGGATCGCCGCCGAAGGCCTCGATGTTGGTCCTGACCCAGGCGAGCGCGGCGGAGAGGTCCAGCATCCCGGCCATGCCGGACTGGGCGAACGCGGACGGGCCTCCCGAGTCCACCAGATGCAGGAACCCGAAGGCGCTCAGCCGGTGGTTCACCGACACCACCACACAGTCGCCGAACCGCGAGAGCATCTCGCCGTCCATGCCCGGCGAATTGCTGGAGCCGCCGTAGAAGCCACCGCCATGGAAGCGCACGATCACCGGCTTCTTCGCGGTGCGGGACAGGTCGGGCGTCCACAGGTTGAGGTTCAGGCAGTCCTCGCCCATGCCGCCGGGCTGGTAGTCGAGGTAGATCAGGTTGGCGTAGTCGCGGCGTCGGTCGCCGGGGACCTGCGGACAGACGTTGCCGTAGTCCAGCGCCTCGCGCACGCCGGCCCACTTCTTCACCGCCTGCGGCGGCCGGAAGCGGTTGGCGCCGGACGTGTCTGCGCCGTACGGCACGCCCTTGAAGACCTTGATCCCGCCGGACACCAGCCCGCGAAGCCTGCCGTCGGCCGTCTCGACGACGGGGAAGAGGTCGGCCGTCGCCGCCCGGCCCGCGCCCGCGGCCAGGAGGGTGGCCCCGGCGCCTGCGATCACGCCGCGCCGGCTGGCGTTGAAGGTCGTCATTTGGTCGTCGCTCCTAGCTTGCGATGAGGCGGACCAACCCGCCTGCGTTGGGCATGGCGTCGATCGCGCGTACGGCATCGATCACGGCGCGCGCGCGGCGCTCGCCCAGCCGGGGCGCCATCAGCGACTGCGCCTTGGCCTCCACCTCGTCCCGCGACATCGGGTGGGACGGGAAGCCCGTGACGTAGGGCGTGTAGATCTCGTGACGGCGCCCGCCGGCCTCGGCCACGGTCACGCGTGCGCTCTCGGTGCGCTCCTGGCCGGGTCCGGCTTCCTGGGCCGGATCGTGGATCACCTCGACCATGGACATCAGCGCACGGACCGCGCGGTCCTCTCGCATCCGCTCCAGGGACTGGGCCGACACGAAGTCGAGGCGCCCGTCGATCAGGATGATGGCCGTCAGGTAGCGCAGGTTCAGCGCCGGCATGGCCGCGTCGCGGAACGCCTGCCAACGGCCCGGCATGGCGATCACCACCTTCTCGACGGCGCTACGGTCGATCGCGGGCAGCAGCCTGAGCAGGCCCTCGACCGCCGGCTGGGTCGGGCCGCCGGTGGGATATTTCTTGTAGGCTGCCTGCGGCATCTCCCATCGCAGGCCCAGTCCGTCGATCAAGTGCGTGCGGTCGAGGTCGCTGTTCGGCCCGGTGAACATGCCCTGGTTCAGGAAGCCGGTGGGCTGGTCCAGGTTCTCGCGCACGCCGCGGAAGCCCTGTTCGACCAGGAGAGCCGAGAGCAGGCCCGCCCGCGCGCCCATGCCGGCGAAGACGAACGACTTCTCCACGTGCTCGACGTCCAGCATCCACTGCCAGGAGCCGGAGGCCTGCTGGGAGCAATAGGTGAGGACATCGCCGATCCGGTCTTCCGGCAGGCGCATCAGCGCCGCGGCCGCCGCCGCCGCACCGAACGTCGGGCCCACGCCATGGTTGGCGAGGCCGCTGGCGTTGAGGTTGCGCAGGCCCAGGGCCTTGGGAAAGCGGCCGGCCATCTCGTAGCCGACGATCACCGACTTCAGCACTGCCAGCCCCGACAGCCGCCGCTGTTCGGCGAGCGCCAGCGCCACGCTGACGACGGCGGGACCCGGTTGGACCAGAGCCGACGGGATGAAGTCGTTGATCTCGGCGCCGTGCGCCGTCATCGCCGAGGCGAAGACCGCGTCCAGCGTCGCGGCGCGCTCGCGCGTTCCCAGAATGGTGGCGGCGCTGACCCGCGCGTCCCCCGACTGGACCATCGCAAAGCGACGCGCCAGGACCGATGGCTCCAGGTCACGGCAGGCGACCACCGCGGCCAGCGTGTCGAGGATGTGGAGGCGGCCGAGGTCCAGGATCTCCGGAGGCACGGGCAAGTCCTGCCCCCCGGCGATGAAGCGGCTCAACGCGCCCGTCACGGCGGGAATCGGCGCCTTCGGGGAGCGGGTCTGGGCCCTCGCCACGGACAGGCCCGCCGCGGTGAGCGGCGCGGCCGCCAAGGCGCCCAGCGCGCCGCGACGGGTGGCGCCCATGCCGGTGAAGCGGGGCATTCGTCTCAGCCCTCGTCGCGGGCGGTGGTGCGGACGTTCGAGTAGCGCTCCATGAACAGGCGTTCGTCGCGGAACGGATCGTTGGCCAGGCGGGACGGCGTGTCGAACAGCATCACCGGACGGCTGGCGACGTCGTAGGTCGGCCAGTTCGGCAGTCCGGCGTGGTTCGGGTCGCCTTTGTGGGCGAAGGCGAGCCAGGCGCCGGCCATCGCCTCGGTCAGGGCGCGCGTCTCCGCGGTCGCGGGGCCGGTCAGATGCGGCGCCCGCGCCACGTTGTCGAACATGAAGGGCAGGTCCAGCGTGTGCTGGCTGTAGCGCCGTCCACCCTCGGCCGGCGACCGCCAGGTCAGCTGGTAGACCCAGGTCGGATTTCGCGCGCCGTTCAGCGCCGCGCGGACTTCGGCCATGGTCGTGGCGTTCTTGATGTAGGACCGCCACGACGTGATCCGGAAGAAGATCTCGGTCAGGGATCCGCTGGGCGTGCTGGCCTTGAAGACCCGCAGCGCCTCGTCCATGTCCGCCGCCGGGATGTAGGGGCCGAGCCGGGCGCGCAGCTGCGGCTCGTCCAGCGCATAGACCCCTGGATCGCGGCCGAGCTGATTCGAAAGTTCGGTCTGGGTCGTCCCCAGCATGAGCGGGACGCGGGCGGTCTGCGCCGGCGCGCCCGGAATGAACGGGTGGGCCTTGAACGCCACGCCGTCGAGCACGGGCTCGAAGCGGTATCCCGCCGCCGCGATCACCTCGCGCTGGGCCGTGGTGAGTTGCGCCTCCGGAACCTGCTGCAGCGCCCGGGCGCCGGCCGGGGCGATGCCGAGCTTCTTCAGAAGAGCCTCGGTCAGGGCCGCAGACTGGTCCTTCGTCTGCACCCGCAGGTGCGAGCCGGACTGGACGACACCCTTGTGGAACAGACCGTTGGCCTCGGTCCCGGCGAAGCAGACGCTGACCTTCCGCCCGCCGCCGGACTGGCCGTAGATCATCACATTGCCGGGGTCGCCCCCGAAGGCGGCGATGTTGGCGCGCACCCAGCGCATCGCCGCCACGAGGTCGAGGTAGCCGACATTCCCCGACTGCGCGAATTCCGGCCCCAGGACGCCCGACAGGTCGCAAAACCCGAAGACATTCAGGCGGTGGTTGATGGTGCAGACGACCACGTCGCCGCGGCGCGCCATGTTGGTCCCGTCGTAGAGCGCGCTCGACCCGGTCCCGGCCTCGAAGCCGCCGCCGTGGAACCACAGCATCACCGGCCGCTTCCGGGCCTGGCTGGCCTCCGGCGTCCAGATGTTGATCCGCAGGCAGTCCTCGCTGATCGGTCCGGCGACGGTCAGCGGGCTACGGACCTGGGGCGCCTGGTCGCCGTACTCGAACGCCTCGCGGACGCCCGCGAAACGCTCGGCCGGGCGTGGCGGCATGAACCGCCCCACGCCGCCGGTGGCCGCGCCGTAGCGCATCCCCTTGAAGACCTGGATCCCGTCCGAGGTGAGGCCGCGGTAGCGGCCTTCGGTGGTCTCCACCACCGGCCCTTCACGGTCCGCCGCGCGTGAGCGCCCGGCCGCGAGAAGGGCCGCGCCAGCGCCCATGACCATCCGGCGCGAGACCCGTGCGCGGTCCATCGTTTCCTCCCCCGCGGTTCGCTTTGCGACCGACCTCGACGCGCCGTGCGGCGTTAGGCCGCGCTCGTCATACCCGCGTTGTCGTACCGCTCTTTCTAATTTTTGCAAGGGCGCGCGGCATTTGTCGACGACAGGGCGGCCGGGTCCCGGCGCCGCGGCCGGTCCAGTTCTGCCGGTCGCTTGATCTGCGACAATCGCGGGGGCGGCCACCTGGCGTAGAGCCGCCTCATGTCATTGGCAGAACTGTCCACCACGCTCCGCCCAGGCCCGGACCTCGCCGCGGTGCAGGTCCTCTTCTTCGGCAAGATCTCGGACCGCCTCGGGCGCTCGCTCGCCCTCGAAGTGCCCGAAGCCGGCTGCCACCTCGCGGACCTGAAGGCGCGTCTCTGCGCCAGATTGCCCGGGGCCGCCGAGGCCCTGGCCGAGCCCGGGGTTCGCGCCGCTGTCGCCCGCCAGATGGTCGTCGGCGAGGCCGCCTGGGTGCGCCCGGGCGACGAGGTCGCGTTCTTCTCCGCATTCTCTGGAGGCTGATCATGCAGATCGCCACAACCGCCAGGCCCGCCACCAAGGCCCGGATCGACCCCAGCCTGCCGTTCTATCCCCTGCGGATCGCGGTTCTGACGGTCTCCGACACGCGGACCTACGAAACCGACACCTCGGGCGGACTGCTGGCCGATCGCGTGGCGGCCGCGGGCCACGAGCTGGCCGGCCGGGCCATCGTGACCGACGACGTCGAGGCCATCCAGCGCCAGGTGCGGGCGTGGGCCGACGACCCCGCCGTCGACGTGATCGTGGCCACCGGCGGCACCGGTTTCGCACCCCGCGATGTGACGCCCGAGGCTGTGCGTCCCCTGCTTCGCCGGGAGATGGACGGCTTCGCCGTGGTGTTCCACCAGGCCAGCTACGGGACGGTGGGCGTCTCCACCCTGCAGTCCCGGGCCTTGGCCGGCCAGATCGGCGAGACCTTCATCTTCTGCGTGCCGGGTTCGACCGGCGCCTGCCGCGACGCCTGGGATCTGGTGCTGGCCGAGGAATTCGACAGCCGGTTCAAGCCGTGTTCGCTGGTGGGCCAGGTGCCCCGCTACCGCGGCGTCTGCTCCTGAGCTCGCGCCCTATCGGCGGCTGACATGCGGAACGGCGGCGGACCTGGGGTCCGCCGCCGTCGGAAGGCTCCTGGTGTCTCTCTTGTCGGGCGCCGGCTGCCCCCCGGCGCCTGGCCCAGGGCCTTCAGTCCAGGAAGTGCTGGAACAGCACCTCGTTCTCGAGCCGCATGTGTTCGCGCAGGTCGGAGTCCAGCTTGCGGCACGCCTTCGCCATACCCTGCCAGCTATGGCACGCGCCCGGCGGGGCGACATGGTCGTGCGTGAGGGCGCGCAGCCGCGCGAGCTGATCCTCCACGTCCCGGTGCTCGGCCGTCATCCTGCCGATCGGCATGCGGATCATCGGCGAGCCCCCGTTCAGCATCATCGGGAAGAGGACCAGCTCCTCCCGCTGCTGGTGGCTTTCCAGGTCGTCGGCCATCAGGGCCAGATGATCGGCGAGACCGCGCGGGCACTCCGGCTCGGCGGAGTGCACGGCCTCGACCTTGCGCGCGAGGCGGATCGCCTCAGGGAACTCGCGCCGGTGGGTCTCGTGATACCAGGTCAGGATCAGCTCGATCAGTCCCGGCACATCCAGCGGCTGGTCGTTGGCCGGCTCGAGCGTCAGGACCGGCGGCGGGCATTCCTGGGCGCCTGCCGAGGCGAGGCGGGGGTCTTCGAACACGAGCAATCTCCTTTGTGGGCCACCCTAGGCCAGGGGCTCCCCGAGCGCATTGAACCGGCCCCGACGCAGCCTTGATCTTCGGCAAGCCCTGTGCGGCGCGGGCCGCGACACCCGGCGGTCCGTGAATCGGCCAGCCTTTCGCCCCCACATCCTGATGGAGCGACGGCGATGGCGTTCGACAACCCCCTGGCGGGCGAGATCTGGTCCAGCAAGTACCGGTTCCGGACCGACGACGACACGGGCGACGCCACCATCGAGGCGACGTGGGAGCGTGTGGCCAGCGCCCTGGCCGAGGCGGAGGCGCCCGAGCGGCGCGTCGAGATGCGCGGGCGGTTCCTGGACGCGCTGCGTGACTTCCGCTTCCTGCCGGCCGGCCGGATCCTGGCCGGCGCCGGCACGGCCCGCCGCGTCACCCTGTTCAACTGCTTCGTCATGGGCCGCATCCCGGACGACCTGGGCGCGATCTTCACCCACGTCCGCGAGGCGGCGGTGACCCTGCAGCAGGGCGGCGGCGTGGGCATGGACTTCTCGTCCATCCGGCCGTCCGGCGCGGCGGTCCGCGGCGTGGGCGCGGACGCCTCGGGGCCGCTGAGCTTCATGGACGTCTGGGACTCCATGTGCCGCACCATCCTGTCGGCCGGACAGCGGCGCGGCGCAATGATGGGCTGCCTGCGGATCGACCACCCCGACATCGAGGCGTTCATCGAGGCCAAGCGCGAGGCCGGGCGGCTGCGGAACTTCAACCTGTCGGTCCTGGTCACCGACGCCTTCATGCAGGCGCTGGAGGCCGGCGCCGACTGGCCCCTGGTCTTCGAGGGCCAGACCTGGCGCACCGTGCCCGCGGCCGATCTCTGGCGGCGCCTGATGCAGGCCACCTACGATGCGGCCGAGCCGGGCGTGATCTTCATCGACCGGGTGAACGCCCGGAACAACCTCGGCTACTGCGAGACCATCCTGGCCAGCAATCCTTGCGGGGAGCAGATGCTGCCGCCCTACGGCGCCTGCCTGCTCGGCTCGATCAACCTGGCCCGCCTCGCCCCAGAACCCTTCCAGCGCGGGGCCGGGCTGGACGAAGCCGAGCTCGCCCAGCTGACCCGCACGGCGGTGCGGATGCTGGACAATGTGATCGACCTCTCGCGCTATCCGCTGGAGGCCCAGGAACTGGAAGCGCGGGACAAGCGCCGGATCGGCCTCGGCGTCACCGGCCTCGCCGACGCCCTGGTGTTCTGCGGCGTGCCGTACGGCGGCGACCGGGCGGTCGAGCTGAGCGGGCGCTGGCTCTCGATCATCCAGCGTGAGGCCTATCGCGCCTCGGCCGAGCTGGCGGCGGAAAAGGGCCCCTTCCCGCTCTACGACCCCGCGATCCTGGACCGGCCCAACCTGATGGCGCTGGACGACGAGACCCGGGCGCTGATCGTCAGGCACGGGCTGCGGAACGGCTGCCTCACCTCCATCGCGCCCACGGGCACGACCTCGCTGCTGGCCGGCAACGTCTCGTCGGGGATCGAGCCGGTGTTCGCCTACGCCTACACGCGAAAGGTCCGGCAGGCCGACGGCGCGACGCGCGAGGAGGCGGTCGAGGATTATGCCCTCGCCGTCTGGAAGCGCCTGCACGGCGAGGCCCCCCCGCCGGCCGAGGTGTTCGTCAGCGCCCAGACCCTCACCCCGGCCGAACATGTACGGATGCAGGCCGCCGCCCAGGCCCACGTCGACAGCTCGATCTCCAAGACGATCAACTGCCCGGAGGACATTTCCTTCAAGGCGTTCCAGGACGTCTATCGCGACGCCCACGCCCAGGGCTGCAAGGGCCTGACCACCTACCGGCCCAACCCGATCACCGGCTCTGTGCTGTCGGTCGGCCCCGCCGCCGAGCCCGAGCCGAAGCTGGCGCCCCGCCCGGAGGCGCTGGAAGGGGCCACCTACAAGATCGCCTGGCCGGAAAGCGCCCACGCCGTCTACGTGACCCTGAACGACCTGACCGCAGGCGGGGCCCGGCGCCCGTTCGAGATCTTCATCAACTCCAAGAACATGGAGCACTACGCCTGGACCGTCGCCCTGACGCGGATGATCTCGGCGGTGTTCCGGCGCGGCGGCGACGTGAGCTTTGTGGCCGACGAGCTCAAGGCCGTGTTCGATCCGCGCGGCGGCGCCTGGCTGGGGGGCCGCTACGTGCCGTCGCTGCTGGCGGCGATCGGCGGGGTGATCGAGCGGCATATGGGCGCGGCGGCGGCGCCGGAGCCCGAGCCGACGGCCCTTCCCACGCGGCCGTTCGCCGGGGTCGCCTGCCCCCGCTGCGGCGGGTTCGACCTGCAGCGCAAGGAAGGCTGCGACACGTGCCTCTCGTGCGGCTACTCGAAATGCGGCTAGCCCCCGGTTGACGGCCATCAAGCGGGTTCGCGGCCGGGGGGCGTAAGAGGCGTTCATGCCTACCGCCGCCGCGCGTCGCGCCTATCAGGGGCCGGCCCTGTTCAGCTTCGGCTTCCGGCCGTTCTTCCTCTTCGGCGCGGTCTGGAGCGCCGCCGTGGTCCCGCTCTGGGTCTGGAGCTACCTCGGCGGCGGCTGCCTGGACCGCAACTGGCACGTCCACGAGATGCTGTTCGGCTTCCTGGCCGCGGTCGTGGCCGGGTTCCTGACCACCGCCATCCCGAACTGGACGGGGCGGATGCCGGTGATCGGCGCCCCGCTGGGAGGCCTCGTCGCGCTCTGGGTCGCCGGCCGCCTGGCCATGCTGTTCCAGACCACCCTGGGTCCGGTCGCACCGGCCGTGGACTCCCTGTTCCTGGCCGCCTTCGCCCTGGTGGTCTGGCGCGAGGTCCTGGCCGGGCGCAACTGGCGCAACCTGCCGGTCTGCGGCCTGGTCACCGCCCTCGCGGCCGGCAACATCGCCTTCCACCTCGACCCGGCGCTCGCCTATTCCGGCGTCGGCGAGCGGCTGGCGCTGGGCGCCATGATCCTGCTGATCGCGCTGATCGGCGGCCGCATTACGCCCAGCTTCACCCGCAACTGGATGCGCCAGCGCCGGCTGACGCCCGAGCCGGCCGTGGCCTCGCGGCTCGACGCCACCGTGCTCGGCATGACCGCCCTCGCGGCCCTCGCCTGGGTCGCCGGGCCACAGGCGCCGCTGACCGGAATCGTCCTCGGCACGGCCGGCTGCGCCAACCTCATCCGCCTCGCCCGGTGGCGGGGTTGGGCGGCGGCGTCCGAGCCGCTCGTCTGGGTCCTGCATGTCGGCTACGCCTGGCTGGCCGCCGGCCTGCTGCTGCTGGGTGCGACCCGGCTGTTCCCGACCATCCCCGCCTCGTCCGGCGTGCACGCCCTCACCGCCGGCGCGGTGGGCGTGATGACCCTGGCGGTGATGACCCGCGCCAGCCGCGGCCACACGGGTCGCCCACTTTCCGCCGACAGCGCGACCCTGGCCATCTACCTGGCCGTCAACCTCGCCGCCGTGATCCGCACCGCCGCGCCGCTGTGGGCCGAGGCGCAACCCGCGCTGCTCGCCCTGTCCGCCGGCCTGTGGGTGGTGGCGTTCGGCGGCTACGCCGTGGCCTACGGCCGCATGCTGCTGCTGCCCCGACCCGCCGCCGCTTGACGGCCATCAAGGCGACCTCCGCGCGGTGTCATAGGGTGCGCGGGCGTCCGGACCTATCCTTCCGGGCATCCGCTCCGAGCGGTCCCGCCTAAAGCGCCCTCCTGCGCCAGGGCGCGGCCGCCGCGCCGGCGTCGCCGGCAAGGGCTGCGGGGGAAACCCCGCCGCCTCCCGCGCTTGGAAAGGAGCCCGCGTTTGGGACGTCTCGTCGACGGCTTCGGCCGCCGCTTCCGCTATCTGCGGCTGTCGGTCACCGAGGTCTGCAATTTCCGCTGCACCTACTGTCTGCCGGACGGGTTCCGGAAGACCGGGCCGCTGGACTTCATCACCCCGCTGGAGGCCGAGCGCGTCGTCCGCGCCTTCGCCGAACTGGGCGTTGGCAAGGTGCGCCTCACCGGCGGGGAGCCCAGCGTCCGCCGGGACCTCGCGCAGATCATCGCCCGCACGGCCGCCGTGCCCGGGGTGGACAAGGTCTGCATCACGACGAACGGCTGGAACCTGGACCGTCAGGTAGGGGTGTGGCGCGAGGCCGGCCTCACCAACCTCAACGTCAGCATCGACTCCCTCGACCGCGAGGGCTTCCGGCGCATCACCGGCCACGACCGCCTCGCCGCGGTCGTCGCCGGCCTGGACCGGGCGCTGGAACTCGGCATGCCGGCGGTGAAGGTCAATGGCGTGCTGCTGCGCGACACCACCCAGGCCGGATTCGACGCGTTCGCCGACTTCGTCCGCGAGCGGCCGGTCGCGGTGCGGTTCATCGAGCTGATGCGGACGGGCGACAACGCCGAGTTCTTCGCCGACCAGCACGTGCCCGGTTCGACCCTGACGGACTGGCTGGCCGCCCGCGGCTGGACGAAGCGCGAGCGCGCGCTGGACGACGGCCCGGCGGTGGAGTTCGTCCATCCGGACTACGCCGGCCGCATCGGCCTCATCGCCCCCTACGCGCCGGGATTCTGCGACAGCTGCAACCGCCTGCGGGTGACGGCCCGCGGCCAGCTCCGCCTGTGTCTGTTCGGCGAGCTGGGCGTCAATCTGAAGGACCTGCTGGAGCGGGACGAGCCCGAGGCCCTGCGCGCCCGCATCGTCGCCGCCCTCGCCGGCAAGCCGGCGGGGCACCGGTTGCACGAGGCCAACAGCGGCGACACCCGCCAACTCGCCCAGTTCGGCGGCTAAGGGATCAGGCGACCTTGGCGCGGTCGGGACGGGGCCAGCGCTCGCGCTGAGCCTTGCCCGTCGGGCCGCCGGAGACGGGCTGGTGGTTGTCGATCAGCGGGTCGGGCTTGGCCAGGCGCTCAAGCACCACGGGACGGGCGATCGTGACCTGCGGCCCGTTCACCTCGACCCCGTAGTCGGCCAGGGTCGCGAAGGCGCGCGAAAGGTTCTCGGGCGTCATCCCCAGAAGCGAGGCCAGCACCCGCTTCTCATGCGGCAGGGTGAAGGTGGGATCGCCGCCGAGGCGCAGCCGCTGGGTGATGAGGTAGTTGGCCAGCCGCTCGAGGCCGCCGCGCAGCTTCTGGTTCTTCAGGGTGCGGACGAGGCCGCGATAGCAGCCCGCAAGTTCCTGCGCGACGGCGATGCCAAAAGAGGCGTCTTCGGACATGGCGCGCCGGATCGCCTCGCCCGACAGCATCAGGATGTCCGACCGCTCGATGGTGCGCGCGCTCATCAGGCCGTCCGCGTCCAGCACCACTGCGGCGAGGATGAAGGTCGAGACCGGCCGTAGGACCGAGAGCGTGGTCTCCTTGTCGTTCCAGGTCCCCTCGAGCTCCACGAGGCCATCCAGCAGGACATAGAGAAAGTCCACCTGGTCGCCTTCCAGCAACAGGGTCGTGCCGGCCGGGAAGCGCTGGAGGAACGCCCCCGCGGTGACGTTTCGGAACGTCGTGTCCGAACAGCCGGCGAAGAGGGGCAGGGCCCGAACCCGTTCCAGTTCTGCGTCGCGCATGGGCATGTGGCGCAATCCTCCCGTTCCCTCACCTCTGCGAGAGAGGGGCGACGCCCGCCTTGACATTCGTCAATCCGGCCCGATCCGCCTCGCTTTCGGACTTGCTTTTCATCAAGCGTCGAAATGTCTTTGATCTATGGGCAAGTTTATCATCGACAAATACAGCCTCCTTTACAGGTGTCCTTCGAGCTTTTCTCTAACTGAACCGCATCTCGATTGATGTCGGTCAAACACCGTGTCGCGTCTCTGCTGCAAACGGACCGTCGACAGCGGGGGTAACGGGCCCTCGCGGGACTGCGAGGGTCATCGTGACCGCCAAAGCCGCCACCTCCTCGCCCGGCGCCGGAACCGCGCTCGGCATGAGCACCTTCGCCTTCACCGCGTGCTTCGCGGTGTGGACGATCTTTTCGATCATCGGCGTGCAGATCAAAAAGGAGCTCGGGCTCAGCGAGTTCGAGTTCGGCCTGCTGGCCGGCACGCCGATCCTCACCGGCTCGCTGGTGCGGGTGCCCCTCGGCATCTGGACCGACCAGGTGGGCGGCCGCGTCGTCAGCCTGCTGGTGATGCTGTCGGCGGCCGTCGCGACCTTCCTGCTCTCCTACGCCGAGACCTACCCGCAATTCCTGCTGGCGGCCCTGGGCGTCGGCCTGGCGGGCGGATGCTTCTCGGTCGGCGTCGCCTACGTCTCGAAATTCTTCTCCAAGGCCGCGCAGGGCACCGCCCTGGGCGTTTTCGGCGCCGGCAACGTCGGCGCGGCCGTGACGAAGTTCGCGGCGCCCTTCGTCATGCTGGCCCTGGGATGGGAATCGGTCGCGCAGATCTGGGCCGGGACCCTGGCCGCGATCGCCGTCGTCTTCTTCCTGCTGACCAAGGATGATCCCGAGCTGGTGGAACGCCGGCGCACGGGCGCCAAGGCCACCCCCGCCCTGATGCAGCTCAGCCCGCTGAAGAAGCTGCAGGTGTGGCGCTTCGCCCTCTACTACTTCTTCGTCTTCGGCGCGTTCGTGGCGCTGGCCCTGTGGCTGCCGCACTACCTGGTGGCGGTCTACCACCTCGACATTGCCGCCGCGGGCATGCTCGCCGCCGCCTACTCGATCCCCGGCTCACTGTTCCGGATCTTCGGGGGCTGGCTCTCGGACCGAATCGGCGCGCGCAAGGTCATGTATCTGACCTTCGGCGTCAGCGTGATCTGCACCTTCCTGCTGTCGTACCCGGCCACGACCTACATCGTCGACGGCATCGACGGACCGATCACCTTCCGCCTGGCCACCGGCCTCGTCCCGTTCGTGGCGATGCTGTTCGTCCTGGGCTTCGCCATGAGCCTCGGCAAGGCGGCGGTCTACAAGCACATTCCCGTCTACTACCCCGACCACATCGGCTCGGTCGGCGGCCTCGTGGGCATGATCGGCGGCCTGGGCGGCTTCGTCCTGCCGATCGCCTTCGGCGCCCTGAACGACCTGACCCACGTGTGGACCAGCTGCTTCATGCTGCTGTTCGTCCTGGTCGCCACGGCCCTGACCTGGATGCACTTGGCGATCCGCCGGATGGAGCGCCGCGCCGCGCCGCAGCTCGGAGCCCTGCCCGAGCTGCCGGAGATGGCCGGCATGCCCCACCAACCCATTCCCCAACCCGAACCTGCGCGCCCCGCCGTCGGCGGCGGCCTGCAGCCGGCCGAATAACCGAGAGGCACGACTCAAATGTCCGCAGAACGGTCCGGCCGCCACGTCCTTACCGACTGGCGCCCCGAGGATACCGGGTTCTGGCAGGCCACCGGCAAGGCCGTGGCCACCCGCAACCTCTGGATCAGCGTCCCCAACCTGACCCTGGCCTTCGCCATCTGGATGGTGTGGTCGATGGTCGTGGCGAAGCTGAAGCTGATCGGCTTCAAGTTCACCACCGAGCAGCTCTTCTGGCTCACCGCCCTGCCGGCCCTGTCGGGCGCGACGCTGCGGATCTTCTACAGCTTCCTGGTGCCGATCCTCGGGGGCCGGCTCTGGACCCTGGTCTCGACGCTGTCGCTGCTGATCCCCGCGATCGGCATCGGCATCGCGGTCCAGAACCCTCAGACGCCCTACTGGATGTTCGTCGCCCTGGCCCTGGCCTGCGGCCTCGGCGGCGGCAACTTCGCCTCGTCGATGTCGAACATCTCGTTCTTCTATCCGAAGGCCGAAAAGGGCAACGCGCTGGCGGTCAACGCCGGCTTCGGGAACCTGGGCGTCAGCCTGATGCAGTTCCTGGTGCCGGTGGTCATCACCCTGGGCGCGTTCGCCCCGGTGGTCGGCGCGCCGCAGATCGCCATCGAAAAGGGGGTCGAGAGCCAGATCTGGCTGCAGAACGCCGGCTTCGTCTGGGTTCCCTTCATCGTCGCCGCCGCCGTGGCGGCCTGGGTGGGGATGAACGACATCGCCTCGGCCAAGGCCTCCTTCGCCGCCCAGGCCGTGGTCTTCAAGCGCACCCACAACTGGGTCATGTGCTACCTGTACCTCGGCACCTTCGGCTCGTTCATCGGCTTCTCGGCGGCGTTCCCGCTGCTGACCAAGACGCTGTTCCCGGACGTGAACGCCCTGCAGTTCGCCTTTTTGGGTCCGCTCGTCGGGGCGGCCTCGCGCGCGCTGACCGGCTGGGTCTCCGACAAGTTCGGCGGCGAGTACGTCACCACCTGGGTCTTCCTGGCCATGTCGGTGGGTGTGGGCGCGGTCCTCTACGGCGTCGGCGCGACGGGCGCGGAGCCCTCGTTCCTCGTCTTCTTCGCCGCCTTCCTCTGGCTGTTCTTCTGGACGGGCGTCGGCAACGCTTCGACCTTCCAGATGATCCCCGCGATCATGCGCTCGGACATGCCGCGGCTGATGCCGTCGGCCGACCCGGCCACCCGCCTCAAGGCCGCGGAGATGGAATCGGCCGCGATCGTCGGCTTCTCGTCGGCCATCGGCGCCTTCGGCGGCTTCTTCATCCCCAAGGCGTTCGGCGACTCGCTGAAGGCCACCGGCGGCCCTGAGACCGCCCTCCTCGTCTTCCTCGGCTTCTACCTGAGCTGCGTCGTCGTGAACTGGGCCTTCTACGCCCGGCGGAGCTCGATGCTCCACGCGCCCCAGCAGCCCGCGATCAAGGTCCCCGCATAATGAGCCACACCCTCGACCGCCTCGCGTTCTTCACGCGCAAGACCGAGCTGTTCTCCAACGGCCACGGCGTCACCAACGACGAGGACCGCGCCTGGGAGGAGGCCTACCGGTCCCGCTGGCGGCACGACAAGATCGTCCGCTCCACCCACGGGGTGAACTGCACCGGCTCGTGCTCCTGGAAGATCTACGTCAAGGGCGGGATCGTCACCTGGGAGACCCAGCAGACCGACTATCCCCGCACCCGGCCCGAGCTGCCGAACCATGAGCCGCGCGGCTGCGCCCGGGGGGCGAGCTACAGCTGGTACCTCTACTCGGCCAACCGGGTGAAGTACCCGCTGGTCCGCTCGCGGCTCCTGAAGCTGTGGCGCGAGGCGCGGGCCAGCCGTTCGCCGGTTGCCGCCTGGGCCTCGATCCAGAACGACCCGGCCAAGCGGGCGTCCTATACGTCCATGCGCGGCTCGGGCGGCTTCGTCCGCGCGACCTGGGACGAGGTCACCGAGATCGTCGCGGCGGCCAACGCCTATACGGTGAAACAGTGGGGTCCGGACCGGGTGTTCGGCTTCTCGCCGATCCCGGCCATGTCGATGGTCTCGTACGCCGCCGGCGCCCGCTACCTGCAGCTTCTCGGCGGCGTCTGCGGCTCGTTCTACGACTGGTACTGCGACCTGCCGCCGGCCTCCCCCCAGACCTGGGGCGAGCAGACCGACGTGGCCGAGAGCGCCGACTGGTACAACTCGGGCTTCCTGATGCTGTGGGGCTCGAACGTCCCGCAGACGCGCACGCCCGACGCCCACTTCTACACGGAGGCCCGCTACCGCGGCGCCAAGTCGGTGGTGATCTGCCCCGACTACTCCGAGGCCTCGAAGTTCTCGGACCTGTGGCTGCCCGTGAAGCAGGGCACCGACGCGGCGCTGGCCATGGCCTTCGGCCACGTGATCCTGAAGGAATTCCACGTCGACCGGCAGGTCCCCTACTTCCGCGACTACGTCCGGAAGTATTCCGACCTGCCCATGCTGGTCCGGTTGGTCCCGCAGGACGGCGGCTACGTTTCCGAGCGCCTGCTGCGCGCCTCGGACTTCGCCGGTGAGCTCGACCAGGCCAACAACCCCGAGTGGAAGACCGTCTCGGTCGACGAGGCCACCGGCCAGATCGTCGTGCCCAACGGCTCCATCGGCTTCCGCTGGGGGGAGGACGGCAAGTGGAACCTGGAGGAGAAGGACGCGGCCGGCCAGGACACGGTGCTGCGCCTGGGCCTGAAAGGCGTCCATGACGAGGTTGTCGGGGTCCGCTTCCCCTACTTCGCCAACACCGCCTCCAACGGCTTCGCCTCGACCGAGCACCCGGACGTCCTCGTCCGCAACGTGCCGGTGAAGCGCCTGCGCCTGAAGGACGGCGAGACGCTGGTCGCCTCGGTCTACGACCTGTTCCTGGCCAACTACGGCGTCGACCAGGGCTTCGGCGGCGAGCACATGCCCGACAGCTACGAGAGCCTGGAGCCCTATTCCCCGGGCTGGGCCGAGGCCATCACCACGGTGCCGGCCGAACAGATCATCGCCGTGGCCCGCGGCTTCGCCACCAACGCCGAAAAGACCAACGGCAAGTCGATGGTGATCATCGGCGCGGCGATGAACCACTGGTTCCACATGGACATGAACTACCGCGGCGTCATCAACATGCTGGTGATGTGCGGGTGCGTGGGCCAGTCGGGCGGCGGCTGGAGCCACTACGTCGGTCAGGAGAAGCTGCGCCCGCAGACCGGCTGGGCCCCGCTGGCCTTCGCCCTCGACTGGGCGCGCCCCCCGCGGCAGCAGAACTCCACCTCGTTCTTCTACGCCCACACCGACCAGTTCCGGTACGAGACGGTCAGCGCCTCCGAGATCCTGTCGCCGACGGCGCCGCAGGGCCCGTGGGACGCCTCGCTGATCGACTTCAACGCCCGGGCCGAGCGGATGGGCTGGCTGCCGTCGGCCCCGGCGCTGAAGACCAACCCGCTGGAGGTCGCCCGTGCCGCCGCCAGGGAAGGCGTCGATCCGAAGGCCTACGCGGTGCGCGAGCTGAAGGCCAAGAGCCTCGAGCTCTCGTGCATGGACCCGGACGACCCGGCCAACTGGCCGCGCAACATGTTCGTCTGGCGCTCGAACCTGCTGGGCTCGTCGGGCAAGGGCCACGAGTACTTCCTGAAGCACCTGCTGGGCGCCGCCCACGGCGTGCAAGGCAAGGACCTCGGCGAGGACGGCCGGCAGAAGCCGCGGGACGTGGCCTGGCATGACCAGGCGCCGGAAGGGAAGCTGGACCTGCTGGTCACCCTCGACTTCCGGATGTCGACCACGGCCGTCTACTCCGACATCGTCCTGCCGACGGCCACCTGGTACGAGAAGAACGACCTCAACACCTCCGACATGCACCCCTTCATCCACCCGCTCAGCGCGGCCGTGGACCCGGCGTGGGAGTCGAAGTCGGACTGGGAGATCTTCAAGGCCATCGCCCGGAAGTTCTCGGACGTGGCCCCCGAGGTGCTGGGCGTCGAGAAGGACGTCGTCCTCACTCCGATCCAGCACGACAGCGCTGCCGAGCTGGCCCAGCCCTTCGACGTGAAGGACTGGTACCTCGACGAATGCGAGGCGATCCCGGGCAAGACCATGCCCCAGATCACCGTGGTCGAGCGGGACTATCCCAACCTCTACAAGCGCTTCACCGCCCTCGGGCCGCTGATGACCAAGGTCGGCAACGGCGGCAAGGGCCTGGGCTGGAACACCGAGCACGAGGTCGCCCTGCTGGGCGCCCTGAACGGCGAGGTCACCGAGCCCGGCGCGACCCAGGGCCTTCCCCGGATCGAGACCGACATCGACGCCTGCGAGACCATCCTGATGCTGGCGCCGGAGACCAACGGCGAGGTGGCGGTCAAGGCATGGGAGTCCCTGGAGAAGCAGACCGGGCGCGACCATACGCACCTGGCCATCCCCAAGGAGGACGAGAAGATCCGCTTCCGCGACCTGCTCGCCCAACCGCGGAAGATCATCTCCTCGCCGATCTGGTCGGGGCTGGAGAGCGAGAAGGTCTGCTACAACGCCGGCTACACCAACGTCCACGAGCTGATCCCGTGGCGGACCCTCACCGGCCGCCAGCAGCTCTACCAGGACCATCTGTGGATGCGGGCGTTCGGCGAGGCGCTGTGCGTCTACAAGCCGCCGATCGACCTCAAGACGACCCACGTCCAGGGCCAGAAGCCCAACGGCGAGAAGGAAATCGTCCTCAACTTCATCACCCCGCACCAGAAGTGGGGGATCCACTCCACCTACTCCGACAACCTGCTGATGCTGACGCTGAACCGCGGCGGCCCGGTGGTGTGGATTTCCGAGGACGACGCCCGCGCCGCGGGGATCGAGGACAACGACTGGATCGAGGTCTTCAACGCCAACGGCGCGCTCACCGCCCGCGCGGTGGTGTCCCAGCGCATCCGGCCGGGCACCACCTTCATGTACCACGCCCAGGAAAAGATCGTGAACACGCCCGGGTCCGAGATCACGGGCCAGCGGGGCGGGATCCACAACTCGGTCACCCGCGCGGTGCTCAAGCCCACTCACATGATCGGCGGCTACGCCCAGCTCGCCTACGGCTTCAACTACTACGGAACCGTGGGCTCGAACCGGGACGAGTTCGTCGTCCTCCGCAAGATGAAGAAGGTCGACTGGCTGGAAGAGCCGCGTACGGCCGTGGAGTCCCGCTAATGAAAGTCCGCGCCCAGATCGGCATGGTGCTGAACCTCGACAAGTGCATCGGGTGTCACACCTGCTCCGTGACCTGCAAGAACGTGTGGACCAACCGCCAAGGCGTTGAATACGCCTGGTTCAACAACGTCGAGACCAAGCCCGGCGTCGGCTATCCGAAGGACTGGGAGAACCAGAAGCGCTGGAACGGCGGCTGGGTCCGCAAGGCCAATGGCAAGATCGAGCCGAAGATGGGCGCCAAGTGGCGCATCCTGGCCAAGATCTTCGCCAACCCGGACCTGCCCGAGATTGACGACTACTACGAGCCCTTCGACTTCGACTACGGCCACCTGCAGACCGCACCCGAGATGAAGGCGTTCCCCACCGCCCGGCCGCGCTCCAAGATCAGCGGCGAGCGGATGGAGAAGATCGAGTGGGGGCCGAACTGGGAGGAGATCCTGGGCGGCGAGTTCGCCAAGCGGCGGGCCGACTACAACTTCGAGGGCGTCGAGGCCGACATCTACGGCCAGTTCGAGAACACCTTCATGATGTACCTGCCCAGGCTGTGCGAGCACTGCCTGAACCCCGCGTGCGTGGCCGCCTGCCCCTCGGGCGCGATCTACAAGCGCGAGGAGGACGGCATCGTCCTGATCGACCAGGACAAGTG
>JADHED010001500.1_pt1 | contig 19510 bp, 16 predicted proteins | sample 8952041 | NCBI WGS metagenome assembly JADHED01 (sample SAMN16124423, study PRJNA663239) | bioreactor sludge metagenome | isolation source: sludge (control) | place: India:Bengaluru | collected 2018-09-08
CAGCGCGGGCCCGATGCCGGCGAACCGGCCGCCCGGATCGACCTCGGCGCTCGCGCACGCGGTCACCACCACGAGGCGCAGCGCCGGGTGATCCTGCGCGACCATGTTGACGGCCTCTTCCCGCACGAGATCCACCTCGCCCGCCGCGTCGGCCAGGAACAGCCGGCCGGGCCTGCCGTGACCCAGGAAGTGGAGGACGTGGAACGGATCCTGGAGGGCGTGGCCGAGCTCCTCCAGCGTCGCGTTGTCGAGCCGCCGGACGCGGACCGACCCGCGCATGCCGGCGATCGCGCGCTGGATGCCGTCGGCCTCCGCCGGGTCGAAGTCGGGGGCGTTGCGCGGCCGCTCGACGACCAGCAGCACGTCGAGGGCGTCGAGTGCCTCGGTCTCGCGCGGCGCCGGCACCGGCAGGTAGCGCGACAGCGTGTACTCAGGCGAGGTCGACAGGAACACACCGTGTCGAGCGTCGTAGGCCAGTTCCCAGGGGACCCCGGCCAGCTCGGGAGTTGCCGTCTGCAGCCGGAGCCGGATGCCCTCGCGACGCCGACCCTGCATCAGCCCCTCGGCACTGCGCCACGCCTGGATCGTGTCTCCAGGGAACAGCGCCGCGAACAGTTCCTCACCGAACGTCCGCCTCGCGTCGAGGGCGGTGTCCGCGGCAAGCACTCGCCGGAGCCTGCCTCGGAACTCCTCGCTCGACGGGGCGAACGCCGACCGGCCGGTGGCGGGGCCCGCCTCCGACTCCAGGTCGACGGCGCAGCCCCCGTCCACCTCCTCGATGCAGAGGTGGGCATCGTCGAGACGCGAGGTGGGCACGGCCGCGGGCGCCTCGCGGGGCGCGGGCGACACCAGGCCCCGCGCGGGTCCACCCTGCGGGACGATGAAGGGGACCGGGACGAGCAGCACCACGAGGAAGACGAAGAGCAGCGACGCCATGCCCGCGAGGCTGACGCCGCCAGGGTCCGAGGGCAGGCCGGCCATCGGCATCGCGGCCGCGGTCGACATGGCGCCGGCGGCCAGGACGACGCGTGCGGCGAAGACCTGCGTCGGCGTGAGCTGCTGCCGCCGCAGGAGCTGCGTCAGCCCGGCGAGCAGCAGGAGGGCCCCGATGGCCAGGTAGATCATCGACACCGGCAGGGTCGCCAGCTGCGACTGGGAGTCCTCGGGGCCCGACACCGGGGGGGCGTCTGGTTCGTGCGTCGGCCCAGGGCCCGGGGAGGGGGGCGCGGGAGGCGACGGCTCTTCGGTCCCGGCCGCGGGGAGTGACGGCCCCGTCTCGCCGGGTCCGGCCGCGCTGGCCGGCGTCGGAGGCGAGGGATTCACTCGGTCGATGGTCGTCGACGCCGAGCACGAGCTGGAGAGGTCCGAAGCCGGCAGCGCGCCGAACGCCGTGGCCAGCGCCGTGTGCGCGCCTGGCGCGGGCGACTGCAGCCACACCTTGTCGAAGAACGGCGTCCGCAGTTCCAGGGATGTCACGAGCCGGCTCTCGTGGCGGAACCGAATCCGCCTGCCGTCGGGATCCTGCATCTCGATCGCCAGCACCGTCGCCGGCGTCGGGCCAGCGAGGCTCGCCTGGCCGTCGATCGTGATCCAGGCGCCACCCTCGGCCGCGACCGCGGTGATCGTGAGCGCGCAGGTCGGTGGCGCGGGCGGCGGTGGCGGTGGAGGAGGCGGCGGAGGCGGAGGTGGAGGTGGCGGCGGAGGTGGTGGCGGCGGGGGGGACGTTGTCGCGGCCGCCACGTCGAACATCGCGAACGCCCCCGAGTCGCTGGCGACGAAGAACAGGAACTCGCCGCCGCCCAGGGACATCCGGAACCCGAATCCCCGCACTGGCCGCGACTGCGACGGCAGCCAGTCGTCGAGCAGTTGCAGGCGTCCGTCCGGCATGCACGCGACCCACGCCGGGTTGCGGAATCGGGGAACCACCATCGCGTCGAAGCGGCCGTCCGCGAGGGCGCGCAGCACGTCGTCGGCCACCTCGTCGAGGTGTGCCGCGGCGAGGGCGTCCCGCACGCGCTGCGCCAGCAGCGGATCCCTCGCCAGGACGGCGAGCGCGGCCGACGACTCGATGGGTGCCGGGAGCAGTCCGTAGGGTTGGTCACCGACCGCGACCGGCCGGGTCTTGACCGCGCAGGCCGAGGCCAGCAGCGCCGCGCACACCACGACCGCCAGCAGGATCAGGGGATCCCACGCCGAGCGGTGGAGGCATCTCAGGCCTCGAAACCGAGTCGCCGCGGGCTCAAACATGGCGGCTCCCCGAGTCGTCGAGCATTCGCCCGACGCGTCGAACCCCGGAGCGTGACGCTGTCGATGTGCCGCCGAACTATAGCTCAGCTTAGGGACGCTGTCGACCGCCCCGGGACCAATGTGTCAACGCTCGTTGGAAATGTCCCCGTCCTTGCCTCGTTGGAAGTGTCCCAAGTGATCGTCCCTTTGCGCACGGGATCTGGCCGCGGTGACGGAGAGGGGGCTGGGGATAGTGGCCCTCGCCGGGGACGGGGCCTGGTGGTCAAGGCCGCCGCAGGAGCCGGGCACGGCCGGCGATCCTGCTTGACCGCGACAGTAGACTGCCTCCCACGAGTCCACGCGCTGGCGATCACCGCCGGCGTCCGCGGCCGGGGCGGTCTCGTGGACGCCCTCGGCGAGCGCGCGCGGCGCATCGGAGGAGGTCCGCATGGCCGACGAGTCCATCCTTCACTTCAACGGTGTGGCGGGCGATACCGGCGAGTACCTGATGGCTCCGCGCTCGGCCGCCGACGTCGCCGAGCTCCTCAAGGCGCCCGGGGAGGAGGTGGCGACCACCACGCCGGAACTCGTCGCGGCGCCGGCCGACCCGTCCTTCGTGGCCTGGGTTCGCCGGGCCTGGAGCGCGCTGACCAGCGCCCACCTCGGGCTGCCGTACGGCGTCGAGCCGGCCTCGGTCAGGCAGGCGGGCTGGGGCGTCGTGTTCCACGAGCAGGAGACCGAGGCCGTGAAGCGCGCCCTGGCGCCGCTCATCGACCACCGCCGTCGCCTCGTGCCGGACGACCGCGTGCGCGTCCTCAGCTACGCCAGCGGCCAGAGCGCGCCCGACTGGCTGGACGCACACGAGGTGAGCACGGGCAACCAGGACCCGACCAAGGTCCCCTACTACCTGCTGCTGGTCGGCGATCCCGACCGCATCCCGTTCTCCTTCTGCCACCAGCTCGACATCGAGTATGCCGTCGGCTACCTGCACTTCGAGACGCCGGAGGAGTACGAGCGGTACGCGCGCAGCGTCGTCGCGTACGAGACCAGCGACTCCGTGCCGACCGGGCGCGAGGCGCTGTTCTTCGGGACGCGACACGATGCCGCGACCGAGTTGAGCGCGGACCTGCTCGTGCAGCCGCTCGCCGACGAGTCGCTGCGGGCGTATCGCAAGACCGTGCTGATTGGCGAACGCGCCACCAAGGACGCCTTGTGCGCCGCGATGACGCCGGTCAGCGGTCGTCCGCCGGCCGTCGCGCTCACCGCGACCCATGGGCTCGCGTGGCCCTGCGGTTCGGAGAGACAGCTCGCGACCCAGGGCGCGCTGGTCTGCCAGGACTGGGAGCCGCACTCGATCCCGCGGCCGGCCGACCGGTTCGCGGCCGAGGACGTCCCGTCGCGCGCGGCGGTGCACGGGATGATCACGTTCCACTTCGCCTGTTACAGCGCGGGGACGCCGGCCACGGATCGCTTCCTGCACAAGCCAGGCAGCCCGCCGCCGGCGCTCGCGCCCCGCGCCTTCCTCGGCGCGCTGCCCCAGGCGCTGCTCGCGCACCGCAACGGCGGAGCGCTGGCGTGCATCGGACACGTCGAGCGCGCGTGGGGCTACTCCTTCGCGACGCGCCGCGCGGACGCGCGGCTCGTGCCCTTCCAGAACCTGCTCGCGCGGCTCGAGGCCGGCGAGCCGGTGGGGCATGCCGTCAAGGACTTCAACGAGCGGTACGCCACGCTGTCGGCCTCCCTTGCGAGCCTGCTCGAGAAGGTCGGCTACGGTCTCGCGGTCGACGACCGCGCGCTCGCGCGAAACTGGATCGAGCGCAACGATGCCGAGGGCTACATCGTGGTCGGCGATCCCGCGGTGGCACTGCGGACGGGCCAGTTGACGTGAGCGGGGTCGACCCGCACGAGGTGAGGCGCCACCCTGTCGCGCCAAGCCTTGACACACCCGCCGTGGTCCTTTACGCTCGAGCTTCGCTCCCCAGCGCCGGCGCGGTCGATTCCATCCAAGTGACGGTCCGAAGGTCCAGACCGACATGGAGCCCGCCGAACACGCACGTCCGCCGATCACCGTCCTCGTCGGCGTGGCCGTTCGCCTCTACCGCGACGGCCTGGCGGCGACGCTGGGCGGGCGCGACAGCCTGCGGATCCAGGCCACCGCCGGCGATCCCCTCGAACTCCAGGCAGCGGTTCGCCACTTCCAGCCCGACGTCGTGATCCTCGACGTGTCGCTCGAGGGCGCGCGCGGCCTGATGGGCACGGTGCGTGCCGACAGCCCGCGCAGCCACATCCTCGCCTTCGCCGTCCGCGAGGACATCAACACCATCCTCGACTACGCGGAAGCGGGCGCCGACGGTTTCTTCACCGCCAACGGCTCGGTCGCCGACCTCGTCGAGGCCATCGAGCGCACGGCGGCCGGCGAGCTGCTGTGCTCCCCCCGCATCGCCGCGGAACTCCTGCGTCGCGCGGCCCGCCACGCGGGCCGGGCGGGCGACGCCGCGTCGCCCCCGGGGCTCACGGGGCGGGAGCAGCAGGTCCTCGGCCTGCTGCGCGAGGGGCGGTCGAACAAGGAGATCGCGACCTCCTTGTGCATCGCCGAAGCGACGGTGAAGAACCACGTGCACCAGGTGCTCCAGAAGCTGAAGGTCGCCACGCGCGGGCAGGCGATGGCGGCCGCGCGCGCGACGGTGACGCGCGAGCCGGCCCCGACCTCGCCGCCGGTCGGCTGATCCGCGTCCGCCCCGGCGTTCCCTCCATCCCACGGCTGCCGCGCATCGCTGTCCCCGCCGCCACGCCGGGCGACGCGCCGGAGGCCGTCTGCCCACGGTCCAGACCGATCGGTCCGGGCCCTTCGGTCCGGCCCGCGTCGCTGCCACCCGGACAGCCGCCAGACCGCAATTGAACCGTTCGCCGGATTCCGCCGCGGGACACGGGCGCGCAGAATCGGACGAACGTGGACAGGCCTGTGCGCGTGCTGCTGCTCGAACTGCCGCAGTTGCTGCGCGACATCCTCGAAGAGGCGATTCGCACCCGGGGCGACCTCGAACTGCACGAGGGCACGCGCCGCGCCCTTCAGGTGCCGCCGGAGCACACGGCGCCGCCCGATGCCGTCATCCTCGGCCTCACCGCGGCCGAGGACGTCACGCTCGTGCCGGCGCTGTTCGCCCGGTGGCCGGGAGCCCGGGTGATGACGGTGCTGCCGGCGGGCGAGGAGGCCATCGTGTACGAGCTGAGGCCGCACGAGCGGACCCTCGGTCAGCTCTCACCGGGCGGTCTCGTCGAATCGCTGCGCGAGTCGATCCACCGCGATCGCACCCGCGCGCCGGGGCTGTGAGGACGTCCATGCGCGCCACCTGCTTCGTCGACCGCCGGGACGGGCGCGCAGGCGACGGTGCCCGGACGCCTCGGCCGACCGCGGGGCGTCCCGCGCCGGCCCGGGAGGCGCCATGCCGGTGATGTCGCTGCCGGGCGTCGACCTGCTGGCCAACTGGCAGGCCTTGCTGGCCGACGGCGTCACGCCGTCCGGCGCGATCTCGATCGCACAGGACGCGGCGACCGCCACGCCCAGCGGGGACACGCGGAGCGTCCGCATCGACTTCGTCCCGGGCGCCCGCACGCACATCGCCCGGTGCGCGCTGGCGGCGCAGGCCCTGTCGTCGTTCGACGAGCTCCGGCTGTCCCTGTCGAGCGATCGATCCAGCGCCGCCGGGTTCTTCGTCGAGCTGCGGATCGGCAGCGCCGCGCTGGCCATCGGCGCGCCCGGCAACACCTGGCACCGCCGCGTGCCCCTCACCGGGGGCGGCACGTGGGACCTCGTCCGGCTGTCGCTCGACGACCTGCCCGCCGCCGTGCGCGGCGCGGCGTCCGTGTTCGAACTGCACTGCCTCGACGACACCCGCGGCGCGCGCGTGCTGCTCGACGAGGCGCTCGCCGTGCGCCCGCGCCTGCTGGCCGACACCGAGCAGGCGCTCCTCGGGCGGCTCCACCAGCAGTTCGCGCTCAACGGCACCCCCGTGCCGGCGTCGCTCGCCACGGCCGGCGGCGCCCTGCCGGCCCCGCGGCCATCGATCGCCATCCTGCCGTGGTGGGTGCGGCTCGCGCAGGAGCGGGGCACCGGCCAGGCCCTGCGCGGCGACCACAGCGACGCCGGCTACCGGCTGCGCCCGGCCCCGCTCGCCTACGAACTCGGCTTCGCGGTCGAGGTGCTGGCCGACCCGCGGGCCGACCAGTCCGCCATCGCCGACTTCGTGCTCACGAGGCTGCCCGCGCAGGGCACGCTGCGGGTGGGCGGCATGGCGCTCGGCGTCGAACAGGTGACCGCGACGCCGGTCGTGCCCGACCTGGCCCCGGTCCAGGTGCCGCGCCAGTGGCTCGCGTACCGCGTCTGGGCCTGGCAGGAAACCGGCCCCGCCACGCCGGTGCGCCCGACCGACGAGGTGATCACCCGGGTCGACTGGAAGGAGCCGAGCCATGCCTGAAGGGAACGTCCGGCTGCGGAACCGCCGGCAGCAGCCCGTCGAACTGCACCTGCCCGGGGGCGTGCTCGTGTTGCCGCCCCACGGAGAAACCCTGGTCGCGCCGTCGATGCTGGCCACGCCCCAGTTGGCGTGGCTGGTGGCGCGCAAGGCCCTGGCCGCCGAGCCCGAGCCCGCGACCGCCGCGACACCCGACCCGGCCCCCGCCACCAATCCGGAGGCGCCCGCCGCCACGGCCCCACCCGCCGTGGCCAGGCCCCGGGCCCGCACCGCCCGTGACCGACGCCGCGCACCCAAGCCCTAACGCACACAGAAGGGGAACGCCACATGAGCTTCATCGGCATCAACGTGCGCGAAGTCGACGGCCTCGGCTCGCCGGTGCTCGCCGCGGCACCGACCTCGGTCGCCGGCTTCAACGTCCTCACGCGGCGCGGCACGCCCAACCAGGCGGTGATGATCGACTCCTTCGCCCGCTTCGTGGAGCGCTTCGGCGGCTATTTCCCGGGCGGGCTCGGCCCCTACCTCGTGAAGGGCTACTTCGACAACGGCGGCCAGGTGGCCTACGTCAACCGCGTGGTCTCCGACGACCCGGCCACCGGGCACCGGGCGTCGACCCTGCCGCTGCAGGATGCCGCCCCGCTGCCGACGCTGCGGGTCAGCGCCGGGTTCCGCGGCACCGAGGACCCGGGCACCTGGGGCGACGCGCTGCGCGTGCGCGTCACGCGCACGAACCCGACCGCCACCCGCCTGCGCGAAGCGAGCCCGGCGGCGGTCACCGGCACCGTCGCCCTGGCGGCCACCGTCAACATGGCCGCCCTGCCTTCGCTGACGCTGCGCGTCGACGGCGCCACCACCGACCTGGTCATCACCTTCCAGGCCGGCGACTTCCCGGGCGGCGCGGCCAACGCCACGCCGCAGCAGATCCGCGACGCCGTCAACGGCCGGCAGAGCAGCGTCGTGGCGTCGCTGAACGCCGGCGGCAACCTCGTGCTCACCTCCACCGGCGAGGTGGCCCGGCTGAGCGACGGCTGGACGTCGATCCAGGTGATGGCCGCCAACGCGACGCTCGGCTTCGCCGTGGCCGCGGCGGTCTTCGGGGCGGCGACCGCGACCACCACCACCGGGGCGACGCTGCGCCGGGTCGAGGACTTCGACCTCGGCGACGCCATCGAGGTGTTCGAGGACGGTGCCCCGGCCAACACCGCCACGGTCAAGCTGATGGCGCGCAACCCGCTGACGGGCGCCGTCAGCTGGGCCCCGGCCATCGCGGGCATCGCCGCCTGGACCCAGCGCGCCATCCGCGTGCGCAACCTGCGCTTCACGCTGGCCGTCGCCGAGGGCGGCACCGATCCCGAGCACGTCCGCGAGACGCACGCCGACCTCTCCATGGAAGCCGACACGCCGAACTACGCGGAGACGCGCGTCAACGACCCCGTGCGGGGCTCACGCTGGATCACCGTCACGGACCTCGCCAACGCCAGCCCGGTGGGCACCGACATCCCGGCGGCGTTGGCCTGGACCCCGCTCACCACCGGACGGGACGGCACGCCCACCACGGGCCAGTTCGTGGGCGACGAGGCGGCGCGGACCGGCTTCCACGCCTTCGACACGCAGGACATCCAGCTGCTCACCTGCGAGCGCACCGACGCCAGCATCGTCGTCGGCGCGCTGGCCTACTGCGCGACCCGCGGCGACTGCATGTACGTCGGGGCGGTGCCCGAGGGGTTGACGGAGGCTGGCCAGGCGATCGCCTACGGGCAGTCGTTCCAGGCGAAGAAGGCGTACGGCGCGTTGTACGCGCCGTGGATCACGGTGGCCGACCCGGCCGGCCTCGGCGACAACCCCCGCCGCGACATCCCGCCCGTCGGCCACGTGCTCGGCATGATGGGACGGGTCGAGCGGTCCCGTGGCGTGTGGAAGGCGCCCGCCGGCGACGAAGCGAACCTCGCCAGCGTGCTCGACGTGACCTACCGCCTCACGGACGCCGAGCACACCAACCTCGCCAAGCAGGGCGCCATCAACGGCATCCGCGCCATCCCGCGCGCCGGCATCGTGGTCGACGCCTCGCGCACGCTGTCGACCGATCCGCGCTGGATGTACGTGGGCGTGCGGCTGCTGTTCAACTTCGTCAAGTCGACCCTCAAGGCCGGCCTGCGCTGGGTCCGCCAGGAGCCGAACCGCGACGCGCTCTGGAACGCCGTGAAGTTCAACGCGGTGACGCCCTTCCTGCTCGGGCTGTGGCGCCAGGGAGCCTTCGGCACCGGCACGCCCGCCCAGGTGTTCACCGTGATCTGCGACGCCTCCAACAACCCCCCCGACCAGGTCGACCAGGGGTTCCTCAACGTGGAGGTCTACTTCTACCCGTCGAAGCCCGCCGAGACGATCGTGATCACGGTCGGCCAGCAGCCCTCCGGCGCCACGGCGTCCGAGGCCTGATCCGTCCACGAAGGGAGAGTGCGATGCCCAAGGTCGGAGATATCTGGGAGAGCTACCGCGCCAACGAGTTCGTGCTGATGGTCGACGGCCAGGAGAGCCCCGGCGTCAGCAAGATCAGCGGCTTGTCGGAGGGTGAGCTCGAGACGGTCGAGCAGCCCGACGGCGGCACGGCGAAGGTCTACAAGCTGGCCGGGTCGAAGGTGAAGTTCGACTCGCTGACCATCGAGCGCTACGTGGACGGCAGCCCCGAGGACAAGCGCTTCAAGGACTGGTTCCAGGAGTGCTTCAAGCTCAACCAGGCCGAGCAGGGCGGGTCCGCCGCGCGCCGCAACGGGATGATCGTCAAGCGCCACAACGGCGAGGACGTGCTCACCTTCGCGTTCTACGGCGCCTGGGTCAAGTCGTCGAAGTTCACGGACCTCGAGGCGGGGTCCACGGGGCTCTTCAAGCAGACCATCGTGCTCGAGCACGAAGGACTGGAGCGTGTGCAATGAGCGCTGAGAGCGTGAGCCTCGGCGAGCGCCCGGCGCCGCCCCCGGCGCCACCCTCGCCCGCGGCGGCCGGGCGCCGGCTCTACGAGTTCGAGCTGCCCATCGGCGTGCGCGACGCCGACGGCCACCTGCACCGCACCGGCACGCTGCGCAAGATGACGGGGCGAGACGAGGCGATCCTCGCCGACCCGCAGAACCAGCGCAACGGCGGCCGGCTGGTCACCGAGCTGCTGGCCAGCTGCGTCACCCGCCTCGGCGATCTGCCCCAGGTCACGGCGGCGGTCGTGGCCGAGATGTACTCGGCCGACCGCAACTACCTGCTGCTGAAGCTCCGCGCGGCCACCTTCGGGCCCACGCTCGAGGCCACCTACAAGTGCCCGTCCTGCGGGCACGCCCAGGAGGTGGAGGAGGACCTCGACGAGCTGCCCGTGCGGCGCCTCGCCGAGGACGAGTCGGCCGGCGAGATCCGCATCAGGCTCGAGGACGGCTACGTCGACGCGCAGGGCCAGGTGCACGACGCGCTCGTGATGCGGCTGCCCACGGGCGCCGACGAGTCGGCCGTGGCGCCGCAGATGCGCAAGAACGCGTCGCTCGGCAAGAACGCGCTGCTGGCGCGCTGCACGAAGTCGCTCGGCGACGTGCCGGCGCACCGGCTGAGCGCGCTTGGCCCGAAGCTGCTCGCCGACCTCACGATGACCGACCGGCGGCTGATCGACAAGGCGCTGAACTCGGCCGCTCCGGGAGTGGACCTGATCCGCGCGCTCGAGTGCCAGGCCTGCGGCCACGAGTTCAAGGCGAGCCTGGACCTGTCGCGTTTTTTAGCACTGGACTGACGCTCGACGACCTGCGGCGGGAGGTGTTCTTCCTCGGCTACCACCTCCACTGGCCCTGGAGCGAGCTGATGGACATGCCCGTCGAGGACCGGCGGCACTTCGCGCGCCTGCTCGTCGAGCAGATCGAGCGCGAGAACGCGGAGATCGAGTCCGCGCGGAGGCGGTAGATGCCGATCGCGCTGCTGCTGCAGGAGGCCCTGGCGCCGCTCACGGCGGCGGGTCCGCTGCTGGAGCGCTGGCAAGCCATGTTGCGGCTGGAGGCGCTGGTCGTCGCGCGAGCGCGCGGCGCCTTCCTGGTGCACTGGTTCGGGCCGGGACTGGCCGCCAGCGGCGGACGGCTGCTGGTCGGCATCCAGAACGTCGAGGCCCTCGCCCTCCAGTACCGCCGCGCCCGCGCGGCGTCGGTCGCCGGCGACACCGGCCCCAACCTGCTGGAGCCGCTGGCGAGCCTGGCCGGCATGGGCGCGGGCATGATCCTCAGCCCGAGCGGCGCCGTGCTGACGCTGTTCGCGATCCTGCGGCGCGAGATCTGCCGGGTCGGCGCCCTGCTGCTCACCATCACCCACTCGGCGCCGATGATGCAGTTGATGACGGCCGGCGGCGCCGGCCTGCTGATCGGGCTGGGGCTGCCCCTCTTCCTCCTCGGCGGCATCGGGTACGCCCTCTACGTCGCGCTCTCCGACGATGACGTCGTGCAGCAGCACGAGCTGCTGGGCGACGTCGCGCGGATGATCCGGTCGCTCACCCGGTTCATCGACCTGCTCACGGGACCGCGCGAAGCCATCCGCAACCCGCTGCTCGCGTCGTTGCTCCGCCTGGCCGACGCCGTGGCGGCCCTGATGGCGCAGGTGATCGGCGCCGTGGCGATCGCCCTGACCCGCTGGCTGCCGCTCGTGGCCCCGAACCTGCGGCAGTTCGCCGCGCTCCGCGACCTGTCGGTGGCCGCCATCGATCTGGTGGTCGCGATCCTCACGGACGCGTGGCGCACGTTGGAGCAGCTCTACACGAGCGAGGAAGGCCGGCGCGCCTCGCCCTGGCAGGTGGTGCAGGACCTGTTCGCGCACGCCGAGCGGCTGGCCGCGCGCATGGCCGAGGGCGCCCGCGTGTCGCTCACCGGGCTGGGACGCCTGCTCGGCGAACGGCTGGCGGCGCTGACCAGCAGCACCGAGGCTTACCTCGGCGACGTCGGATCGCGGGCGCGCTCGATCATCGCCGACATGCCGCTCGCGAGGACGCTGCGCGCCGTAGTGGCCATGGTCGCCGCCGTGCGGACGATCACCGGCGCGATCCCGGCGCCGCCGGCCGCGCCCGCCGCGCCGAGCGCGACGTCGGGCGCCGCGAGCCAGCTGGCGGGTGCCGCGGCGGCCCTGGTGCCGGCGCTCGTGGAGGCCCACGTCGGGCCGCGCCCGCCCGCGCCGAGCGTCGCGGTGGCCGGCGTCATCGTGACGTTGACCAGGATGGGCTTCGAGGTCGGCGGGCGCTGGGGCCCGGGCATCACCGGCGCCGAGGCGGCCCCGTTCGTCCTCGACCCCGCCACGCAGACCGGCGTCGCGGAGTTGCTGCGGGCACCCGCCAGCGTCTTCGGCGGCGAGCGCGCGGCGGTGCAGCGCGAGCTGGGCGACCGCACGCCCGCGCAGGCCCTCGCCGCGATGCGCGCCGAGGACCTCCGCTACCGCGACCTGCTGGTCGCCGTCGTCGCACGGGTGCTGCCGCCGCACCTGCAGGCGTACCTGCCGACGCTGCGCGACACCTTCGACGCCATCGACCAGCACGTCTACGGCCAGCCCGAGGCCGGCCCGAGAGAGGAGTTCCCCGTGCGCGAGGTGCCCGACAACGGCCGGCTGCGCCCGCTCGTGCGGCGCCTCGTGCTGCGCCAGCCCGGCGGCGACGAGGTGTCGCTGCAGGGCATGGCCACCGACCTGCAGCGCCTGCTGCGCGAGCAGGTCTACCTGGCGCCGCTCGTGGCGTGAGCGAGACGGACCCGTGGCCATGCCGATCGACTTCAGCCGCATCGCCGCCGACTGGGCCGCCGCCTTCCGCGCCCGCCAGCTCGTGGCGGGCCGCGCCCTGGCGTTGATCGGCCCGTGGCTGGCCGAGCGCCTCGAGCGGCTGGAGGCCCTCGACCGGCGCAGCCGGCGATGGCCGACCTACGCCTTCGAGGGCCGCGCGCTGTCGGTGCGGCTGGCGCCGTCGCAGCGCGGCCTCATTCGACCGTACGGCTCGACGGGGGCGGCCGTGGCCGCGCCGTTCGTCGCCTTCGGCCGCGGCTTCGTGCGCGTGGGCCAGGCCGTGGAGGACGAGTGGGTGCTGCCCGGCGTGCTGAGCGCGGTGGAGCGCGTGGTGCGCGCGATCCTCGACTCGATCGAGCGGTGGCGAACGCCGCGCGCCGCGATGTTCGACCCGCGGCAGGCCCGCGCCTCCGACCTCTTCGGCATGTCCGCCATGGCGTGGCGCGGCCTCGCCGGCAGCCTGCCGCAGCTGCGACGCGCCGCCACCGACATCCGCGCCGAACTGCAGCGATGGCTGTCGCCGCCACGGCGGGCCGCCGGCGAGGGCGCCCTTCCTGCCACCCCCGAGGGGCCCACCGGATCGACGGGCGCGAGCCTCGAGCGCTACATCGTCGCCGCGATCCTCGTGCTGCCGGCGCTGCCCGGCTGGATCGAGGGCCTGGCCCGCGCCGCGTGGCTCACCGCGCGCCTGAAGGTGCTCGACCTCGTGCAGTCGATCGAGGCGCGCGTGTTCTCGCTGCGTGCCACCGTGCTGCGCACGATCCTCGTGGACGTCCCGGCGGCCGTGCGCGAGGTGCCGGCCGTCGCCGCGGCGCTCGGCGCCATGCTCTCGTGGAACATCCGCTACTTCGCCCGGCTGGCGCAGGTGTGGATGGACCTGATCGTCTTCGCGCTCCGCCTGTTCCTCCGCGCGATCGACGCCGTCGCCAACGCCGTGATCAGCCTGATCAACGGGTTCCTGCGGCTGATCCAGACGATCATGCAGTACGACCTGCTCACCTTCATCAAGCCGTTGCTGGGACCGGCCGGGCTCCTGATCGACGCGATCGGGATGCGGCTGTCGCTCGACGACCTGATCGAGGCCGGCACGCAGGCGGTGAACCTGACCGTCTACGCGAACCTGAAGGCGGCGATCGCCGCGGCGCGGGCCGGCATCATCGCCTCGGGCACCCAGATCCCCCTGGTCGGGCGCGGCCTGATCCCGTCGGGCACGCAGGCGATGCTCCTGCACAAGCTGTCGCTGATCGAGCAGGTCGTCGACGCGCTGTTCGCCAACACCGGCGGCCCGATGGTCGAGACCGCGGCCCCGGTCGTCACGGGCATGCCGAACTTCTACGACCTGCTGGTCGGCGCCCCGCCGGCCGAGGTCGCCGGGCACCTCCGGACGTTCGGGTCGGCGATGGCCGACCACTTCGCGGCCCTGCTCGACCAGGTGTCCACCAGCCTGCAGGGGCTCGCACGGGTGTTCGACCGCACGGCCGCCGACCTGGCACGGACCGGCCCCGCCGAGCGGATGGCGGCATTCGGACGCGACACCTCCGAGCTCGTCGGCGGCCTCTACGACGACCAGATCCGAGGCCTCGGCCAACGCATCGCGGAGCGCCGCCCCGGCAGCTTCGAGCGGTGGCTGATCGGCGGCGGCTTCCACGTGATCGGCGCCGTGATCCCGCAGTACGTGCGGTCGATGCTGCGCTGGTGGGAGGACGAGGACGCGCGCGGCGAGGGACCGGCGGCGCACGTCACGCCGACCTCGCCCCACATCCTGGCCCGGCACGCGCGGCTCGGCCGCGTGCACCTGCCGCGCCTCACCCTGCGTGCCGGCGGCCGCGCACACGACGAGGCCCTGGTCCGCGAACTGGCGGCGGCGTTCCGCACCGCGGTGCAGGACGCCTACCGCGAAGGCGAGCGCCGGCTGGAGGCGCTGCGGCCCGCCGCCGCGTCATGACACCGATGCCTCGAGCTGGATGGCGATGGAAGAGGAACTGATCACGCAAATGGGGCTGTTGCTGACGCGGCTGGGCCGCGTGGCGACGGCGCTCGACCAGGTGTCGCAGGCGACGGCCCGGTACGCCGGCTTCGCCTTCGCCGAGGCCTTCACGCCGGGCGGACGCTTCGGCGCGCCGCCCATGCGCGACGGGGCCCTGCTCGTGCACGTGGTCAACCTGCGTGATCTCGTGGCGTCCAGCGGCGTCGCCGGGTTCTTCGAGGGCCTGCTCGGCGGCATCGGCCGGTTCTTCGGCGGGCTGATCGGCGGCGTGGTCGGCGGCACGATCGCGGGCGTCGCGCTGCCCGTGATGATCTGGAAGGTCGATTCGATCGTCGCGAACATCGGCCGCATCGTCGAGCGCCTCGGCCTGGGTGGCGGAGCGGGCGCCCCGGCCGGGCCCCAGGCCGGCGCCGGCCCCGCCGCGTCGATGACCGGGCAGATCGGCGAGCTGCGCGACATCCTGTCGCTGGTCACGGGCCTGTTCGAGGCGGCCGGCACCGGCGCGCCCGACGAGCGCCGCCGCGAACTGATCGCCACGCCGCAGGCGCAGCGCTGGCAGGCGATGCTGCTCACGGTGCAGGGCATCGTCGAGGGCGTGACCCGCGTCGTGCGCGGCCTCATCATCCTCGTGCCCATCCTCGTCGGCAGCCTGGCGCTGCTCATCGACAAGCTCGACGCCATCAAGCTCGCGTTCGTCGAGATGCTCTCCTTCATCGTGCGCAACGTGATGCTGCTGCGCGGCGTGGTGCTGGTGACGGTGTTCGACCTGCTGGGCGCCACGGCGCGCCTCGTGGCCGGCCTCGCGCAGGTGATCGGCCAGATGGTGCAGGGGCTGCTGCGCGCGCTGTTCGACATGGCCGCCACCGTGCTGGAGGGCGCGCTCGGCGTGTTCCGCTTCCTCGCCGGCTCGCTGCAGCGCACCGTGAACGGCCTGCTGCGGTGGCTCGTGGACACGCTGTTCGTCGTGCTGGCGCGCTTCGGCGACCTGCGCATCTTCCGGCTGGTGACGCACCTGGTGCAGGTGATGCCGGCCGTGCTGCCGCCCCTCTACGAGCTGCTGCGCGGCAGTTCCAGCCCGCCGCTCACGCCCGGCCAGGTGCGGGCACTGGAGCGGGCGGCCGCGATCGCGTTGCCCGCGCCAGCCCTGCCCTCGACCACGCTGCCCTCGACGCTGTTGCCGGCCATGCCCAACGTGGCCGACCTGGCGCTGCCGGCCGCCGAAGTCACGGCGCTGCGCACCCAGCTCGGGTCCCTGCGCGACGGCCTGCTGCGGGGGGTGGACGGCCTCACGGCCAGCGTGCAGGGCGGCTTCGCCAGCCTCGCCGCGCGGTTCGACCAGATGGTGCGCGACGAGCTGGACCGCAGCCGGTCGGACTACGCCGATCGCCTGAACACCGTGCGCGAGCACTCCGCGGCCTTCGCCGAGGCCTTCGGCGCGGCCGAGCGCGCCGTGCGCGAACGCCCGGCCCACGGCCTGGAGGCCATCGCCGCCGCCTACGAGCAGTGGCTGGCGGGCCCGGGGCTGACCACGCTGCTCGGCCAGATCACCAACTACTTCCGCGAGACGCCGGCCGCCGACACCGGGTCGCTGCCGGGACAGATCGTCGGCGCGCCGATCGATCGGCCGCGCGCCTCGATCGAGATCGACGAGGTCGTGGTCGACCTCGGCGCGGCCGAGGGCGGCTGCGCGTGCGCGACGGATCTCGGCGAGCTCGTCGCGCACCTGCGGGAGCACCTCTACCAGGAGCAGCTGCGCGGCGGGTCGCCCGAGCTGCTGCCGGCCTGAAGGAGCACGTGATGGCCCGCGGATACCTCGCCTGCTGGAACGCCCTGCCGCCGCTGGTGTTCCGCTTCCAGTTCAACCCGGAGACGCTCACCGAGCGGAAGTCCTACAAGTACAACGAGGTCGAGAACTTCGGGAACTGGGCCTTCGACAAGACCTCGGCGGCGCTGCAGTCCGCCCAGCCCTGGTACGTGAAGCTGGCGACAGTGCCCGGCGGCGCGCTCGACGACCTGAAGGAGATCGGCCCCCAGCTGGTGCGGACGCACCCGCTCGAGGCCGGCTGCGGCGACCAGCGCACCTTCGCCCTCGACTTCGTCCTCGACGGCAACGTGCGGCCGGAGGGGGCCACGGCCGAGGTGGGCAATCTCTACGACGGCGACATCTCGCCCGACCTGGCGCTGCTGCGCTCCTTCGTCAACCCCGGTGTCGACACCGGCAGCCTCATCGAGTGGATCAGCAGCGGTTTCGAGAAGACGTTCGCGCCCCCGCTGTGCACGCTGATCTACGGGGGCATCAACGCCGACTGCGTGATGGAGAGCCTGGCGATCAAGGTCACCCGCTTCAACCCCGATACCTCCCCGTCGCGGGCCGAGGTGAACGTCGCGCTGAAGCAGCAGACGCAGGCGATCTCGCCGCTGGTCGAGACGATCGAGCGCTACGTGAACCTCGCGCGGACGATGGGCCGGCCCGGGTTCGGCACCGACTACGTCAACGTGCTGCCCGGGGCGTCGCTGGTGAAGCACATCTTCGATCTGTGAGGAGGCCCCATGCCGGTGTCCGCCCGCTCGCGCCACGCCCGCCTGGCCACGATGCAGGCCCCCGACGCCACGGGCACGCCGCGGACGCTGCTGCCCATCCGGCGGCACGCGCCGCTGTCGAGCGCGGCGCCGCGCTACACGCACCTGCTCACCGGCTGCGAGACGCTCGAGTACGTGGCCTGGCGGACGCAGGGCAGTTCCGAGTCGTGGTGGCGGCTCGCCGACGGCAACCCACTGCGCTTCCCGCTGGACTGGCGCGCCGGCGAGCGGGTCGAGGTCGTCTCGCTCGGCACGCCGGGCCAGATCCAGCGCGACCGCCGCTTCTGAGGTCCCGACGATGAGCGCCGCGACGAGCCCGTTCAAGGCGGTCCGCCTCCAGGGGATCGACATCAGCGCCAACGTGCGCAGCATCGAGGTGGAGGACCACGACCGCCTGATCGACCGCGCCGTGGTCGTGCTCGACGACCCGCGCGGCCACGCGTCGGAGGCCCCGCGCGAGGGCAACACGCTGCTCGTGGACATGGGCTGGGGTGACGCCCACGCGGTGCTGTTCGAGGGCGAGGTCACGCAGGTCGCCAACCAGGACGCCGGCTGCCAGCCCAAGCAGGTGACGATCACCGCCCTGGACCTCTCGTACCGGTTGCGGAAGCGGCCGTTCGCGGCCACCAACCACGTCGGCACGCTCAGCGCCATCCTCCGGCGTCTGCTGACCCGCGAGGCCAACACGGGCGTCGCGGTCGGCCAGGTCGAGCCGGACCCCGACCCTGAGTTCACCGAGGACGCGCCGCTGCGCCAGTCGACGCAGAACGACTGGGACTTCATCCTCGAGCTGGCGCGGCGCTACAACTGCCGCGCCTTCGTCGAGTACAACGGCGGCGCCTCGAAGTTCTACTTCGTCCCCGTCGCGCGGCTGCTCACCGGGGATCCGCTGGGAACGCTGACCGCCGGCGGCATGGCGGGGCGCATCCTGCGCTTCGGCTACGACCGCAGCGGCGCACGCGCCTCGGCGCGCAACACCTCGGCCACCGTGGACCCCGTCACCGGCGACGTGGCGTCCACCACCGCGCCGCCACCGCCGACCGAGCCGCCGCACGCGCCGGGGCCCGTGGCCGCCGATCGCGGCGGCGAGGCGCTGGGCAGCGCGCTGGCGGTCGCCGGCGAGGCCACGGAACTGCCGCAGAGCCACCGCCCGCAGGGCCTGCGCGCCGGGCTGCCGTCGGACCCGGCCCGCGCGGCCAGCGAGACCGTCCAGGACCCGACGATCGCCCTCGGCTTCACCGCGCGCGGCGCCTGCGTGGGCACGGTGATGCTGCGCGCGAAGGGGTCGGTGGAGGTGGCCGGCATCAGCGGCTGGGGCCAGGGCCGCTGGTACGTCCGCAAAGTGAAGCACGTGGTCCGCACCACCTACCAGGGCGGCATGCGGCCCGGTTACAGCAGCGAGTTCGAGCTCACGCGGTAGAGGCGACGGAGCGACGATGGGAAACCCCGCACCCCGTGGCGGCGAGCGCTGGTACGGCAAGTACAGCGGCACCGTCGCCGACAACGAGGACCCACAGCAGCAGGGCCGCGTCCGGGTGATCGTGCCCGCGATCTTCGGCGCCACCCTGCAGGTGTGGGCGCGGCCCTGCTTCCCCTACGCGCACTTCTTCGTGCCGCCGCTCGACGCCAAGGTCTGGGTGGAGTTCGAGGCCGGCGACCCGCAGTACCCGATCTGGAGCGGCGCCTGGTATCCCGCGTCGGCGACGCCCGAGGAGAGCCGGGTCACGCCGCCCGACAACCGCGTGATCCAGACCGCCAGCGGCCACACCATCGAGCTCGACGACACCGACGGCAAGCCGCGGATCACGATTCGCCACAAGGACAACTCCTTCCTCGCCATCGACGACAAGGGCAGCGTGATCGTCGCCAACAAGAACGGCTCGACGCTGTACCTCAACGCCGACAAGGCCGAGGCGTCGCTGATCTCCCAGCACGGCCACGCCATCGCCATGACCGACGCCGGCGTGGTGATGATGAACAGCGACGGCTCGAGCCTCGACCTCACCGGCGACACGGTGCGCATCACGGCCGCCAAGATCCTGCTCGAGGGCACCACCGTCTCGCTGGGCGCCGGCGCTGCCGAGCCGACACTGCTCGGCCAGCAGTTCCAGACGCTCTGGACGCAGTTCCTGCTGCACACGCACCCGTCGGCGATGGGCCCGACCGGGCCGGCGACTCCGCCGGCGCCGATCGTCCCGCCGCAACACCTGACCTCCGCGGTGATCGTGAAGTGAGGCTGGGGCCGCCGGATCGCCCGGCGCCCTGCCGTGAGTCGTGCCATGAGCCGCTGCAACTTCCCGAGCCTGGCCGTTCCGCTGCCGCCGCTGCCCGCGGTGCCGGGGCTGCCCGCGCTGCCCACGCCCCCGGCGCTCCCCGAACCGCCGGCCCTGCCGGCGCTGCCGGGGCTGGCGTTTCCGGCGCTCACCCCGCCGCTGCCGCCGCTGCCGGCGGTGCCGGGGCTGCCCGCGCTGCCGAC
>JADHED010001492.1_pt1 | contig 19483 bp, 18 predicted proteins | sample 8952041 | NCBI WGS metagenome assembly JADHED01 (sample SAMN16124423, study PRJNA663239) | bioreactor sludge metagenome | isolation source: sludge (control) | place: India:Bengaluru | collected 2018-09-08
GCGGCCGAGCTCCGCCGCGCGCTCGCCGTCGGCGCCTGCCTCCCCTGCCACGCGACGGCAACCGACCCGGTCTGGAGAGACTTCGCCGCCTCGAAGGCGCGCCTCGCGCGGGACGGGACGAGGTGTCTGTACCGCGTGGGCGCGTAGCGGCGGGCGGGAGCCGTTCCGTTCGACCTCGCAGTTGAACAACCCCGGCCCGAGAAGCATCCTTCACAGCATGGGAGTCGCGCCCTACTTCTCGTACTGGGGCAAAGCCCGACCGGTCGGCGACGGGCCACCACTTCATCTCCTCCCCTTCCACGGCCTGGACGTTGCCGCCTCGGGCATCGCCCTCCTCGAGCAGCGCGAGCAACTCTGGTCCGATCTCGCGGACTTCCTCGACGTGGACCGCGAGGGGCTCCTCTGCTGGATCGCCTTCCTCCTCTCGATCCACGACCTCGGGAAGTTCGCGAACGGGTTTCAGTGGCTGCGGCCGGACCTCGTCGAAACCCTGGGCGGAGCGTCCCGTGAGGCGCCCTACAACGTACGGCACGACACCCTCGGGCACGTGGCCGGCCTCGGGAGCGCGTCGGCGCCTGGAATCGTGCTGTCTGCGATCGCGAGGGAAGCAGCCCACCCCGATCGCGCCGTCCTGCGCGACGTCATCGAGCCCTGGCTCGCAGCAGTGGCTGGCCACCATGGCCGTCCTCCCCTCGCGGTCTCTTCGGCCCTCCTTCGATACCAGCATTTTCCGGCGATCGTCCTCGGCGCCGCCGAGGCGTACACGCGCGACGCGCTGGCCCTACACCTCCCCTTAGGCATTCCGGCACCGGTCCTTGACGAGGGGCGCCTCCTCGCCTTCAAGCGAGCCTCGTGGCTCGTGGCCGGTCTCGCCGTTGCGGCCGATTGGATCGGCTCCAACGTCGCCTGGTTCCCCTACGAAGCCGCGGCGCTCCCTCTCGACGAATACTGGAGCTTGCGGGCCCTCCCGCGCGCCCGCGAGGCCGTTCGAGAGTCCGGCCTCGGCCTCGCTTCGCCATCCGCGAGCGAGGGCCTGCGGGCGCTCTTCCCGTTCGTTCGGGAGCTCACCCCCTTGCAGGACCTGGCCGAACGAATCCCGATCGGGGATGGCCCCCAGCTCTTCCTCATCGAAGAAGTCACGGGAGGGGGAAAGACGGAGGCTGCGATCGCTCTCTGCCACCGGCTCCTCGCGAACGGCTCCGCGGACGGCTTCTACTTCGGCCTCCCCACCATGGCAACCGCGAACGCAATGCACGATCGGCTCTCCCCCGTCTACCGGAGACTCTTCGAGGAGGGCTCCTCGCCGTCGTGGGTCCTCGCTCACAGTGCCGCGGCGATGCGACTGCCGCTCGAGGACCGGAATCTCCATGAGGCTCTCGCTCCTGGCGACGGCCTCACCGCGTCCCGGCAGTGCTCGGCGTGGCTCTCCGACAGCAGGAAGAAGGCCCTCCTCGCACATGCAGGCGTCGGGACGATCGACCAGGCTCTTCTCTCGGTGCTGCCGGCGCGCCACCAGTCGATGCGTCTCTTCGGGCTCAGCCGGAAGGTCCTCGTCGTCGACGAGGTCCACGCCTGTGACGCGTACATGCACCGCCTCCTGACGACGCTCCTGGGCTTCCACGCCTCGTTGGGCGGAAGCGCCGTGCTACTCTCCGCCACGCTTCCGCAGAAGATGCGGCGTGAGCTCGTCGAGGCCTTCGCCGACGGGCTGGGCATCGAGCTGCCGACGCCGGTCCGCGACGACTACCCCCTCGTCACCCGCCTGGCCCTCGAGGGACTCGAAGAGCATCCCGTTTCGGCGCGACCCGCGTCACGCCGCCGAGTCACAGTCCGCCCCCTCCTCGACGAGGATCCCGTCGTCGAACACCTTTCCTCCGCGCTGGACGCCGGCCGATGCGCGTGCTGGATACGGAACTCCGTCGACGACGCGATCGACGCCTACCGGGAATGGACGGCTCGCCTCGGTCCGGATCGGGTCACCCTTTTCCACGCCCGTTTCGCTCTCTGCGACCGTCTGCAGCGCGAACAGGAAGTGCTCGCCCGCTTCGGACCGAACAGTGACGCCGTCGTGCGTGCCGGGCGGCTCCTGATCGCCACTCAGGTCGTCGAGCAGAGCCTCGACCTCGACTTCGACGCCATGGTGACCGACCTCGCCCCGATCGACCTCGTCATTCAGCGCGCCGGGCGCCTCATGCGCCATTCGCGAACGCAGGATGGGTCGAGAACCGACGGGAGGGACGGCCGAGGAGCACCGATCCTCGGGGTCGCGATGTCGGACCCCGTGGCCGATGCGCCGCCGGCCTGGTACGCGACCCGCTTCCCGCGCGGGGCACACGTCTACGAGCATCACGGCCAGCTCTGGCTCTCGGCGCGCTGGCTAAGGCGGAACGGCGGATTCACCGTCCCGGACGATGCTCGCGACATGATCGAGAGCGTCTTCGCGCCCGAGAGCCAGTCAGACATACCGGAAGGACTCACGAGGAGGAGCGATGCCGCCGATGGCCGGGCACGTGCCGCATCAGCCCTTGCCCGGCTGAATGGCCTCTCCCGCGACGGGGGCTACACGGCGACGGGAACGCCCTGGCAGGACGACGTCTCTGCGCCGACGCGGCTCGGGGACCCCACCTCGACGGTTCGCCTTGCGCGCCATGAAGACGGTCGCGTCGTCCCCTTCGCTCACGACGAATCCCGCCATTCCTGGCAGCTCTCGGAACTGACCGTGCGTCGTTCGCGGATCGCGGGCGAGGACGTGCAAGTTCCCGAACACGAGGCGCGCTGCGCGAAGGCAACGATGCCCGACCAGGGCGAGGACTCCGTCCTCGTCGTCCTGAAAAGAAGCGGCGACACCTGGACGGGCTCCGCCCTCGATTCGGATCACCAGCGGGTCCGGCTGCGCTACGATCCGTTCGTCGGACTCCAGTACGGCGGAGAGGATGCCGATGAACCTCGTTGAACTCCCGTGGATCCCCGCAAGGCGCCGGAGCGGCGTTTCGGGCCGGATAGCGCCCTGGGAGCTCACCGAGAGCTTCGATACCGATCCCTGGGTCGAGGTCGCTGCGCCCCGACCCGACTTCGACGGCGCCCTCGTGCAGTTCCTGATCGGGCTTCTTCAGACCTGCTTTGCTCCGGCGGATTCGGCCTCGTGGCGGGCACGACTCTCGAGCCCGCCGCGGCCGGAGGACCTGAAGGCAGCATTCTCTCGGGTCTCCGATGCGTTCCTTCTCGATGGCGACGGGCCACGGTTCCTTCAGGACCTGACATTAGAGGCGAGTCTCGGGCAGCCGCACGGCATGGATTCTGAGGAGGGCTCAAGACCGATTGCGGAGCTGCTCATCGGTTCGCCGACCGGAGTAACGCTGAAGGAGAATGCCGACTTCTTCGTGAAACGAGGTTCGCCGGCGTATTCCTGCTCGGAATGCGCAGCGGCAGCTCTCTTGACACTCCAAGTCAACGCCCCGCAGGGGGGGCGAGGGCACCTGACGGGTGTGCGTGGCGGTGGGCCCATAACGACGATCGTGCTCGGTGCCGATCTATGGGCGACCTGTTGGCTCAATGTTCTCGACCGAGGGCTCCTCGAGCCACTCGGTAACGGACAACGACACTCCCCCGATGAGACGTTTCCCTGGCTCGCGAAGACTCGGACCAGCGATCGAGGGCCGACGACCCCCGAGGACGTTAGCCCTTGGCATCTCTACTGGGCAATGCCGCGCCGGGTTCGCTTGGTCTTCGAGGCGCTCGATACCGACTGTGAGATCTGCGGACGTCGGGGAACCGCCTCGGTTTCGAGATTCCTCACGAAGGGGGGCGGAACCAAGTACTCAGGCCCTTGGAGACATCCGCTCTCGCCCCATTTCGTTGCTCCCGACGGTTCTCCATTGCCGCTCCACGGTCAACCAGGGGGGCTTGGGTATCGCAACTGGCTGGGGATCGCCGTCTCGTTCGCGGACGAGAAGGGGACACGTGAGGCCGCGGCCGTCGTCAGCCGCTATTTGCGGTTCACGGGCGAGGACGCCCGCATCTGGGCCTTCGGCTACGACATGGACAAGATGAAGGCGCGTGCCTGGCAGGACGCCACGATGCCGGTCCTCGCTTGCCCGGCAGCGATCAAGCCGTTGTTCGAAGGTCAGATCGCAGCCCTGATTCGTGCTTCAGAGCTCATCGCCTACGAGCTGCGCCGCCGCGTCCGCGAGGCAGTCTCCTCTGGCGCCGAGTCCCGCGGCGACATGAGCTTCGTCACGGACCGCTACTGGCGCGAAACCGAGCCGGAGTTCTACGGTCTCCTGCCGGGCCTTCGATCCGTGCTCGAAGGTGGGCACGACCCGACCGACCTGCTCGAAGGGTGGCTTCGGAGCCTTGCACGTGAGGCCGAGGCGATCTTCGACGACAGCGTGCAGGCATCCTCGCTGGACGTGGTCGACCCCAAGCGTGTTGCGCTCGCCTGGCACAACCTTCGAAGAGGGATCTACGGCAAGAAGGTTCGCGGGATTCTGGGTCTCTCCGACCCAGCGGCGGAGTCCCCCGGACCGAAGAAGAAAGGAAAGAGATGACGGCGGACGCGTCTCCTGCCCGGCTCTTTGCCGATGACGACGAATCCGCGGCGATCCTGCTGCGGTGGTGGGCCGACCTCTCGCGCCGGCGCGGAGAGCGTGCCGAACTTCGCCGGGCTTCCACGCCCGCCGAGGTCATCTTTTGCCCCGGATACCATCGTCTCCTCGGCGAGCTGCGAAGTGCAGGATACGTACCCGGCGCATCCGCCGCCGCCGGGCTCGCGATCGTCGCCGCCCTGGCCGCGCACGTCGAAACGAACGCCCCTACCGGCTCTTTCGCCCGGCAGATGGCCGAGCCCGCCGGCCCCCAACGCGGTGCTCGCGTCAGCGGCCTGCGCTTTCGCCGGCTCCTCGCGTTTCCCGACCGCGATCAGCTGCTGCCCGCGCTCGTGCGCGCCCTTCGTCTGACGGGTGGCAAGGCACGCGTCCTCGAACTGGCGCGGAGCGCCTTCTTCTGGGGCGACAGCGTCAGAAAGCGGTGGGCGTACGACTACTACGAAAGCGCTCCGAAAGAGGCGTGAGAGGAAGGACACCGATGACGACCTTCGTCCAGCTGCACATCCTCACGAGCTACCCTCCCGCGAACCTGAACCGGGACGACCTCGGACGCCCGAAGACGGCCGTCATGGGCGGCGTCCAGAGGCTACGCATCTCGTCGCAGAGCCTCAAGCGAGCATGGCGAACCTCGGAGCCCTTCAAGGCCGCCCTCGATGGATTCGTGGGGACCCGGACCAAGCGTCTCGCGACGCAGGTCGTTCTCGAGCGGCTCACGAAGGCGAACGTCCCCGAGAAAGACCGCCTCGCGTGGGCGCAAGCCATTGCAGAGGTCTTCGGCAAGAGGAAAGGCGATGGCACTGACATCGAGCAGCTCGCGCACCTGAGCCCCGGCGAGGTCGCGGCCGTCGAGAGGCTCGCGGACCAGCTGGCGTCGGAGCGCAGGGCGCCGAAGCCCGAAGAGCTGAACGGGCTCCTTCAGGTGAATCCAGGAGCCGCAGATATCGCCCTCTTCGGGCGGATGCTGGCAGACAAGCCCTCGTTCAACGTAGAAGCGGCATCGCAGGTGGCGCACGCGATCACCGTTCATCGGGTCGCGGTCGAGGATGACTACTTCACCGCCGTCGACGACCTCAATCGCCACGAGGAGGACGCGGGGGCCGGGCACATCGGCGAGACGGAGTTCGCGGCCGGCCTCTTCTACCTGTACGTCTGCATCGACCGTGACCTCCTCCTCGAGAACCTACGACAGGACGCCGGCCTCGCACGAGCGACGCTTCGCGCCCTCGCGGAGGCCACCCTCACCGTCGCTCCGACCGGGAAGCAGAACAGCTTCGCCTCGCGCGCCTGGGCCTCGTACGCCCTTGCTGAGAGCGGCAACCGCCAACCGCGATCGCTGTCCGTCGCCTTCCTTCGGCCCGTGCAGGGCGACGACCTGCTCTCCGAGGCGATCTCGGCCCTCGAGTGCGCGCGGTCGAACATGGAGAAGGTCTACGGCCCGCAGGCCGACGCCTCCTGCTCGTTCAACGCCGCATCCGGCGAAGGGAGCTTCGCCAGTTTCCTCGATTTCGTCTCGGGCCTGCCCGCGACCAGCGCGTCGTAGAAGTGACCGACTTCCTCGTCTTCCGGCTCTACGGCGCGCTCTCGTCCTGGGGCGACGTGGCCGTGGGAGAGGTCCGGCCGAGCGCCGACAGGCCTACGCGCTCCGCCATCCTGGGGCTTGTCGCGGCGGCGCTCGGCATTCGTCGCGACGAGGAAGATCTCCACGTCGTCCTCGGCAGCAGCCTCGGTATCGGCGTGCTCGTCACGTCCGTCGGGAAGCCGCTCGTCGACTACCACACCGTGCAGGTGCCGCGCTCGGGCTCGTCGAAGCGGCCCCGGAGGTACGCGACGCGCCAAGAAGAGCTGACCGGCCGCCATCGCTCAGAGCTCAGGACGATCCTCTCCCAGCGAGAGTACCGGATGGACTCCCTCGCCGACGTTGCAACCTGGTTGCGCTTGCCGGACCCGCCCTTCGCCCTGAAGAGCATCAGAGAGGCGCTGGAGCGGCCTACGTTCGTGCCCTACCTCGGCCGGAAGTCGTGTCCCCTCGCGCTACCCATGCAGCCGCAGATCGTATCGGCTGCATCGCTCATCGAGGCCTTCGCCGCCTCGCGATTCGAGCGGCCAGCCGGCGTCGCGCCCCATCCGCCCGGCGGACGCCGAACGCTCTATTGGGACGAGGGCGGCGAACCCGGGGTCCCCGTCGAGCGGACCGAGACCCGCCGCGATTCCCCCGTCTCCCGACGACGCTGGCAGTTCGAAGTACGCCATGAGCACCACGCTACGCTGGAGGAGGGGCACTGAGCATGTACTTCAGCCGCCTGTCCCTCGCCGGGCGGACCGAGCCCACGGAGGGCATCCTCCGATCGCTCCGATCGGAATACGGCCTGCATCAGGCCATCTGGGACCTCTTCTCCGACGGCCCGGATCGCCGTCGGGACTTCCTCTACCACTTCGAGAGCCGCACCGGCCCACCAGCCGTACTGACGCTCTCGTCGCGTCCGCCTCAGCCGTCGAGTTCGGGCTGGCGTGTGGAGACGAAGCCGTACGAACCGAAGCTCTCCGCCGGCTCGCGGTTCTCATTCCTCCTCCGTGCGAACCCCGTTCGGACCCGTGAGGGGCACAGGCACGACGTCGTCATGGACGAGAAGCGCCGGCTTCGTCAATCCGTCGCGGCCGGCGAAGGCTTGCCGACCGAAGCCGAGCTCGTGCAGTCCACCTGCTCGGACTGGCTGACCCGGCGCGCTCAAGGCCTCGGTTTCCGTCTCCTCTCGGCACGCGCCGACGCCTATCGTCAGGTGGAGCTGCGACGACCCCGGTCGGCGCCGATCCGATTCAGCACGGTCGACATCACAGGGGCGCTCGAGGTCGTCGAACCCGCGACGTTTCTGGCGAAGTCCCTCACCGAGGGGATTGGTCCAGCCAAAGGCTTCGGGTGCGGCCTTCTCCTTCTTCGACGAGGTTGACGGATCGCGCCATTCCGTATCGAAAGATGGCAAAGGCGAAGAGGGCGCCGCTTCGCGAACCTGGCCCGACTTTCGTCGCCATCGACTTCGAGACGGCGACAGCGAGGCCAGAGAGCGCCTGCGCCGTTGGGCTCGTGCGTGTCGAAGGCGGCCGGATCGGGGCTCGAGTCTCCCGCCTGATCCGGCCGCCGCGAAACGCGTTCACGTTCACCGCAGTCCACGGCATTGCTTGGCGAGACGTCGCCGACGCGCCCGTCTTCCATGACGTCTGGGTCGAGCTGGCGCCCCAGCTCGAAGGGGCCGCCTTCCTCGCCGCGCACAACGCGCAGTTCGACGAACGGGTACTACACGCCTGCTGCCGGACAGCCCGGCTCGAGCCGCCCGACATCCCGTTCCGCTGCACGCTTCAGCTCGTCCGAAAGCTCCTCCCCGGGCAGCCTGCGTCGTTGCCTGCGGTCTGCCGAAAGCTCGGCATCTCCCTCTGCCATCACGACCCCGTGTCGGATGCGGAAGCCTGTGCGCGGCTGGTGATCGCGGCGAGCCGGAAGCAGTTCAGAATAGCGACCTGACCAGAACGCCGGTGCCCACCACGCATTCCGGCCGAGGGGAGCCGCATGATCGCCTTCAAGCGCACCGTGACTGTTGAAGACCCGGAACGCCTCGTGCTGTCCGGCCTGCCGCTCAAGAGAGGGCAGCGCGTCGAGGTCGTCGTCCTTACGGAGGAGGCCCATGCCGCGCGACCGAACCTCCGCCTTCGCGCCTTACTAAAGGCCTCTCAGCAGGCCGTCGCCCGGCGCCGGGTCACGGAGAAGCAGATCGCCGACGAGATCCGCGCACGTCGCGCCGAGCAATGAGAGTCGTCCTCGACACGAACGTCCTCGTGTCGGCCGCCCTTCGGGACCGTGGCCCGGAGCGTGTTGTGCTCTTCGTCGCCGAGACTCCCGGTGTCGAATGGGTGGTCTCCGAACCCATCGTCGCCGAGTATCTGGCAGTCCTCTCCCGCCGGAGGTTCGGTCTGTCGGACGCCGTGCTCCTCCGGTGGGAGCGAATGCTGTCGTCGGTGACGACTCGCGTGGACGTCCCACTCTCCGTGGAGCTCCCGCGAGATCCGGCCGACGCGAAGTTCCTCGCGTGCGCCATGTCCGCGGGTGCCGACTTCCTGGTCACCGGGGACAGGGACTTCGAGGACGCGCGCCGATACTCGACGATGACGATCGTCTCTGTGTCCATGTTCGAGCGGACTGTCTGCCGGAACTGGTCGTCGCGATGAGCAACGCTGTAGAGGCTCTCCGCGAGCCCTCTCTTCGCGTCGTGCCTTGCCACGGGCTCGACTGATCGGCGTTGACGGATGCTCCCGCCTCTCAAGCCGATTCCGATCAAGGACCGGCTTTCCGTCCTCTTCATCGAACATGGGCGGCTCGACGTCCTGGATGGCGCCTTCGTGGTCGTAGACAAGACCGGCGTGCGAACGCACATCCCAGTGGGCTCCGTCGCCTGCCTCATGCTGGAGCCGGGGACGCGTGTCTCACACGCAGCCGTCGTCCTCGCGGCGCGAGTCGGATGCCTCCTCGTCTGGATCGGAGATGGCGGGGTGCGCCTCTACGCCTCGGGACAGCCGGGTGGGGCCCGCGCGGACCGTCTCCTCTATCAGGCGAAGCTTGCCCTCGACGACGAAGCGCGACTTCGCGTCGTACGGAAGATGTACGCGCTGAGATTCAAGGAGGAGCCGCCTTCCCGGCGGAGCGTCGAGCAGCTTCGGGGAATCGAAGGGGCTCGCGTGCGAAAGATGTACGACCTCCTTGCGTCTCGGCATGGCGTGAGCTGGGACAGGAGGAACTACGACTACTCCCGCTGGGAGAGCGGTGACACTCCGAACCGGTGCCTGAGTGCGGCCACGGCCTGCCTCTACGGAGTCGCCGAGGCAGCGATCCTCGCGGCGGGATACGCCCCGGCCGTCGGCTTCATCCACACCGGAAAGCCGCAGTCCTTCGTCTACGACATCGCAGATATCTTCAAGTTCGAGACCGTCGTTCCGGTTGCGTTTCGCATCGCAGCCGGGAGTCCAGCCGACCCCGAGCGGGCGGTGCGCATTGCGTGTCGCGATTCCTTCCGCCAGACACGGCTCCTGCACAGGATCATCCCGACTATCGAGGAGATCCTCGCGGCGGGGGGGCTTCCCGTCCCGGAGGTCCCCGACGAGTCTGTGCCGCCCGCGATCCCTAACAAGGAGAGTCTCGGCGATGCTGGTCATCGTGGTTGAGAACGCACCACCGCGGCTTCGCGGCCGGTTGGCCGTCTGGTTGCTCGAGATCCGCGCGGGCGTGTACGTCGGCTCGGTCGGCCGGCGGATCAGGGAGATGCTCTGGGATCAGGTGACGATCGGCATCGAAGAGGGAAACGCCGTCATGGCCTGGAGCACGAACTCCGAGAGCGGCTTCAGCTTCGAGACACTCGGCTCGAGCCGGCGAGTCCCGGTGGAGTTCGACGGAGTGCAGCTCGTGTCGTTCCTGCCGGAGACTCGTGAGGCGAGCCCCGACGAAGAGGCCTCGAATAGTGGGTCGTGATGGCAAAGGTCGTCGGTGCCCTCAAGGCCGACAAAGAACCCTCGTCGTTTCAATGGGTTGAGAATGGTCCGTTCCCCACGAGCGTGGGGATGATCCGCCCCAGGTCGTGTCCGTCCAGCGGAACGTGGCCCGTTCCCCACGAGCGTGGGGATGATCCGATGCGCGACGAGGCGCAGGCGGGACGCGAGGTCCGTTCCCCACGAGCGTGGGGATGATCCGACGCTGGGCTTCCCCGGCTCCGGCCGCGTGTCCCGTTCCCCACGAGCGTGGGGATGATCCGGCGACCTCGATCTGCCTCGCGCTGTTGATCCGCCGTTCCCCACGAGCGTGGGGATGATCCGCAGGGTTCAACGGGTCACTCCGTCTACGTGAACCGTTCCCCACGAGCGTGGGGATGATCCGATCCTTGTCGAGCGAGCCACGGGCGACCTCTCCCGTTCCCCACGAGCGTGGGGATGATCCGCTGGTCTCCACGGCGCTCCTGAATGCGGCCCCCCGTTCCCCACGAGCGTGGGGATGATCCGACGTAGGCGCCCTTCTTCTCGGACCAGCACTTCCGTTCCCCACGAGCGTGGGGATGATCCGAAGAAACCCGGCTGGCGAGACGAGGTCGCGGCCCGTTCCCCACGAGCGTGGGGATGATCCGGCCGGCCACACGATCGCCGTCTGTCCGAAGCGCCGTTCCCCACGAGCGTGGGGATGATCCGCCCGAGGCGACGGTCCGGGTCCCGTACGGCGGCCGTTCCCCACGAGCGTGGGGATGATCCGGACCTCGAGGCGTGGCGCGGCAAGCCGTTCCCCCGTTCCCCACGAGCGTGGGGATGATCCGGCGATCGGGTATCTCGATCTGGCGGGGCTATGCCGTTCCCCACGAGCGTGGGGATGATCCGTCGCAGCACCTTCTCCAACGTGTCCGGAAGCACCGTTCCCCACGAGCGTGGGGATGATCCGCCCTCGACGTCCTGACCCGGCTGGCGGACAGCCCGTTCCCCACGAGCGTGGGGATGATCCGGTCGCGGAGTCCTACGGCGTCGAGGTGACAGACCGTTCCCCACGAGCGTGGGGATGATCCGTGCTCGAGGCCGAGCAGCTCGACGCGTGGCGGCCGTTCCCCACGAGCGTGGGGATGATCCGGTAACGACGGCCTCGCTCTCGGCAGAGTTCCGCCGTTCCCCACGAGCGTGGGGATGATCCGCGGTCTCCGTCGAATACGGTGCGGATGTAGCTCCGTTCCCCACGAGCGTGGGGATGATCCGGAATCCTCTGGCGACCCGCTGGCGATCCGGCACCGTTCCCCACGAGCGTGGGGATGATCCGACGGGGCGAAGCGTCGCCGCCTGCGTCGAGCCCCGTTCCCCACGAGCGTGGGGATGATCCGCCCGCCCGCCGGTTCTCACCGGATGTCGCATCCCGTTCCCCACGAGCGTGGGGATGATCCGGTATCGCGCACCGTCGCGGGCGGCGGGCTGCGCCGTTCCCCACGAGCGTGGGGATGATCCGACGGCGAGCTCCTGGTACTTCCGCCGGATCCGCCGTTCCCCACGAGCGTGGGGATGATCCGGGAGAGATCCCATGACCATCAAGAAGAACGTCCCGTTCCCCACGAGCGTGGGGATGATCCGGTTCTCCTCCGCCTCCGTCTCCCGTCCGTCTCCCGTTCCCCACGAGCGTGGGGATGATCCGCAATCTGCGATGCGATATACGAACAGCTTCCCCCGTTCCCCACGAGCGTGGGGATGATCCGGCGCTCTCGACCTCGCAGGCCCTCCTCTACCACCGTTCCCCACGAGCGTGGGGATGATCCGTCCACGGTGATCCCACGGCTGCGCGCCGCCCACCGTTCCCCACGAGCGTGGGGATGATCCGCTCGAGGAGTACCGCGTCGAGAGGGGCCTCGCCCGTTCCCCACGAGCGTGGGGATGATCCGAGGGCTCACTCTTCAGGCGGGAGGCCTTCAGGCCGTTCCCCACGAGCGTGGGGATGATCCGAAGACGGGCCGCTTGGGGAACCGCGTCACGCCCCGTTCCCCACGAGCGTGGGGATGATCCGCTCCTTCATCTCCCACGGTTCCAACGTGATACCCGTTCCCCACGAGCGTGGGGATGATCCGGCCATCGTCGCGGAGAGGAGGAGGAACCCGAACCGTTCCCCACGAGCGTGGGGATGATCCGTAGCGTAGCCCAGCCCGCCCTGCGATCACGACCCGTTCCCCACGAGCGTGGGGATGATCCGGTGACCGGGGCTGACGCTGTGGCCGCAGCGCTCCGTTCCCCACGAGCGTGGGGATGATCCGTCCCGGCCCGGTATTCGATGACGCCTTTGCCGCCGTTCCCCACGAGCGTGGGGATGATCCGCCGGCCGAGCCGCCGAAGAAGGTGGCGCCGGGCCGTTCCCCACGAGCGTGGGGATGATCCGCCTGGACCGGCGACATCGTCGACGAGACGCACCCGTTCCCCACGAGCGTGGGGATGATCCGTTCTGCGGAGAGGGGTGCCCCCAGTTGTAGGCCCGTTCCCCACGAGCGTGGGGATGATCCGACCTTCACCGTCACCGAGCCGTTCCTCCTCTCCCCGTTCCCCACGAGCGTGGGGATGATCCGCCGCGCGGCGACGGTCATCGGCCCGCGCACTCCCGTTCCCCACGAGCGTGGGGATGATCCGGTCCGCGTCCCGCGCGAGTCGGAGAGGAGGAACCGTTCCCCACGAGCGTGGGGATGATCCGTGAAGGGCTCCGCTCGCGACCGCGAGATTTTCCCGTTCCCCACGAGCGTGGGGATGATCCGGGCACGACCCGGCGGCGAAGGCCGGCCGCCTCCCGTTCCCCACGAGCGTGGGGATGATCCGGCGAGCTACTACCGGCAGGCATGCCGGAACGTCCGTTCCCCACGAGCGTGGGGATGATCCGGCGTGCCCGGAAGCGGGCGCGTCTGGCACGCACCGTTCCCCACGAGCGTGGGGATGATCCGCTGCCATCCGCGATCTCGAGGAGTCGATCCGCCCGTTCCCCACGAGCGTGGGGATGATCCGACCGGCGCGATGCTCCAAACGTGGATTCTTCGCCGTTCCCCACGAGCGTGGGGATGATCCGACACGGCTCCGTATGCCGCGCGCCCCTTCGACCCGTTCCCCACGAGCGTGGGGATGATCCGAGCTTCACGGCCCGGGCGAGGTCGTTGCCGGTCCGTTCCCCACGAGCGTGGGGATGATCCGAGCCAGCCCTTGAAGGAGAGGCGCGGGGAGCCCCGTTCCCCACGAGCGTGGGGATGATCCGAAGACGATCTTCGGGCTGAACGAGATCCAGGACCGTTCCCCACGAGCGTGGGGATGATCCGCAGTTGTGGTCGTCGGGGATCATGCGACCGCCCCGTTCCCCACGAGCGTGGGGATGATCCGAGCGACACGGAGGCCGCGCTCGACTCGGCGCGCCGTTCCCCACGAGCGTGGGGATGATCCGCTCGAATTGACGCTCTCGTGGGGCGCCATGGCCCGTTCCCCACGAGCGTGGGGATGATCCAGCAGCCGAGCCAGGGCCTTTCAGGGCAGGACCCGTTCCCCACGAGCGTGGGGATGATCCGGCAACGCGCGCCGCCCAATGCCGCGGGGAGAGCCGTTCCCCACGAGCGTGGGGATGATCCGTCAGCAGCGCTGTTGATGATCGCCGCGTCGGGCCGTTCCCCACGAGCGTGGGGATGATCCGGTCGCTGGCACGGAGCTGCCCGGTAAGGGCGACCGTTCCCCACGAGCGTGGGGATGATCCGTCGACACTGACCCTCACCGTCGACACCGACCTCCGTTCCCCACGAGCGTGGGGATGATCCGTACAAACTCCCAGTCCCGCGCTTCGGCAAATCCCGTTCCCCACGAGCGTGGGGATGATCCGCTCCGCGCGCCACGTCTGGATCGTCTTCTTCGCCGTTCCCCACGAGCGTGGGGATGATCCGCTCTCCCGCGCCGCCGCCACGTCGGCCGACGCCCGTTCCCCACGAGCGTGGGGATGATCCGCCGGGCTCCAGGGCCCAGCGGCAGGTCACGTCCTCGGGGCGTCCCGCGGCCCGTTCCCCACGAGCGTGGGGATGATCCGCCGGGCTCCAGGGCCCAGCGGCAGAACAACCCCCGTTCCCCACGAGCGTGGGGATGATCCGAGCTTCGTCACGTCCTCGGGGCGTCCCGCGGCCCGTTCCCCACGAGCGTGGGGATGATCCGACGCCGGAGGGGAATCGATCGGTGCTGACCATCCCGTTCCCCACGAGCGTGGGGATGATCCGCCTCGAAGTCCGGTCGGAACTCGATGGGAACGCCGTTCCCCACGAGCGTGGGGATGATCCGTGCGGTTCCTCCTTCGCCGTCCTCACGCGCGCCCGTTCCCCACGAGCGTGGGGATGATCCGCGGACCGTGGCGACGAGGAGGCCCTTGTCCTTCCGTTCCCCACGAGCGTGGGGATGATCCGGGCGGGACTCCCGCCGGAGGCCGGAGGCGCGGCCGTTCCCCACGAGCGTGGGGATGATCCGTCAGGCGAGACGGTACGTTTCACCGGGCCTGTCCGTTCCCCACGAGCGTGGGGATGATCCGTAGTTGCTCGACGCGGAGACGGTCCCCGACGGCCGTTCCCCACGAGCGTGGGGATGATCCGCCGCCGGAGGTGGCGTCGTGAGCAGCCTCCGCCCGTTCCCCACGAGCGTGGGGATGATCCGACATAGAGGAACTGCGCAGCGTGCCCGCCTTCCCGTTCCCCACGAGCGTGGGGATGATCCGTGCGTCACCTGGCGCGCATGTGGGAGCGCAACCCGTTCCCCACGAGCGTGGGGATGATCCGTCGCGCGTGACGGGGACGGCGCGCCCGGTCCCCCGTTCCCCACGAGCGTGGGGATGATCCGCAGCGCGCGCCGCTTCTTCTGGTTGCTCAAGGCCGTTCCCCACGAGCGTGGGGATGATCCGCTCGACGAGCTCGCAGCCGTCTCGCATTGACGCCGTTCCCCACGAGCGTGGGGATGATCCGATGAGCGCCTCTCTCCAGTCGCAGCGCCAGACCCGTTCCCCACGAGCGTGGGGATGATCCGAGCTGCTTCAGCATCTCGCTCGGAACGACCCCCCGTTCCCCACGAGCGTGGGGATGATCCGCGGACATCGAGGCGCTGGCGAACATGGAGCGCCCGTTCCCCACGAGCGTGGGGATGATCCGACCGCCGCGTGGCTGCCGTAGACGTAGACGCCCCGTTCCCCACGAGCGTGGGGATGATCCGCCGGCGGTTGGGACGAGGACGCTGCGGGACGTCCGTTCCCCACGAGCGTGGGGATGATCCGAGCCAGCCCTTGAAGGAGAGGCGCGGGGAGGGCCGTTCCCCACGAGCGTGGGGATGATCCGATCCGTCCGGCCATCGGGTGAAAGGAGAGAACCCGTTCCCCACGAGCGTGGGGATGATCCGGACGAGGTTGGGACGAGGTTTGTTTCGGGGACCCGTTCCCCACGAGCGTGGGGATGATCCGGCCACCGGCACGATTACCTGTGTCGCAAAGGCCCGTTCCCCACGAGCGTGGGGATGATCCGCTCGTGCAGACGGCCGGGGCCGGGACGAATGGCCGTTCCCCACGAGCGTGGGGATGATCCGACCTCCAGCGGATCTCCGGTGTCGTCAACGTCCCGTTCCCCACGAGCGTGGGGATGATCCGAAGGGATAACGGTTTGCCTCGACACGCCGAGCCCGTTCCCCACGAGCGTGGGGATGATCCGGCGTCGGCGATCGCGGTCGCGCGCTCGGTGAACCGTTCCCCACGAGCGTGGGGATGATCCGTCCTCCTCTTCCCCGGCCGCGCATACAACCCCCCGTTCCCCACGAGCGTGGGGATGATCCGCGCATCCCTCCGCCCTCATGCCGGCGGGCGCCCCGTTCCCCACGAGCGTGGGGATGATCCGAGCCGCTCTCTCGGCTTCGGCGCCTGGATCGACCGTTCCCCACGAGCGTGGGGATGATCCGTACATCGGGAATCGTCCCGTCCCGTCCGTGACCCGTTCCCCACGAGCGTGGGGATGATCCGGTGTCAGCCGTCCGCCTCGATGCCGATCAGCTCCGTTCCCCACGAGCGTGGGGATGATCCGCTCATCGAGACCATGGGGATGCTCGGCGACTCCCCGTTCCCCACGAGCGTGGGGATGATCCGGCGGCCTGACGTGCCCGGGTACTTCGGCCACCCCGTTCCCCACGAGCGTGGGGATGATCCGGGCCTCCGCCTCTTGCGAGGACGCCGATCCATCCGTTCCCCACGAGCGTGGGGATGATCCGCTCCCGGCGAAGCGCCGCGCCGTTCCGCCGTTCCCGTTCCCCACGAGCGTGGGGATGATCCGGCGGGGCGGAGAACGGAGCGCTTCCATCCGTGCCGCTCCCCAACAGCGTCGGGAAGCCGTTCGCGGCGACCAGCAGCGTCCGGACGGCCGCGAGAGTCCTCTCGCTTCAGGTGCCCGACCCCCGAAGCATTCGGCCTGACTGCCCCCGGCTCCTCGCCGAGCTCCTCCTCACGGCGCTCGCGCGGGACGAGCGTGCGCGCCCCGCGACGGCCCCCGCGCTCCGAGAGGCGTTCGAGGCAGTTGGCCGGGCCCTGCCGGCCGCCGCCGCGGACGCGGTGCGCCCAGGCGCGCGGAGCGCCGCGAGGCCCCACGTCGCGCCGACCGCAGGGACGTGATCCGCGCGCGCCCCGCCGTCAGCCCCCCGCGACGACGACGCGGTTCTTTCCGGAGCGTTTGGCCTCGTAGAGCGCCGCGTCGGCACGGGCGACGAGGTCCTCCAGCCGCTCCCCTCGGACGAACGCCGCGATGCCGACCGAGACCGTCACCCGGAGCGGCGTCCCGGAGTAGACGAACGGAAGGGCCTCCAGCTTCTTGCGCACCTTCTCGAGCGCGATCCGCCCGCCCTCCCTCTCCGTCTCCGGGAGGAGGACGAGGAACTCCTCCCCTCCCCACCGGCCGACGAGGTCGGTCCGGCGGAGGTTCTCGGAGAGGAGCCGGCCCGTCGTCCGGAGGACCTCGTCCCCGCAGTCGTGCCCGAGCGTGTCGTTCACCTGCTTGAAGTCGTCGAGGTCGCACATCGCCACGAGGAACGGCGTCTCGTAGCGCGCGGCGCGCTCCACCTCGAGCGCGAGGCGCTCCAGCACGTGCCTCCGGTTCGCGAGGCGGGTGAGGGGATCGGTCCGCGAGAGCCGCTCCACCTGCCGGAGCCGCCGGGCCTTCTGGACGGCCGAGATGATGTGCTCGTGCAGGGTCTTCACCTGCCGCACGTCGATCCGGTCGAACGCGGCGGGGTCGTCGACGCTCTCGAGGACGAGGTAGCCGACGGTCGCGCTCTCGTCCCGGATGACGAAGACGAGGAGAGCCTCGGCCGGCCGGAAGGCCTCGCCGAGGCCCTCCAGGGCCCCGGGCCGCCTCACGACGTGGAGCCCCTCCGCGACCTCCTCCCCCGCCTCGACGTATCGTGCCCGCACCGCCTCGTCCGTGAGCGAGACCTTCTCCAGCGCCGCCTCGGGATAGCCGAACGAGACCAGCGACCGGAATCGGGAGTCGTCGTCGGAGAGGGTGAGGAATCCTCCCCTTCGCGCCTGGGGGAAGTGCTCGAGGGAGTGCCGGAGGATCGACTCGATCAGGGCGCGGAGGTCGACCTCCTTGTTGATGTCCCGGGCGATCCGGTCGATCGCGAGGAGCTCCGCGTTCTGCCGCCCGATCGTCTCTGCGGCGCGCTTCTTCTGGGCGTAGGCCCTGTAGGCGCCGGTGCCGGCGGCGAGCGCGACCGCGAGGAGGGCGATCAGGAAGTTGCGGACCGTCCGCTGGCTCCGGAGCGCGAGGTCGCCCAGCTCCTGCTCCTTCCGCAGGAGGCGGATCTGCCCCTCCCGCTTCTCGATCTCGAGCTGCTCCTGGACCGCCGCGACCTTCCGGTGGACCTCGGCGCCCTGGATCTCCTCGAGGAGCGTCAGCCCGTCCTTCAGGTGCCGGTATCCCTGGTCCGGTCTCCCGCCCGCCTCGTGGATCGCCGCGAGCTCGAGGAGGACGTTCTTCACCTCGAACCGATTCCCGATCTGGCGGGCGAGCGCGAGCGCCGCCTCCGCCTCCGGGAGCGCCCGGCCGGTCTGCCCGAGCGTCCGCCAGGTTCGCGCGAGGAACTTGCGCGTGACGGTCTCGTTGACCCGGTCGTCTCCCGCGATCGCGATCGCGCGGCCCCGAAGGAGGAACTCCTCCGCCTCCGCGGGCCTTCCCAGCTCGAGGAGCGCGACGCCTCCGTTGATGAGCGGGTACCGGACGAGGTACGTCTCGCCGACCGCCTCGTAGGCCGCGAGCGAGAGCTTCGCGTAGTCGAGCATCCGGTCGTACTCCTGCTTCCGGTAGTGGAAGTACGCCATGTTGCTCAGGTAGGCGCCGCGGCTGAAGCTGTCGCCCGCCTCCTCCGCGAGGGTCAGCGCCCGCTTCCCGAAGGCCAGCGCGCGCTCGTCGTCGCCCAGCTGGGTCAGGACCGTGAACGCCCGGCTGTTCGCTCTCGCGAGCCGACGCTTCTCCCCGAGCTCCTCGAACGCCTGAATCGCCCGGCTGGCCTCGACGTAGGCCTCGCCGTAGTCGCTCGTCCGAAAGAGGATCGTCGCCCGGTGGAGCGAGGCCGTCGCGCTCTCGACGGGAAGGGAAGCCCGCCGGGCGGCCTCCTCCGCCTCCGCGAGGACGGCCCGCGCCTCGTCCAGCTCGCTGAGGTAGATGAGCGCGCCCGCGCGGAGGTTCAGGAGCTGAGCCCGCTCGCCCGGCTCCGTGGCCCCCCGCAGCCGTGCCGTCACGCTCTCGAGCGCCGGCCGGGGCCGGGACTCCGCCTCCTGCTCGAGGCGGGCGAGCTCCGCCTCGGACAGCCTCTCCGCGCCGGTCGGCCCGGCGAGGCCCAGGGCGAGGAGGGCGACGGCGACGCCCCGGCCGCGAACGAGGCGCACAGGACGCAGCACGCACCGATTCTAGCCGCCGGCACCCGCTTCGCTCCCGATGTCCGCCCTTTGTGCCGGACCCCGGACCTTCTATGCTCGACGCCGCCCCGGCTCTCCATCCGCCCCGGCCGCGACGAGGAGACCGCATGACCGAACGCAGCACGCCGCCCTCGGAGGGCTCCGCGACGGTCGCCGCGCGCGGCCCCGCGCCTCCGGGGCTCACGGAGACCGGGAAGCTCCGGATCCTCACCGCGCGGGAGATCGAGGCGGCGCGCAGCGAGACGGCGCGGACCCAGGAGGCGCTCAAGGAGAGCGAGGCGCGCTTCCGGACGCTCTTCGAGAGCAGCCCGGACGGGATCTTCATCACGGACCCGGACACGCTCGAGATCCTCGACTGCAACGCGCAGGCGTGCGAGATGAACGGCTACTCCCG
>JADHED010001504.1_pt1 | contig 19466 bp, 17 predicted proteins | sample 8952041 | NCBI WGS metagenome assembly JADHED01 (sample SAMN16124423, study PRJNA663239) | bioreactor sludge metagenome | isolation source: sludge (control) | place: India:Bengaluru | collected 2018-09-08
TCGGTAACCCCGATATCCTGTTGCTCGATGAACCTACCAACGATCTTGATCTGGAAACCATTGCATGGCTCGAAGATTTTCTGGCAGACTATGATAAAGTAGTATTGGTTGTATCGCACGATCGTCACTTTTTGGATACCGTTTGTACACACGTTGCCGATATCGACTTTGGTAAGATTACCATCTTCACGGGTAACTACTCTTTCTGGTATGAGTCTAGCCAGTTGTTGCTGAAGCAACGTACCGATGCAAATAAGAAAGCCGAAGATAAGATCGCCGAACTGAAAGAGTTCATCGCACGCTTCTCTGCCAACGCATCAAAATCTAAACAGGCAACCAGCCGTAAGAAAGCTTTGGATAAGATAAAGCTGGAAGACATGACTGCCTCTACTCGTAAATATCCTGCTATCCTGTTTAACAATCAGGTACGCGAGGCGGGCGACCAGATACTGGAAGTAAAAGGGCTGAGCAAAACCATGAATGGCGAAGTGATGTTCAAAGACATCAGCTTCGACCTGAAACGTGGACAGAAAGTAGCGATTCTTGCAGAAAACGGTCTGGCTACTTCAGCATTCTACAAAATACTGGCTGGCGAAGACACTGATTTTCAGGGCACATTCAAGTGGGGCGTTACAACAACAACAACCTACCTGCCAAACGATAACAGCGAATACTTTGCAGGCAAAGACCTTAACCTGATAGACTGGCTGCGCCAGTTCAGCGAAGAGAAAGATGAAACCTTCATCCGTGGCTTCCTGGGCCGTATGCTGTTTAGTGGCGAGGAAACATTGAAAAAATGTACCGTACTGAGTGGTGGTGAGAAAATGCGTTGTATGATAAGCCGCATGATGATGCTGAAAGGTAATATCCTAATGTTTGACGAACCTACCAACCACTTGGATCTGGAAAGCATCACTGCGCTGAACAATGGTATGAAAGACTTTAAAGGTACCATCCTGTTCACCACACGAGATCATGAACTGGCACAAACAGTTGCAGACCGCATTATAGAAATAACACCAAACGGTGTTATAGACCGTGAAATGACATTTGACGAATACCGCAACGACGACCGCGTAAAAGCACTGCGTGCAGAAATGTACGGTATGCAAATGGCGTAGTCATTAGTTGTATATAATTATAGAAGCCCCGCGATTGCGGGGCTTTTTTGTTGTGTGTTATTAGGTAAGTTCGAAAAGAAATATAACTGTATTTTACATAAGCTTATATGATAGTAAACAAAATAACAGACAGACAGCGAGAACAGCTCGTAAAGGTTACGCCATCAAAAGATGGATTAATGGAATACAGACCTTGCCAAGTGATGTTGAAAAATGGTTTAAGACTCGACAATGTATATATTCAGGAAGAACAAAGTTATATAAGGACTTGGGGCGTCATGCCTGACGCAGATGCTGGCAAAAGGTATATCTTGATAGAAGACGTTATTGAAATAAAAGAAAGTTCATGTAGGTTACAGCCAGAATTAGCAAACAAAATTTATGACGCTGGTGAATCTGGAATGGGGTATTGTCTTTACAAATTGGTTTTTGATGATGGACAATCAATAGATGTTTGTGCTGGAAATGCTGTTGACTTTGCTCCATTGCCTGAAGGGCTAACAACAAAAAATATTAAAGACGTTTTACCCCATGAAGGTTCACGAAATATGTGCGTTAATGCGCCAGAATATTATTGGTGTTTATTTAAAAGTGACATACCTAAGTGAAAAACGTACAATTTTATGCACATTTGGGTATTTTAATTTGTACAATTGTATAAAAGTGTATAAATTGCCTGTACAAACAAGCAATACTGTACACAATGCGTATTTCACAGAATTCGATGGCTTACAACCCGCATTCATTGGCTATGTATGTGGATATGAACAGCTTCTTTGCCAGTTGCGAGCAGCAGGAAAACGAGGCTCTCAGGGGCAAGCCCATTGGCGTCATCACGCACCCCAGCGAGTATGCCTGTGTTATTGCTCCATCTGTAGAGGCCAAGCGTTCGGGGGTTAAAACAGGTATGCGCCTGCCCGATTGCCGCGCCCTGTGCCCCGAAATGATACCCGTACTGGCACGCCCTTATATATACAGACAGTACCATATGAAGATTATGGCTGTGCTCAATAGTTATTGCAGCGATGTCATAGCACGCAGTATAGACGAAGCGGTAATGAACCTTACCAGCTATCATTATATATACCCTGACCCCATGGAGCTGGCCCGCAGGATAAAAGCAGACCTTGCCAAGTCCTGCGGGCATTTTGTGAAATGCAGCATCGGCATAGCGCCCAATGCCTTCCTTGCCAAGCTGGCCACAGAGATAGAAAAGCCCGATGGCCTTGTCCGCATCACCCCCGAAAACATAGATGGCTACTTGGCAAAGATGCAATTGACCGACCTGCCGGGTATTGCCAAAGCCAACGAGAAGCGTCTGCAGATGATAGGCATCAAGAGCCCGTTGCAAATGCGCCATAGTTCGGATGCACTGCTTCGCAAAGCATTTGGTGGCATAGTGGGCAATTATTGGCACCGCAGGCTCAACTTTATGGAGACCGACATCTACCAGAATGACTACAAGGGGATGAGTGCCACCCGTACCGTTTCCCGTCAGCAGCGCGAAAATCCGCAGGCGTTGGAGTCACTTTTTATCTCCCTGTGCACCCGTCTGGAGCAGCGCATGGTAAAACAAAAAGCCTTTTGTAAGGATATCTATTTCTACGTCCGCTACCACGGTATGCCCGGTTGGGATACTAAAATACACCTGAACCAGCCCACGCAGGATGCGCTGGAAATGCGCCAATACATCAAGCAAAGAATTGAAGCATTTGAAGAAGAAAGAAAATATAAGTTATTCAATACCAGTGTACAAGGTATGGGTATTTCAATATCCAATTTTGTAAAAGGGGAGCGTATACAATACGGTCTTTTTGATAATAAGATAAACCAAGACAAGGCACGCGCTGTTTTGTATGATATAAAAGATAAATACAATAAAAACATAGTTCGTAAAGCCTCCGAGACGGTACAGCCACACGAAATGAGGGATGCCATCGGCTTTGGTTCGGTAAAGGATTTGTACATAACAGACGGCGTAACAGACCGTAGCACCAATCAATACCTGCTGGAGGATGACAGTCCGGAATCTGCAAAAAACAAACTATCACCCAAGGAAGCCAAGGAGCTGGCAAAGAAAAAAGAACAAGTGATGGCAGCAAAAACACCGAAACAAATGGAAGCGGGGAGTGAAAACGGAAACAAAGCGAAACAAAATAAACCTGCGGTTAAAGAAGATATCAACTACTACGAGATGAGCAGCTACGAGTGGGAGGGTATAGATATGGTAAATGATGATGCATTTACTTACGCAGCCGGAACAAAATAAGCAGCAGCAGAAAATGGAAACAAAGTGAAACAAAGCTAAAAAAATGTACATATAAAAAGGGGATAGGTTATGATAATGCAACACACCACGGAGCAATTTACCAAAGGAAGAGGGGCACAATTCAACCCTAAAAACAAATTCCTGAAAGGCGAATATGTGCTGGATCATCCGGAGGCCATAGATGAATGGGAGCACGAAGAGCGAAAAACTGAATATATATATGATGATAGCAAGACGCTGGTAAACAAAGTTACCAGTCCCGATGTGGGTATGCTGTTCAGTGCCAATCCTTATCAGGGTTGCGAGCATGGTTGTATCTATTGCTATGCCCGCAACAGTCACGAGTACTGGGGTTATAGTGCCGGGGTAGATTTTGAAAGTCGGATAGTGGTAAAGCGAAATGCACCTGCATTGCTCAAAAAGCTGTTTGATAACAAGAACTGGGAACCTGCAGTTATATCTCTTTCCGGCAATACAGACTGTTATCAGCCCATAGAAAGGAAAATGCGAATTACCCGCAAATTGCTGGAAATATGCCTTGAATATCGCAATCCGGTGGGTATTATCACCAAAAATGCACTGGTTTTGAGAGATTTGGACCTTTTGCTGGAATTGCACAAACACAATCTTGTCAAAGTATATACTTCTATTACCTCATTAGATGAAGACCTGCGTCGTGTATTAGAACCGCGTACGGCATCTTATCGTAGCAGGCTGAAGATTGTAGAAACACTGGCTGTCAATAAAATACCGGTAGGTATTATGAATGCGCCCATCATCCCCGGGCTAAATGATACCCATATACCTGCCGTACTAAAAGCGGCCGCTGAGGCAGGGGCTAAATGGGCAGGGTATACTATGGTAAGATTAAACGGAGCTATCGGACCTATATTCAAAGATTGGTTATATAAGTCTTTCCCCGATAGGGCCGAAAAAGTATGGAACCTGATAAGCGATTGTCATGAGGGACAGGTAAACGATAGCCGCTTTGGCAACCGTATGACGGGCGATGGACGTATAGCAGAGCTGGTTAGTGATCAATTCAAGCTTTATTGTAGGAAATATGGTTTAAATGAAACGCCTAATCAATTGAATATTAATGATTTCAGGAGAATAAAGAATGGACAGTTGCCATTATTTTAAACCCATCATCTGACAGGCTGGCAGTATATGTTTGTTTTGTTTAGTTATAATTGTATATAATATTTAAAATCAGCTATTTATATTTATTAATTAAGGTGGATAGACACTATTGTACCTCTACATTCAGCTGCGTCCCATTCTACAGTCCCTTTCAGATATTGTATGCGGTTTTGGATGTTTTTGAGGCCAATACCATCAAACTTAGATATGTTCTGCGTGTTGAAACCAACCCCATTATCTTCAATGGTTATACTCATGCCATCATGGTCTTTTATAATGGAGATATCTAACCTGCTGGCCTTAGCATGTTTGATGACATTGTTAACACACTCCTGAATGACCCGGTAAAGTACCGTCTCTACGTTTGTATCTAGCCGTTCATTTATACCCTCAACATGCAGGTTCACCTTCAAAACACGGCTATCAATTTTATCTAAAAACTCTCTGATGGCATTGCTAAGCCCGCTCTTTAATAATGCATTGGGCATAATGTTATGAGACACATTGCGTATTTCCCTGCAGCTTTCATCTACCAATCCAAGTGCTTTGTCGTAGTTCTGTTCGTTTTCCGGGGATGCAAAAACTATTTCAGATCTGATAGCCGATAGGTTCATTTTCGCCGCGCTCATTAGTTGGCCTATACCATCGTGCAGCTCTGCTGCAATGCGTTTACGTTCTCTTTCTTCTGCTTCTATTACACCTTTGGTTGCTATTTCTTGTTGTTGAATGATAGCAGCTTGTAGTTTGGCAGCCTGTTGCAGTTTACTGCGTCTATATGCACTAATGGCCAGCAACAGGAGCAGAGCGCTTATTCCTAAAGTACCGATAAGTATATATCGTTGATTATCAATCTGTAATTGCTGGTTTTTAATAGTTTGTTCTTTCTTTTCTGTTTCATATTTTGTAATTAACTCAGCCTGAATAAGTCTGCTTTCGTCTTTACGAAGTGAGTCCTTAAACAAATGGTACTTATGTGCATACGTATAGGCGGAATCATACATACTATTGCGTGCATAGAAGTCTGAAAGGCTTTCCAAAGCTTCGTAGGTTTGTTTATTGTTGGCTATTTGTTTGGCGGTTTCAAGTGCTTTTTTAATGTAGAATTCGGCGTTTTTAAGGTCATTTTTGCGTTCATAGTTCTCACCAAGATAGTTGTACGTGTATGCCAGTTCGTTATATTCTTTAATACGTTCGCGAATGTTTATCGATTCTTTCAGGTACTTTCCACCATTTATCACATCGCCTTTTTTAGAATAGGCGGCCCCGATGTCGTTGTAAAGAAAAGCAATGTCTTGTGTGTCTTTTCGTGATGCTGCAACAGCAAGTGCTTGGTTGTAGTAGGATAGTGCCTTTTCATAATCTCCGCGTTCTCTATTTAATATACCCAAATTGTTTAGGGATTGTGATATCAATTCATCATTGCCAATCTTCCTCCTGAGAGCCAAAGATTTATTATGAAACTCTTCTGCCTTATCTATTTCGCGCAGGGTAGTGTGGATGATGCCAAGGTTATTATATGCATTGCTTGCAAGCATATCATCTTTGTTGGCTTCGGCTATTTTTAATGCATTCATGGCATGAAATACTGCCTGATTGAAATTTGCTTTTCTGCGATATATAGAGCCTAACATAAGTTCAGCATGAAACTGAGTGGTATATGTATTTGACTTATTTGCATAGTATAATCCACTATCAGCAGTAATTAAAGCAGCATTTAAATCTCCATGATTATCAAGAGCATATGTTAGACATACATATGCTTTAGAAAGCTCTTTATATAGGTTGTTTTTTTGTGCCAGTTGCTGTGCTATTCGCCCGTAATAGATAGCACTGTCGCCATCTTTGCCAAGATAATAGTAGCCAAGACGACAATATATTTCTGCCTGCAGAGCAGGGTTATTTTTGGCTTTTGAGATCTCTACTAACAACGAATCATTGTCTGTAGCTTGCAGGTTAAAAATACCTATATGTATAAATGTAAGCGTTAAAATCAGTTTCCTGAACGATTGCATAGTAGTGGCCGAAAATGTGCATACAAATCTAATTAATTTTTAACCCGGCAATAAAAAATGGTACTCAAAAACTTTGTTTTTATTTTTAATTTATCTTATATTTACATACATCACAATGCAGGCGATTGGTACAGTTGAAGTGAACTAAATTGGGGTAAAGATTCTGAGGCTATTTTCCAAGACAGAAGGTTGAATAAGGTTTTTGTGAAGTATACATTAACATGTTATGCTATAGGTTAACTGTCAAGTTTATCCATTATGAAAAACTATCAAAATCAGTTGGAGCGTTTCCGCAACATTGCCAAAAGATTGGTAGACGACCATTGTGCAGCCTTGCACAATGACGAGGCCTACAAAGCACATCTTGATGCTTTGATGAATCAGCTTGAAGAACATGCACAACAGTTTGTTGCAGGTGCCCGAACGAATGCCGATAATATGAAGACAGATATCCGAAACTTGTGCAGTAAGTATACAGAGCTTTTCATTAGGCGCAATGAGACTGCGTACTAGTTTACGGTTACTATCATTTAAGCATCAATATCACACAGCTGTTCAGGTTATAGTTAGGTACGCATTATAATCAAACTATGTACTTTGTTTCATAATTATGCGTTATGTTACCGAAGGCTTGAATATCGGAGTGGTGTAAGTTTTTCACGAACACCACGTAGTATTTAACGATAACGACAATTATGAAACGAAGTAATGCAGCACAGGCATGATTATGGCGCGGAAGCGACAGTAAGTAAAAGCATGAGATAGCATTTAGTTATTGATGTATTTGGTTTTTTGGTTTGATTTTTGCTAATTTTATTCAAAAATCAACAATCATGAAACATAATTTTGGAAAAGTTACTGCAATAGTAACAGCTAAAACGGGTAATGTTACCGCGTATTTTAATGATATGCCTGGCTTGCTTGTTCAAGGCAGCAGCATGGATGATATTAAGATTAAACTAAAAAGCCTTTTAAAGTTTTATATAGACAAACTACAGTCAGTTGATAATTTTGAAATACAAACTAAAGAACTGGCTTAATGGAAAGGACATATCTTATCAAGCACCTTGAGGAGCAAGGCTGCTATACCAATGGTGAAGCAATAGAAAATGTTGGAGAGATATGGTACAATTGTATTAATGGTGAGCTTTGCAACATACCGTTTGCTGAACATTTGGAAGTTCCTACTTATTGTCATGTAATCTATCAATTAAGAATAGACCCACCAAGAGAAAATGGGTACGACTCTGATTATGATGTATATGTTGGTTTTAAAGAACACCAAAGATTAAAGGCAGAAGCAGAACAACATTAAATAAAGCCCCTCACGGGGCTTTTATATTTTACAGATGTTTTGTAGGTTGGGGTATAATATACCTACTATGAAAAAATCAATAGCCATCAAGGCGCTTAATCAGCAAATATCTAAAATAGAGGATGGGAAGGAAATTTTTAGAGAATCATGGTTTATTCATACCAGAGCTTATTTAAGAGATATATTTGGTGACGACTCTAACCAGTATCAATACTTTTTTAAGGAATTTCATTCATTTTCTGGAAGATATAGCGATATAGTACAAAATGAGGAAAAGCTAAAAAGTACAATAAATTATATAAATAATTATATAATACCATTCTTGCAAGATTGCATAGATGTTGTAAAAATAAAAGGAACGCATAAGCCTGCTAAATACAACTTCTTGCAAAACTTTAATGATGCCCAGCTTGTTGGAGGAATATTTGCTGCGGCAATTGTAGTTTTCTGGATTGGAGTGGCGTCTGCAAAATGGCTTGGCGTAAGCATTTAATGCTTATATCTTAGGTATCCAACAAAATACCCCAACAGCATACCCGCTAAAAATATAGCAGTAAGAACAGTTGAAAAAGTGAATATCTCTTTAATTATACTCATATGCAGCGTGAGCCACTTTGTTTCATAATTATGCGTTATGTTACCGAAGGCTTGAATATCGGAGTGGTGTAAGTTTTTCACGAACACCACGTAGTATTTAACGATAACGACAATTATGAAACGAAGTAATGCAGCACAGGCATGATTATGGCGCGGAAGCGACAGTAAGTAAAAGCATGAGATAGCATTTAGTTATTGATGTATTTGGTTTTTTGGTTTGATTTTTGCTAATTTTATTCAAAAATCAACAATCATGAAACATAATTTTGGAAAAGTTACTGCAATAGTAACAGCTAAAACGGGTAATGTTACCGCGTATTTTAATGATATGCCTGGCTTGCTTGTTCAAGGCAGCAGCATGGATGATATTAAGATTAAACTAAAAAGCCTTTTAAAGTTTTATATAGACAAACTACAGTCAGTTGATAATTTTGAAATACAAACTAAAGAACTGGCTTAATGGAAAGGACATATCTTATCAAGCACCTTGAGGAGCAAGGCTGCTATACCAATGGTGAAGCAATAGAAAATGTTGGAGAGATATGGTACAATTGTATTAATGGTGAGCTTTGCAACATACCGTTTGCTGAACATTTGGAAGTTCCTACTTATTGTCATGTAATCTATCAATTAAGAATAGACCCACCAAGAGAAAATGGGTACGACTCTGATTATGATGTATATGTTGGTTTTAAAGAACACCAAAGATTAAAGGCAGAAGCAGAACAACATTAAATAAAGCCCCTCACGGGGCTTTTATATTTTACAGATGTTTTGTAGGTTGGGGTATAATATACCTACTATGAAAAAATCAATAGCCATCAAGGCGCTTAATCAGCAAATATCTAAAATAGAGGATGGGAAGGAAATTTTTAGAGAATCATGGTTTATTCATACCAGAGCTTATTTAAGAGATATATTTGGTGACGACTCTAACCAGTATCAATACTTTTTTAAGGAATTTCATTCATTTTCTGGAAGATATAGCGATATAGTACAAAATGAGGAAAAGCTAAAAAGTACAATAAATTATATAAATAATTATATAATACCATTCTTGCAAGATTGCATAGATGTTGTAAAAATAAAAGGAACGCATAAGCCTGCTAAATACAACTTCTTGCAAAACTTTAATGATGCCCAGCTTGTTGGAGGAATATTTGCTGCGGCAATTGTAGTTTTCTGGATTGGAGTGGCGTCTGCAAAATGGCTTGGCGTAAGCATTTAATGCTTATATCTTAGGTATCCAACAAAATACCCCAACAGCATACCCGCTAAAAATATAGCAGTAAGAACAGTTGAAAAAGTGAATATCTCTTTAATTATACTCATATGCAGCGTGAGCCACTTTGTTTCATAATTTATATTATGTTAAATAGGCGCACACGTAATTGAAAAGATATTGCTATCCCCTTAGAATATTGTATTATGATTGTGAGGCTGTGCTATCGTATTGTAGTAGGCTCAGACTTTTGTACAGTCCATCATGTAATGCCAACAGTTCGCGATGAGTCCCCGATTCTTTTACTTTACCATTTTCCAGTACTATAATCTTGTCTGCATTGCGGATGGTACTAAGCCTGTGTGCTATCACAAAAGATGTCCTTCCTTTCATCAGGTTGTTCAGCGCATCTTGTACCAATGCTTCCGATTCTGAATCCAGTGAGCTGGTAGCTTCGTCCAGTATCAAAATGGCCGGGTCTTTCAATATGGCCCTGGCAATGGCAATACGCTGTCTTTGGCCGCCGGATAGTTTGATGCCGCGCTCGCCTACAACTGTTTCATACTGCTCCGGGAAGCTGGTGATGAAATCATGCGCATTTGCCTTACGGGCTGCTTCCTGCACCTTTGCCAATGTAGCCCCTGGTTTGCCATAGGCTATGTTTTCGAATATGGTACCGCCAAACAACAATACGTCCTGTGGTACCAATGCCATCTGATTGCGTAATTGCGTAAGCGGAATATCCTGCGCATTCAGCCCGTCGAACAATAGTTTTCCCGCTTCCGGCTCGTAAAAACGAAGCAAAAGTGCCGATAAAGTACTCTTACCTGCACCACTTGGCCCAACAATAGCTATCTGTTGACCGGCTTCTGCATCTATTGTCACCCCTTTCAAAACCTGAATTTCAGGTCGACTTGGGTAGGTAAATGCCACATTTTGCAGCGAAACCTTGCCGGAAAGCCTGTATTTTTCCTGAATTGGCTCGTTTGCAATAGCCACGTCTTCCGGTACTTCTTTCAATATTTCACGTACACGCTGTGTAGCTCCCAGTGTTTTTTGCAGCTGACTGTATAGGTCGGCAAAGCCAGCCATGGTACCACCTACAAAAGCCGTATATACCACAAAAGCCGTCAGGTCGCCAAAGGATAATGTACCCGCTTGCATCATATTGGCACCAAACCATACCACTAAAACAATCGCACCAAATACACTGAACAGCATGAATGATATAAAATATCCCCTGAACTGTCCGTTTTTGATGGCTGATTTTACCACGTTATTGATACTGCCTGTATAGCGACTTATCTCGTATTCTTCGTTTGCAAAGGCTTTTACGTTACTAATCCCCTGTAGTGTTTCCTGTACAATGGTTCCTGAATCTGCTAACTGATCTTGTGTAGTACGCGCCATCTTGCGAATACGTTTGCTGAATATCAATGCTATAACTATTATTACAGGTATCACCGATAACATAATGAAAGCCAGTTTGGTAGAAATGTAAAATATTAAGCCTAAGCCTACTAATAGCGTCAATATTCCCCTCAGCAATTCTGCCAACATCATGGTAACGGCCTCTTGAATTTGCGATACGTCTGCACTGATACGGCTCGATAATTCGCCCACACGACGCTGAGCAAAGAAGTTCATCGGCATGGTTATGAGTCGCCTGTATATATCCTTACGGAGATCTGCCAATGCATTTTCGCCAACAGATGTGAAAAAATATACTCTGAGGAATGAAATAACCATTTGTATCGTCAACAAGCCTATCATACTGATGGCTATACCTGTTGGTGAAGCGAAAAACTCAACAGGTCCTTTAGTATTGGCACTGTCTATCAGTTTCTTCAGGAAGTAAGGGAAAGCCATGGTGGTGACGCTGGATAATGCTATAACTATCAGCCCGCCAATGAACTTGTCCATATAGGGCTTGATATATGAGAAAATTAATAAGCCCTCTTTCAGTGATTCTTTATTCAGTTTAGCCTTTGGAACATCTGCCATGTTTCTGTCGTGTCTCGCCATAAAACGCTTCCTTATTATATACTCACAAAAATAAGCAGGCCTTTTGAGCCTGCTTATAAGATATCGGTAAATGAAGTGTATTAGTCGGTTAAGGCAATGCTATCTGCCCCATAGCTCATTTATAGCTGCTTCAATAATCGTGTCTTTGCCTGCTGCTTCGTCTGCTTCCGAAGTATGTACGGTAGTATCCGGTGCTACACCACCATCCATAAAGAAGCCACCGGCAGTGCGTACTTTGGTAGATGGGAACGTAAGAACCCAGCTATTTGAAAGCTCATAAGAAGTGGTAAGCCCGCAATTACCTCCACCTGTAGTATCGCCCATTGTGCGAACATTAAAGAAACCCTGGCTGCCTGTTGCAAACAGGTTGCCTACGCCCAACATGCCTCTGTTGGTAAGCACCCTTATCTTTTTGGCAAACTTCTTCTCATTGTTTTTATCCATAAATGTGCCTACATAGTCTGTAAACTCATCTCTGGCGGGTCCTTTTTTGTAGGCAGATTGGTAGAGGTAAACACTGTAATCGTAACCTGCAGTATCATAGCCCATATGCTTGAAGAGCGTAAACATGTTATCGTATTTACCCCCCGGATTGTTTCTGACATCCAGTATCAGTCCCTTCTTCATACCTAAACCTTTAAGTCTGTCAATCACCACATTTATTTGAGCATCAGTTACTTCTTGATTAAAATCTCCATAATAGATATAGCCGCAAGAGTCTATAACTTTATACATAAGTGGCCCCGTTTTTTCAGCCCCCAGCCAGTATGTTTTCTCTAAAAGCTGTTTACTAAAGTTCTCTTTATAGAAAGTTGGCTTTTTGTAATATGACTGCGCAAAGCCGGCATTCAATGAAATACCGTCATCCTGCAAGATGTTCAGCATTTGAGAAAGCGTATCGTATACTTGTTGTGTATTAAACGTATCTGCAATTTTGAACATGTATTCATTGTGTATAGAATCCCAGTCAATACCCTTAGTTTCAAAGTAGGCATAGCCGGTATTCATTTTAGCCCACACTTCTTCAAACAATTGTGTAGGGCTATACTTTTTAGGCTTCGGCATCATCAGCCTTTCGCATGATGCAAAAGCTAATGCCATAAAAAGGAATAGATATATGTGTTTTTTCATAAAACGATTCACTAGTAGTTAAATTGGTAATTGAGCATGAAAGTATGCTCTGCCGTATACACTTTTTCTCCGCTACCACCTTTCATGGTATAATAATCCCATTGGTAGGTAAACTTCAACTTATTACCATTTTTCAGCGGATATAGGATATGCAGTCTGCTGTTGATGCGCATGTATTTGCCAAATGCTGTTATGGCGTTATTAGCAAACATCTGTGTCAACGCATTATTCGTTGGGCCTACCCCCTCGCTCACATTCATGTATGATGGACGGGAGGTATTGGTGAAAAACGGAATGCTCAAATCCCAGATGAGGTGTCCTCTCCTGCCCGAAAATGTTTGCTCGCGCGCTACCTTACCCGTCAGGCCCACACTTATCGCATATTCATATACATTACCTGTATTGACTAATTCGGGTGCATAGCGATGCCCGAACAATGTAGAGAACAAAGCCCCTGCCCTTACATCATATATGTTCTCATCCAGCACGGCAAGTTTGTACATATGCCTGTAGTCCATGAAAGCTTTGTAGTATTTTATTTTCTGGTCTACCAGTTCATCGCTCTTACGCTCCATATTGAGCATAGAGCCCTGAAACATAAGTTCTGTATATTTTACATCGTTGATTTTTGTATTAGATATACAAGCAGCTACGCCTATTTTATCGTATCGTTTAGAAGACAACACCTCATCATAAAAGCTCTGGTATGTGGTACCTACGCCAAACCCCAAGTAGCGTGCATATTCTTTCTTGGAAAGTATCCCCTCGTCTTCTGATATGTTTTGCGCATTAGCGCCAACAGCCATACATGATAAGAGAAGGACGGGAAGCCCTCTCGTCAATAATTTCATATTGAAAATTTGAAACGTAATATTAATGAATTATACGGACGAATTAAAGACTAAAAAAGCCTTATACGTTTGTGTACAAGGCTTTTTCAGAATATTAGTAAGAGAAGCAGATTATGCTTTCACTACCCAGTTGTGTGTGTCTGCTATTTTACCATAGCGGATGTTGTTCATTTCCTGTTTTACCCATTCAGATATACCCCAGTCTTCCTGTGGCATTACCATACGTGTATCGTGATAAGTAAGCTCTGCAATGTGGGATATAGACGCCGCTGTACCTGTACCGAAAGCTTCTTTCAGTTGGTGATTTTTGTATGCTTCAGCTATTTCGTCAATGCTCAGCGGGCGTTCTTCAACTGTCACGCCTTTTTCGCGCAGCAGTGTGATAACGCTGTCGCGGGTAACACCTGCCAGAATTGTTTCGCTAAGTTCAGGTGTGATAACCTTATCACCGATAACGAAGAACACATTCATCGTACCGATTTCCTGCACATATTTATGTTCAAAGCCATCAGTCCACAGTATCTGGTCGTATCCCATTTTGCGGATTTGAGCAGTAGGATACATACTTGCACCATAGTTACCGGCAGCTTTTGTGAAGCCGATACCACCAGGGAATGCACGTACATACTCGTCCTGTACATATATAGATACAGGCTTAGCGTAGTAAGGACCCGCAGGGCTTGTTATTATAAGGAATGTGAATTTTTCTGCAGGTTTTACACCGATGAACTCATCTGTAGCTATCATGAACGGACGCAGGTACAGTGATGTACCTTCTTCAGTTGGTATCCAATCTTTATCAAGGCTTACCAATGCACGCATACCGTCAACAAAGATTTCTTCAGGTACAGCAGGCATACCCATACGCTCGGCAGAGCGGTTCATACGCTTCCAGTTGTCGTAAGGACGGAAGATTACAGGTTCGCCTTCCTGGTTTTTGTATGCTTTTACACCTTCGAAAATAGCCTGCCCGTAGTGCATAAACGTAGTAGCAGGGCTAAGGCTCAGACTGTCGAAAGGAACGATTTCCGGTTGTTTCCACTCACCGTCTTCATAGTGGGCTACCAGCATGTGGTCTGCATAAAGCTTACCAAACTGGATGTTATTTAAATCCAACTCCTGAATCCGGCTTTTTTCTACTTTTCTCACCTTTATATCCATAGCGGAAACCATATAAACGTTTAATTTCGTGCAAAGAAACGAAAAATAACTGTAAAGCCGAAGCGCTGTGAAGCCTTAGGCCTGTTAATCACTTGTTATGTCAGCAATGCCCGATATTATTCAATCAGATATAGTTAACACAAATATAGATGCGTATTGGGATGCCCTGCCCGATGATTTGCCTGCTACAGTGAAGGCGCTGGTGGTAACGAAGCCATATACAGCAGGTAGTGCAGAGGAAACTCAATTGCAGAAAATACTGCAGGCATGCAAGTTGGATCAGGCAGATTATTATATACACCAATTGCAACAGCCTGCAGCATGGCATCAGTTCAGAGACAGACTGGCACCTAAAGCTGTACTGCTGTTCGGCATCTACCCGCAACAACTGGGTGTATCAGCAATGTTCAGCCTGTACTACCCCAACCGTTTCGATAACAGTATTTGGATACCATCTATTGCTATAGACGAAATGGAGAAACATCCTGATACCAAAAAGCAATTGTGGGTAGATGGTCTGAAGCCTGTGTTTGTAGATAAAAACTACGGCGACATATAAGTTTGGCAACTGCAAAAGACATATTAAAGCAGTATTGGGGGTATAGTGCTTTTCGGGGAAATCAGGAATCTATTATTAATGATGTACTCGCAGGTAAAGATATCCTTGCCCTGATGCCAACCGGTGGCGGTAAATCTCTGTGTTATCAGGTACCGGCACTCTTGATGGATGGTCTGTGTCTGGTAGTATCTCCTCTTGTCGCATTGATGCAAGATCAGGTAGACAGGTTGAAAGGATTGGGTATTGAAGCGGCTTGTGTACATGCCGGGATGTCTTACAATGCCGTAAAGCATTTGTTGCAGCATGCTATGCATGGTGGGTATAAACTATTATATGTGTCGCCCGAAAGATTGCAGTCCGACCAGTTTAATGAGTTTCTTCCCGAGCTTGATATCAGCTTTATAGCGGTTGATGAAGCGCACTGTGTATCGCAATGGGGACACGACTTCCGTCCCGACTATCTGAAGATAACATCATTGAGAGAGGTTTTTAAAGATGTGCCAATATTAGCATTGACAGCTACAGCAACTACGTCTGTGCAAAACGATATTGCACTGCAACTGAAATTAAGGCATCCACTACTCTATACCCAGAGCTTTGAACGGAAGAATATAGAATACATAGTAAGCTATCGTGAAAATAAGAACCCTGCACTACTGCACTTGTTGCAGACCAGTAGTACATCAAATATTATATACTGCCGCAGCCGCAGGCAAACGGAAATATTAGTAAAATACTTGGCACAGGAACAAATACCTGCTGTAGCCTATCACGCAGGTATGGCTAAAGACAAGCGCAAAGCTGCACAAGAGGCATGGATGCAAAATGAGGTGAAGACTATTGTGGCTACCAATGCATTCGGCATGGGGATAGATAAAGCAGATGTGGGGGTGGTAGTGAACTATGATGCACCTGAACATTTGGAAGCATACTATCAAGAAGCAGGTCGTGCAGGTAGAAACGGACAAGCTTCAAAATCCGTTATCCTATACAATAATACAGACATCAACAGGCTGCAGCGCAGTACGGATATATTGTTTCCACCTGCAGAATACCTGCGGCATGTATATCAATGTGTAGCAGAGTACCTGCAAATAGCCATAGGTACAGAGCCATACAGGTATTACGATTTTGAGCTGAAAGACTTCTGCGAAAAGTTTAAGTTGGATGCGTCTGTTGCTTCCAGTGCTTTGAAATTGTTGGAACAGGAAGGCTTGTGGACATTGACAGATGCAGTATTCAGCCCACCGACTATATTTATAAATGTAAGCCGTACCGAACTGGATGATGTAATGAATGCTTACCCCGAACTCGGTTATACCATTACTACGCTGCTACGGTTGTATGGTAGTTTGTTTCAGTACACTACTGCAATCAGGTTGTTTGCCATAGCAAGGCAAATGAAATGCAAGATGGATGAAGCAGAGAAACTACTTAATCGTCTGGATGCAATGGGCATTATAGAATATGCCAAACAGAAAGACGGCCCGCAGATGTTCTTCCATCATTACAGGGTAGATAGTAAGCAACTTATCATAGATACAAACAGAATTAACAAGCTCAAGAAACGGCACGAAGAACGTACGCTTGCTATGATAAACTATCTGGAAAACGATAGGATATGCCGCTCAAAAATCATATTGTCCTATTTTGATGAAGAGCTGAAACAAGCTTGCGGACATTGTGATGTGTGTTTAAATAGTCAATCAAAAGCATCTGATAATCAGTCAATAGTAGATAGTATATTAAGCTTGTTGAGTGAACCTAAACATAGCACTGCAATCATCACTTCACTACCCCAGTACAGCAGGGATAAAATAATATCAACCATACGAAGTATGGCTGATGAGAAGATAATATTGATAGAAGCCAATGGCTTTATCCGCAAGCTTTAGTCTTTCATGATGGCAGCAGCAGCACGTTCATTTTCGTGTTGCAATACTGCCAGATAGTTTCCTTTTGCAAGGTTCGAAACATTCAGTTTTGATGTATTGTTGTAATTGGCAACAACCCTGCCCTGCATGTCGTAAATAGCAACAGTATAGTTTTGCCATGTAGCAGGTACATCTATATTAACTGTATTGTTAGCAGGATTCGGATATGCTTTCAGTACTTGCAATGCAGGTGCTTGCTCTACATTCAGTAAACCCGGACGATATTGATCGCGATAGCGTACACCGGTGATGGTTTCTGTTGTGCCTGTAATGTTTGCAGTTACCCATAAAACAGGATAATGTTCGCCTGTTGCAAGCCACTTGTATTCAACAGTATTTCTCGGTACTGCTATGGCAGGTAACGGGCTTATGGCTACACTATCTATTTCACGAATTTCAGAACGTACACGAATACAATTCACCGCTGTAGTAAAGAAAGGTGTTTTAATAGTACCCCAACCATCTACTGTGGTTTTGCGATACCCTTTTTGCCTGATAGAACCGAGGCTTGCAAGGCTGAATTTCAAATCGAATGTAGTACTGTCGTTTGTTACACCGTAGTCTAATGGGAACAGATATATTTCATCTTCATCCTGATAGGCTGCTGGTGTAGGTATGCCGCTGATAGTAGCGCCAAAGCCTTCGGCCACGAAACGCGAAGGAGATGATTTTTTGTTGTAAAAAGTGTACATGTTTTTGATAGATACCGGCAGGCTGATTGGCAATCCTGCTGGTGTAGGAAAGCTATCAGCTACTTTATACCCATATGCTGTAGGCGATATCACTGCGGCAAAAGCGATATTTACAGTAGCCGCCAATTGATAATTAGCAACAGATTGAGAAACAGGAATAAGGCTGCTATAGTCCCAGGTATAGTTGGCACCTGTGTTGCTTAAAGTGATACCTGAAGATGTAGGTGCGGTTGCACTACTACGTAAAGTATCACCGACAACAGGCATATCCGTTGCAGTGATCTGTATCTGCGCACTGGCAACAGATACAAGCAGAATTGAAAATATAGACGAGTAGACTTTCTTCATATTGTAAAGTAGTGTTTTACAATAGTATCGAATATTAAAGAATATAGCAATGTTATTAACAATTGGCTAAATTAGAAAAGTAGTATTTTGGCAGCATGATTAACAAGCGGCTGATATTGTTCGGGGTAATGCTTGCAGTACTCATGTTGGTGCTGCAGATTGCACAGTATCGCTTCATTATGTTAGAACACTCTGCAGAATTGTATGCAGGGATTGTGGCTGTGGTTTTTGTGGTTTTGGGTATTGTGATGGGCAGGAAGTTGACCACTCCTAAAGAAGTAGTAGTAGAAAAACTGGTACCTGTTACAATAAATCAGTCTTCCCCCTTTGCAGTAAACGAACAAGTGCTTGAAAAATTGAATATCAGTAAACGAGAGCATGAGATATTATTATTAATAGCGCAGGGTCTCAGTAACCAGGAAATAGCTGATAAGACTTTCGTGTCTATCAATACAGTAAAAACACATGTATCTAATTTGTTATTGAAGCTGGATGCCAAACGCAGGGCTCAGGCAATACAAAAAGCGCGCGAACTGGCATTAATTCCTTAATACTACCCTACAAAAGCATGAAAAACAGGCTTTTAGTACCGAAATCATCCTAAAGTATGAAAGAAGAATTGGGCTACTGGCCTTAATTCGCATCAAAATCAAAAACAAGTATTATGAAAAAAGTAGTTCTTACCTACGGTATTATTTCGGGTATCATTCTTGGTGGTGTGTTGGCATTGTTCATTCCTTTACTAAAGGATGGGAACGATTACATGGAGAAAGGGATGATCTACGGATTCTCCTCCATGATATTAGGTTTCAGCCTGATATATTTTGCAATAGCCAGCTTTAAAAAGAATAACGGTACAGTAAGTATCAAGCAAGGTCTAATAATAGGTTCGCTTATCACATTGATAGGATGCTTTATGTATGCATGTGCTTGGATGGTCATATATAGCAACTTTGCCCCGGATTTCGGAGATAAGTATGCCGATGTAATGGTGAAAAGTATTAATGCATCTACTAAACTGACTGATGCACAAAAAGTAAAACAAGTAGAGGAAATAACATCAAATATGGCACTGTACAAGAATAA